>Ga0209904_1000019_pt1 | contig 12283 bp, 11 predicted proteins | sample PerMet712P3D_FD_188315 | JGI IMG/M metagenome (GOLD analysis project Ga0209904, IMG submission 188315) | Thawing permafrost microbial communities from the Arctic, studying carbon transformations - Permafrost 712P3D (version 2) | ecosystem: Environmental > Terrestrial > Soil > Wetlands >... | reverse complement strand
GACTGCGTTCGGTGAGGCCGAGAGACTGAAGGTCTTCAGAGTATTCAAGGAGAGACTGAGCACCGTGGTATTCGTCAGCGTACCCGACGTGCCGGTGATCGTCACCGTCACCGTGCCCGTGGCAGCCGTCGCGCTCGCCGTCAAGGTCAGCGTACTGGTTGACGTGGCCGGATTCGGACTGAACGCCGCCGTTACGCCGCTGGGCAAGCCCGACGCGGAAAGAGTGACGCTGCCGCTGAAACCGTTCGACGGGGTGATGCTGATCGTGCTCGTCCCTTGGCTACCCTGCGCGATGGCCACGCTGCTCGGATTGGCTGTAAGCGTGAAACCTGCCGGCCAGTTATTCACCAGGTTGTAAGCGTTCACTGTCCCGATTCCCGTCGGGAAGTCCCAGCCGGTTGTAGTACCGTAAGCTGGCTGATAAGCGCTGTTGGAAGTGGAGAGCACACCGTTTGCGCCGGAGGGCAGGTAGCAGTTGTTCGTGCCGAAGGTGTGCGTGTCGACACAATCCACATCATTGTCGCCCTGCCTCACGTCATAGAAAATGCACGAGCCGCCGATGGCATGTCCCAGAGTTGAATTGCAAGCAGCGTCGCCGCTAGCGCCGTACTCGGTGGCCGCCAGTCTGTAATAGACGAAATTCGGGTTGCCCTGGCGTGCGCCGGTTTTCTGGTTCACCAGAGCTTGAATGCCAGCCATGATCGGTGAGGAGAACGATGTGCCTCCTGCTCCTGGCCAGTCAACAGGCGCGCCGGTACAGGGAGCGCCTCCGGGGCCGGAGAAGCAGTAGGGATAATAGTGCAACCAAAGTCCGCCGCCGGCAAAGAACGCCACGTCGGGAATATCGCGCACACCGTCGTGCGGATTTCCGAGCACCGACTGATACGACGGCTTTGGCCAACCAGCGCACGTTCCGCCGACTACGCCGGGTTGGGAGGGCGTTCCAGTCGCGCAGCCGCTGGGTCCGCCGGCGCCTCCAATCGTATCCAGGAAATCCGCTTCTCCCTTGCTGCTATTGCAGAACCCGCTCGATCCGTAAGTCTGGCTAAAACCTTCGAACTCCGCGAGCAGCAAACTGGCGCAGGAGTCGTTCCAGGGAATCTCGGGGACATAGGACTTGGCCGATTCATACGTCTTCGAATTGGTGGCGCTCCAGTAAGTGCTGTTGGTCCCGGCAAAAGTATCGCCGAAATCGGTACCGCCTACGGACACGTTATACGGACTCGATCCCCAACCAGTGATTCCGATACCATAAATGGCGTCTTGGTCGTATACGTCGCAGCCCGCCGCCGCATGATCGCCCGAGGAAACGAAGACCGAGACACCTTCGGCGACCGCCTGTTGGAAGGTGGCGTTGAAAGCTGCATTGGATGATGCGCCGTTTTCGGCTTCACACGTGCCGTAGCTCATGCTCACGAGCGCCGGCGGTGTGCCGCTTCCGTTCAGAAGGTTTTGCAGCGCGATCAGGCCACCAAAGGTTTCCGTGTCCGTGCACGAAGCCAGTACGATGGCCGCGCTCGGTGCGGCCGCGCTGGCATATTCGGCATCAACGATCGCTTCCCTGTCGTCACCGTTCACTCCCGGATCCGAGCAGTTATTCGAGCCACTCGGAGGCGGGGGATGGATCTGTGTGATTGAGCCATCGGCGTACGACGAAAGGCCAAATACGGAACGGAACGACGTCCAATCGGCGGTGGTGTAGACGTCTGTGTCCTCGACCGCCACAATCGTTTGGCCTTGTCCTGAAATGCCCGTACTGAAAAGTGGATTCAGGTTGTAGATCGTCGCCAGATCCCCTGGAACCACCAGGTAATATGTCGTTCCACTTTCAGAAACGGTGTAATCTGCTCGTGGCCTGAGCATGGGATGGGGCGGGAAGTCGTGCAATGACACCACTCCTGCTACTGCTGGCGCCAGGGCGGCCGGAATCTGCGGATCGCTCATGTTGGCGATGTGCTTCACGCCCTTCACTTTCAAGTTGTGAATCTCGGTGTGGAAGGTGTCTCGCACTTGACCAGCCGTCCCGGAAAAGTCGATGAGCAGGCCGTTCGTGTAATCCACATTGACCTTGAGACCATGCGACTGCAGCCAATTCTTAATCGTGTCGCGGTCCTGTTCGGCCACACCGAACCTCTCTCCGAATTCCTTGGCCGTGAGCCACCGATGGAAGTTGGGCGATGACAAGTCGTGAAGGTCGTCAATAGACTTTCCCAGTTCTCGCTCCTGCTCCGGGGAGCGCTTCAACAGGAGCAGCAAGTGCTCCATCAAAAGGTTGTCGTCCACGCGCCCGCGATCGTATTTTGCTTTCGCCTCGGGCCGCGTATTGCCCCCCAGTGTTACCAATTTGCTCTCATCCACATCTTGTGTAATCAGAACGGGCCAAACGTTTTCAGGTTGTGCGGAGGGAACGGCAAACAGGAACAGAGAAGCGAGCACAGCCAATAAACGGCACCCGAAAAGCATTTCACGACGCATGGGGAATCCTTTCTGTGAGGGAGAGACTTAAGCCGACTCCCTCGTAAGCCCCACTCTCGTCATGAGTCATCTTTATCTCCGTACTGCGGCCTAGACGAATCTTTGGCGAACAGAACAATGAAGCTCGAAACGATCCGGCCAGCGAACGCGTTTCAAGTCCCGCTTAGGTTCGTGTGTCCGATCCGCCACTCCTGCGTGTTCTTGGGGAGCAGCCGGGAGCCATGGATTGCGGTTTCGCACTGGGCCTCGCTCGCACTGCGAAACCCGCATTTTGGATTTCCGCTTACGACATTGAGCAAAATCGCTTCCCGCTTGTTCTCGTGCACAATCGGAGTCGACACTCCAAGTCTCCTTCTCTTCAACTGGCCGCAGATTGAGGTCGATCAAGTCTGTTTCGGAAGGGGGGCTGCATCTTTGGGTGGAGGGATCCCCTTGCTGCGAACTCCTTAGGGATACTGCGGCCAGTACGTACCCTCGGCCGTGGGTGCGGAACGGCGACGAGATCTTGGCAGCGGGCGGATATTCAGTGCCGCACATTCTACCCTCCCCACGCACAAAACGTAGTTGACCACTCCTGCTACTTGCGAGCAATTCCACCCTTGAACTAGCCGATTTGATTAAGACAGAGAAAATGTTCTACTCCATTTGTGTTAAGCCAAACAAACGGCTATCCCACTTGACGAGCGGCGCAATACCGGACTAATTTGCTAGAAGTTGTTCGTATGAACTAAGCATTAGTTCTGGGGTCCAATCGCGGGTTTGCTTTTCTTCAATGGAAGCCAGTGGTTTCCTGTTCAATCGGTTGCGCGCACAGAACGACTCCAACGTGCAGCCAGAGGACCCAGTGAAGATCTTGCCGAGATGTAGGGGATTTAACTGATTCGAGGAGGATAAGACAATGTCTATCGCTCCGGCTAAATGTGGCTTTCTGCTCTTGGATCCATCGTTCAATCCGATCGATTTAAATGCCGAGGCTGTTCAGATTCTTTCCTATACCAACAAGCCCGATCGGATCAAACCGGTCAACATCTTCCTCTCGGACCGAGTACGCACGGCTCTGGTCGATCACCACTCGCCGGAAGGCCCCAGTCTGGTGAATGAACTTCGATCGGGCAGCCGCCGCTACTTCTGCCGGGAATTTCAGATCGACTTCAACGTGCCGTATTTTCCCCGGCCTGCAACCGCGGTGTTGCTCCAACGGCACGCAACCGCGGAGTTTGCGGTGGAGGAAATCTGCAAGCAGTTTAATCTTACTTGTCGAGAGCGTGAAACGGTTGGACTCCTTTTACAAGGATTAACGACCAAAGAAATTGCGAACCGTTTGGCAATTAGTACAAATACAGTGAAGGCTTTTGTTCGCATGGTGATGGTGAAGATGAGCGTGTCTACGCGCTCGGGAATTGTTGGGCGAATCGCCGCAAGCGTCCGGCTTACACCGCCTCACGATGATGCAAAGTTCTCTCCATGATTGTTCTAAAAGGCCAGAGCGGTGGGTGTCGTTTTCCACTCGCAAATGGATTCGCCGGCTTTATTTTGCAAAATCGAAATAGCAAGCGCCGCTAGTTGCCGGTTCCGCACGTGCAAATGCCTTGGCCGCCGCCTTCGTTTTCGATGAAGGTGCACAAATTTGCCAGGTTCGTCGCAGTTCCACTGTTCAGAGGAGCCGACGCGAAGCTAGTTTCCGTGACTTGGAAAGTGCCGTTCGAAAGAGCTTGATCGTTGGTTTCCCATCCAAGAATGACGCCTGTCGGAGTTAATGAACCGGGATCGCACTGCGGATTCTGGCCGATATCGGAGGGTATGACCATGACGGTTCCGGCGGGACTCTTTGTTCCGGTTAGAGGATTTGCGGTGAGGTCGTTGAGCAAAGACAAGGTACGCAGTCCACTGTCCGACACCGAACATCCGCAACACTCGGTCAATTCCTGATTTTGATCGAACACGTAAAGCATGGCACAAAGACTTCCGTTTGTGAGGCCCGGATTGGTGAGATTAACAGTGCCATCCATACCCGACGTCTTCGCCGCGCCCCGATCGTAGTAGTTTATGAAGACGAGTGGCACAACAGTGAGATTTGCCGACGCACTGACACCACCGTCAGTGGCGAGGATCGTCGTCGAGCCCACTTGCTGGGCAGTCGCCAGTCCGCCGCTGCTCACGATGGCAATGCCTTCCGGTGTCGTACTCCAAGCTGCGACATTGGTCACGTCCTGGGTTGTTCCATCGCTCCAAGTCGCAATTGCTTGAAGCTGACGACTACTCTCCAAGACTATCGATAGTGGTGTGGGGACGATATTCAGAGCAACGGCGACGGCGGGGGTCACGGTCAGGCTCGCGGAGCCGGACATCAAACCGCTCGTTGCGCCGATCGTCGCCGTGCCGGCGGCGTTGGCAAGAACCGAACCGGCGGGACTCACACTGGCGACCGCTGACGCTGATGAACTCCACGTCACAGACTGCGTCAGATTCTGCACCGTTCCATCGGAAAAGCTCCCGGTTGCGGTGAGTGGTTCGGATTCCCCGACAGGCAAAGACGACGGATTCGGACTCACCGCGATCCCGAGCAACGCGGCTGGCCCAACTGTTACCGACGTGCTCCCGGTCACTCCTTCGTAGGACGCAGACACTTGGGCAGCGCCTCCGCTCACGCCAGTTACATTGCCTTGATTGCTGACCGTGGCAATGGCTGGCTGGCTTGTCTGCCACGCCGCCGACGCGGTTAAGGGTTTCTGAGTTCCATTACTGTAATTTCCGGTAGCGCTGAGTTGCACACTCGTTCCCTTCGAAATAGTCGGAGAAGAAGGAGCAATTGTGATGGTTGTGAGTGTGACGCTGCCGCCTCCTACATGGGCGCTGCTGCCTCCGCCGCAGTTCAAGAACGCTCCAAAGCATAGGAGCAGGGTAAGAACACAAATTGTTTGCGCGCCTGAACGGGGTCTCATGGTCGTGCCCTCGTGGCAGTACGAAAGAGGGGAGAGCGTGGACTAACAAATAGGAACTATATCGGATGGGTTAATCCGCGCAATCCTCAGATGGTACTAACCCATTGGGAGTAGCACATTGGCAGAGGTCAAACACGCAAGTCAAGAGCCCGCTTTTTGCTCGACTTAGACGACGAACTGAAGGCCACTGATGTAGCCCGGGGTCTTTTTCCCTTGCTTGGCCGTCCATCGCACTTGCATGAGTGCGGGAATCGAAACGGGGGCATCGGGAGCGGGGAAAGTGCAACACACGAGCAAGGAAGCCTGGAGAGGACACGAAGAGAGGATGCAGGCGCCGCCGTTGCTGAGATTATGGACGCGACCGTGGAATTCCCTCGGCAGGGGATCTGACGCCTGGCCCGATAACCAGCTTCGCGCCCGGACTTCAAACACCTGCGGGAAACGCTCATGCTGGCGTCGTTCTCGATCCGAGGGACGCATCACTGCGTCACATCATGCCCAGAATTACGTACCCCGTAAATTCCTCAATTGGACTAGTTCGTAACTAAGCCCGATTGCACTAGAGTAGTCGAGCGCTCGGAGGCATAATCTCTTCGCCGCATCCAGCGTCTTTCCGCTCCGAACCGTCGCTAGGATTTGCGACTCTCAACAAGTCTTGAAACTTTCCCAGCAATGCCAGAACGTGTCGAAACTTTCATTTTGACCATTACCAATCGAAGAAACGCTTTTACGGTGTTAGGACTGATGTTCATGCGGCTTGCGATCTCTTTGCTGGTGAACCCTTGCAGAAGAAACTCCACGGTTTCGCGTTCTCGCTTAGTCAGATCATACTCAGCGGATGCTCCTTCCATACTCGCTGAATTCCGGTCCAGCAGCAGAGCGAAAGCGAGTTGCAGGGAAGAGTTATCATGGCAGTCGACTTGAAAGCTCTTGCACATGTAGTGCCGCTTCCCCGATTTAACCTCTTTGACGAAAGCGATTCCGCCCGGATGTTGATGGTCGACGAGGGCGGTGCGCACCCGATCCGCGATAAAGACGCTGGGTTGCTTGATCCGGTCCGCTGGGCTGGGGTAGCAGAGGATTTGAAGGGCGGGATAGTTCGCTGCCACCAGTTTCAATCTAGTATCCAACAGTAGAAAGCCGTTGGCGCTCGGAACCATTGACACGGAGATCCTCTCGAAAGTGGCTCGACTTGAGTCGTTCTCAGTGCTTGGCGCAGTCCGCGCGACCGATCAAAACTGCGCGAAAACGTCGTACTCGGATTCCGGCTCTCAAGGGGGGATGGCGCGAAAGCCAGAACAATGCAGGGGCCCAAAAACCTTCGAGAACAGTATCTAGCGCAAGGCGCGTTTTGTCAAGAGGAAGTCTTTCGTTGGTCATACCACATTAGAAATGTGCCCTGGTTGTGGTGCGCCTCTTCCCTCATTGAGCGCTCTCGAAGCCAATGCAGCTCGCGGAACCCGAGTTTGTTCTGGCCGCAAAACGAACGAAAGCCGTTCCCGTCTTTAGACAGATGGGCTAATCCAATCGTGGAATTGCCCCCAAGAAGATTTCCATGGGTTAATTGTCAGTGGCTGCAGGGATCAGTCTGTTCAGACGTCATCCGTTCGCGAGTAATTGACACACCGGTTGATGGCTGCGCGCCACAGTGAGTCGGTGATGCATACGGATACTCCAGCAAAGTGCGATCGCGCGATAGATGGTTCGCGCAGCGCGTCTATTTTCGATTTGCGTGCCTGCATTCGAAGCGGCACTCGCATTGCAGTGGCAGCCGGGTTGCTGGCCTGCTTTGGAGCGGAAGCACTCGGGGCCTCGCCGCCTGCAGTTGCCCAACCCAGTGCTTCTTCGGGGAAGCGACAACAGATTGCTGCACCTCCGGCTGGACGACAGAACACTGCTGGCAACGCCGTGTTATTACCGTTGCCGGATGAGGCCGGTGCAGCGCCAGCGGAAACGGCTGCCCCTACGCCACATGCGCCCGTGGTCACTTATCGGGATGGCCAACTCACGATTGATGCGCAGAACTCAACCCTGGCGGAAGTGCTGAAATTGGTTGCCGAGGCGACCGGGGCTACGATCGATGTTCCGCCCGGTAGCGGCCTCGAACCCATGGTTGAGCACGCGGGGCCAGGACCGGCCAAGGATGTACTGAAACATCTACTCAACGGTTCGCGCTTCAATTTCATTATCGTCCGTTCGCCGCAACGTCCCCAGGATCCGGCGCAGGTCTTGCTATCTCTGCAAGGAGCGGATACCGGCATTCCTAGCCCGGCTCCTGCCCCTCCGCAGGCATCGACCTCTTCCGTTCTGTGGACCCCTCCGAAAGACGTTCTGTGGACCCCTCCGGAAGACACGTCTGTTCTTGTTCTGCCCCCGCAGTACGACGAGAGTTTAACGCCTCCGAAGGAACCAGTACCGCCGGAGGCTCGCGGGGAGCTGATGAGGGAGAAGGCTCACGAACTGCAGGAGAAAAACCGGCAGCAATATCCACCGCAATGACGGAAATGCCGCACGATAACCGGGGCACCAACGAGCCAGCCCATGTCTTTTTCCCAATGGATTCTGGCAACTGAGCGCGCTTCCGCAGGAATTCGCGCTTGCGGCGTGTTCCAAGTTCTGGAACTACTCCATAAGTAGTAGCTCGCGGACGCTAATGTTCTGGGTTAGGCCACGTGGGTACTTGTAAAAGGTTCACGAGAGGCTACAGTCCTCGCCAGCGCCACAGAGCTGAACTCCCCCCAGTGTCCGGCGTGACAAAAACGGAGGATCAAAACCATGAAAAAGCTTGGAGTGCTGTGTACCGTGCTGGCCATCACGCTGATGGTAGGAAGTGCGATGGCTCAAAACGTTGGTGACAACAGTGTCTACTTTGTCACCTACTTTTCCAATAATGTCGCTGCCGCCCCCGATGAGACGGTGCGTATCATCAACGATGGCGACACCGGCGGAAACCTGTGGGCAGCCTTCTACGTGTTCGACGACAAACAGGAACTGACTGAATGCTGCGCCTGCGTCATCACGCCAGACGGATTGCTCTCGGAGTCCGTGCAGAAAAATCTCACAGCCAACCCGATCACCAGCCATGTGCCCAAAACTGGCGTCATCAAGGTCGTTTCGTCTACGAGTAACGATCCGACCGTTCTCAAGCCGACGACTGGGCTGCGCGGCTGGGCGACCCACATGCAGAAGAATAGCGCTTACTGGGGTACCGAAACCAGGTTAGCCGACTCGAACCTGTCCGCGGGTGAACAAGCGTTGTTGCAGAACCTGTGCTACTATGATTCGCTGCTGAGCGGAACACCCTGCTCTTGCACGCAGGAGGGCTATAACTTTTAGTCCTTTGGTCGCGATGCAACTGTAGGCGATTTCAAGTGTCCCGGACGCCGGGTCTTAGACTCGGCGTCTAGGCTCCTCCCCCTCTTGAGCCACCACATCCTGTTGTTTCTTGGAGAGAGGAAATTTCCGCATGTTAACCAAATACGCTCCGATCGCGTTTGGATTGGGAATCGCTCTAGGCACCTTTTCGATCCCGGCTGTTGGCCAGAATGGCTCCAGCGTAGTAGCCGAGATCGCCGGTCACAAGGTGAGTGCAGATGAGCTGGAGGAAAAGGAAGCCGGCAAACTGCTTCAAGCCAAGTACAAGTACTACCTCGCCGAGCGGGACGCCCTCGATCAATATATCGACGATCAGCTATTGGAAATGCAAGCGAAGAAGGAAGGTGTGACTCTTGATGAGTTATTCAAGCGTCACATCTCGGCCAATGTACCCGAGCCGACAGAAGACCAACTTCGCTTCTACTACGAGGGTGTACAAACGGACGAGCCTTATGAGGCGGCGCGGCCCCACATCGTCGATACGGTACACCAGCTTCGTACGAAGAAAGCGCGGGACGCATACGTCGCTGAACTGCGAGGCGAATATGCCGTCGTGGTTGAACTGAATCAGCCGAGCGCTCACGTCGAGGTGGGGGATGCTCCCAGGCTTGGTGCCGAAAGTGCTCCGGTGCAGATCATCGAATTCGCCGACTATGAGTGCCCCTACTGCCAACAGGTAAATGCGGATCTCACCCGGTTGCGCGAACAATTTGGTAATAGCGTGTCCGTGACTTACAAAGACTTTCCTCTTCCCATGCATCCGCTGGCAGCGCGGGCCGCCGAGGCCGCGCGTTGTGCCGGCGCGCAAGGCAAGTTTTGGGAGTTCCATGATTCCTTGTTTGAGACGAAACGGCTTCAAGTCTCCGATTTGAAAGAGCAGGCTCGCAAGCTGAAACTCGACACCGCTCGCTTCGATCAATGCCTCGACAGCGGAGAACAGGCGGCCGCGGTGAAGAAGGATTCCAAAGAAGGCCAGCGGCTCGGATTACAGGGCACACCGAGCTTCTTCATCAATGGCCATTTCATGAGCGGCGCCATCGGATACATGAAATTGCGAGACACGGTGATGCAAGAGTTGGGCGCCGTGACCACGGCAAAGAAGCAGAGTGTCACACTGGTGCCCCCGAAAGATGCAAGCAAATAAGTAATGCCCAATTCGGAATTGTCTCCCCTACAGAGGGTTTGCCGGAGGGGCGGCTTCTCGGGGTACGATAGCGGCGCTGGGCAGTCTACTTGAGACATGCGGTCGCCAGACCCTCCCCCAATCGGACTGCTCAGCCCGTTAACTCCGAGTGGCGTACATGAGTGGCTAACTTGATAGGAGCCATTTTATGACAGCGCTACTACACAGACTTTGGACTGAACAAGAGGCGCAGGATATTGCCGAATATGCCGTGATGCTGGCTGTCATCTTAGTAGTCGTGATCGGAACAATTCGACTCATCGGCTCCAACGCCAACAACGTCTTCTCTAATGTGGCAAGTTCGCTTCAGTAGGCCAAGTCCCTAATCCAAGTCAGCAGCAACCTCTTGGTGGCCGTCCTCATTGCGGAACGGCAACGGCTGGAGCGATCTTAAAGGCGGCCATGCTGATGCAGTAGTTGCTGTCGGGCTTGGCACCGGTTAGCGTCGGTTGATGAGTGCCGGATGGCGCGTTTAACGCGTATACGTAAGAAGTGGTATAGGCCCATGCGGCTGTGGTGTCCCCGGCAAGAGCTAGCGGCAACAGGCCCGCCATACAAATCACAACGATCACCGTTTTCATACTTGTCACGTGGCAGTCTTCGCTACTTGCCGGCCGCTTCAGTCTTAATCTGGGAACGATCAGCCGCCATGATGAATGGGGGTCCGCCGGATGGCACGGTGTCGATTTTGCCTGTGACGCACACGCGCTTGTCCTGGTACGCGGCAATGACCTCCGCGGGTCCGCCCGGTTGCGCCCCGAACGCTATAAAGTAGAACACTGGATTCGCTTCGGGCTGATCAAGATAGAAGGATACGGGTTTCCCGCGGCCAGCGATTCCATACTTGGGAAGGCTGGTGCCTACCACTTTTCCGCACACGATTGCGGTCTCGCCGATATGATTCTTGGCATCGGCAGCGGTTATGCGCCGTGGCGTGGTGTCCTGAGAAAGAGCGAAAGATGCGAGCCCCGTCACACACATCATAAGGATAAGGTTTCTCATAGGCGTCATATCCAGTTCCATGGTCGGGCTGGAGCCGAGAAGGCCAGCACCGGAGTCAGGAAGTCGGCACGAAGGGATAGGCACCGGCTTTCCCGTCCGCCATCTAAAATCAGGGGCAGCGGTGTGTCAATCCTCCATTTGGCTAGGTATCCTCCATTTGGCTAGGAGGTCCGGGCGATCCAAAGTTGCATAACCTGAAAGCCTAACTCACTCGCTTAATCCAATTGGGTAATTGTAAGGAACTGCATTAAGACGTAACCAAAGGAGGACTCCATGCCCGGCCCCAGACGTAGCATGGTCGGTCGGCCCTGTTACCGCTCGAAGAGGGTCAAGCTGGCTCGGCAAGCGCAGCGTGCTTCGGGTGTGGGGCCTTGGTTGACTGGGTGGGGCAACACTTCGCTTGCGCCCGGCAGCCGTTGATCCAACTCCCCCGAACCAGCAGGAGGTGTGTGTGCGCTCTAGTCGCGTTGCAGTGTGCATCTTGACGGCGTGTCTAATTCTCAATTCATTTGGGTCGGCTCAGGTAGTTCCGCTTTCGCCCGCGCCTGCTTCCGCAGCCACTGTGCCTCGCTTGATTCGGATACGGGGAGCCGTGCGCGATGAAACTGGGAAGCCGCTCAACGGGAATATTGGGATCACGTTTAGCTTGTATGGAGACGAGAATGATCAGGTTGCGGTCTGGCAGGAAAACCAGAACGTACAACTGGACTCTGGGGGGCGTTACAGCGCGCTGCTCGGAGCGACGAATGACGCAGGTCTGCCACTGGAGATTTTTTCGGCCGGCCAAGCGCGCTGGTTGGGAGTCCGCCCTGAAGGACAATCGGAGCAGCCACGAATTCTGTTCTTGAGCGTGGCTTATGCGTTGAAGGCAGCGGACACTGATCTGTTGGGGGGCAAACCAGCTTCTGCTTTTGTCCTCGCAGACGGTCAAAACTCGTCAGCTCAGCCTGCGTCCGAAGCCGGGATAGGTTCGGGAAGTTCGCAGAACCGCCCACAGGTTCTGGTTCCCGGTTCGGGGGGACTGCCGTTGCTCGTGTCGCCGCAAGCCGCTTGTTCGTCCATCACCAGTGATGGAACCGCCGCAGGCAACCAGATTGCCAAGTTCACGAGCGCCTGCAACATTGAGAATTCGGCCATTTTCGAATCTGGTGGAAACGTCGGGATTGGCAATACCAGCCCTGCCGGCAGACTGGACGTATCGGGAACGGCTTTCATTCGGGGTTCGCTGTCCGCCTTGGGGGGCGCCGTTATGACCCCTACTGGTACAGCGACAGCTTCCCAGGCCTACATTTCAAACCCCCTAGAT
>Ga0209904_1000018_pt1 | contig 12415 bp, 5 predicted proteins | sample PerMet712P3D_FD_188315 | JGI IMG/M metagenome (GOLD analysis project Ga0209904, IMG submission 188315) | Thawing permafrost microbial communities from the Arctic, studying carbon transformations - Permafrost 712P3D (version 2) | ecosystem: Environmental > Terrestrial > Soil > Wetlands >... | reverse complement strand
GACTTATAGCGAACTCCTTTGCCGCTCCAATCAACTGGCGCGGTATCTTCAGCAGCTTAACGTTCGACCAGAGACACTGGTTGGCATCGCCGTCGAACGATCGGTGGAAATGATCGTCGGGTTGCTTGCGATCCTAAAGGCCGGTGGGGCGTACGTTCCGATAGATCCCAGCTACCCCGTGCAGCGCATCACACTGATGATCGAAGACTCCGATGTTCCGGTCATCCTCGCGACGGAGCGCACGCGGTCGCGTCTGGGGAAAACGGCCAGACACATCGTCTCAATCGATGGCGATGCCGATGCGATCGCCGGGAACGGAACACACCCGATCTTCGGCATGGTCACGGGCCAGAATCTCGCGTATGTGATCTACACCTCGGGCTCGACGGGGAAGCCTAAGGGAGTGATGATCGAGAACCGCAATGTGGTCAACTTCTTCTCTGGTATGGACCAGGTGATCGGATCCGACCCGGGCGTTTGGCTGGCGGTGACCAGTATTTCCTTTGACATCTCTGTACTGGAACTCTTCTGGACGCTAACGCGCGGTTTTCAAGTAATCATCCACGGCGATGAGGGCACGGGGACGATTCCGGACGAAATTCGAAACCACGGCGTCACCCACATGCAGTCGACGCCTTCCCTGGCACGGATGATTGCAGTAGATCCTGATGGATTGGCCTCCCTGGGACGATTGAGGAAACTCGTTCTCGGAGGAGAAGAACTCCCGCCGTCGCTGGTTCGTCAACTACGCAAGGAATTCCACGGCGAGATGCAGAACATGTACGGGCCCACCGAAACCACCATCTGGTCCACGACGTTTCGGATCAACGGAGACTCGGACATCATCCCGATTGGAAAGCCCATAGTGAACACTCAGGTCTACGTGCTTGATTCCGGACTTCAGCCAGTTTCCTCGGGCGAGGCTGGTGATCTCTTTATCGGCGGCGAAGGTGTGGCCCGCGGTTACTGGCAGAGGCCGGATTTGACAGCCGAAAAGTTTCTTAACGATCCGTTCCGGCCGGGAAATCGCATGTATCGCACAGGAGATATTGCGCGTTTCCTGCCGGACGGAAATCTGGAGTTTCTCGGGCGGGCAGATTTCCAGGTGAAGCTGCGTGGCTTCCGGATCGAATTCGGAGAGATTGAAGCGGTGCTTGAGAATCAAGCGGGAGTGGGTCAGGCGGTGGTGGTTGCCCGCGAATTCAAGCCCGAAGACAAGCGCCTCGTTGCCTACGTCGTTCCGAAGCCCGGCGCAGAATTGGAGACCGCTGATCTTCGCGCGGCACTGGCGGCAGCTCTTCCCGAGTACATGGTGCCGTCCAGCCTCGTATTGGTCGCCTCCCTACCTCTGACGGCGAATGGCAAGATCGACCGCAATGCGCTACAAAATCTTTCCGCACTGGAGAAAGAATGCGACAGGGCGCCGGACGTGCCGAGCAACGAACTGGAGCGCGTGATCGCCCAGGCATGGAAGGAAGCACTGGGAGTGGATCGGGTCGGATTGAATGAGAACTTTTTCGATCTCGGCGCGCATTCTCTGATCGTGGCCGAGGTACACATCCAGTTGCAGCAACTCCTCGGTCGCGACCTGTCTTTGGTTGACCTGTTTCAGTTCCCCACGGTCACCGCGCTTGCGAACCATCTCAATGGAGAGGAAGCCGCGCCGCGAGCCTCGAACCGAGCAGAACGGCGCCTGACCGCGCGACAGCTGCGAGCACGATGAACATGAAGAACACAGCAATAGCGATTGTTGGCATGGCCGGACGTTTTCCCGGTGCCAGCAATATAGCTGCGTTCTGGCAGAACCTGAAAAATGGGTTGGAAGCGATACGTCCCTTTAGCGACGCCGAGCTACTGGCTGCCGGAGTTTCTGCAGACGAACTCGCCCAGCCGGAGTATGTGAAATCGGGCGTGGTGCTCGAAGACCTGGACATGTTCGACGCGGCCTTCTTCGGGTTCAGCCCAAAGGACGCGTCGATCATGGATCCGCAACACCGCATTTTCCTTGAGTGTGCATGGGAAGCGTTGGAAGATGCGGGTCATGCGCCGAGCAGTTTTGCGGGTTCGATCGGAGTTTATGCGGGTTCGGGCATGAACTCGTACATGATTCACAACCTGCTGACGAACTCGCGGCTCGTCGCTGACGCCGGGTTGTTTCTGATTCGGCAAACGGGAAATGACAAGGACGTGCTGGCGACCCGGGTGTCGTACGAACTGGACCTTCACGGGCCGAGCATTAGCGTTCAGACGGCCTGCTCGACATCTCTGGTTGCGGTGCATCTGGCGTGCCAGAGCTTGCTAAATCAGGAATGTGACATGGCTCTGGCGGGCGGAGTTACGATTGAGTTTCCGCACGGGCGCGGTTACTTATATCGCGAAGGCGAGATTCTGTCGCGCGACGGACACTGCCGCGCCTTCGACGCCGATTCCAGCGGCACGGTATTTTCGAGCGGCGCTGGCATTGTGGTGCTGAGGCGACTCGAAGACGCCTTGGCTGATCGTGACGCAATTCACGCTGTCATTCTTGGATCGGCGATCAACAACGACGGCGCGCGAAAAATCGGGTATCTCGCGCCTAGCGTCGATGGACAGTCCGAAGTTATCAACGAAGCTCTGGGAGTGGCGGGAGTGGGGGCCAGCGATATCTCTTATGTGGAGACGCACGGCACTGGAACCAAGGTCGGAGATCCGATTGAAGTCAAGGCGCTCACGCAGGCGTTTCGCGAGAGCACCCAGAGCAAGGGCTATTGCGCCATCGGGTCGCTCAAGACCAACATCGGCCATCTGGACACGGCGGCCGGCGTCGCCGGTCTGATCAAGACGGTGCTGGCGCTGCGGCATCGTCAAATCCCCCCGAGCCTGCACTTCCGTAAACCGAATCCGCTGATTGATTTCGAGAACAGCCCGTTTTATGTCAATACTAGTTTGACGGAGTGGAAAGCAAAACGTGGGCCGAAGCGCGCGGGCGTGACATCGCTCGGCATCGGCGGCACGAATGCGCACGTGGTCTTAGAGGAAGCGCCGCCAGTTGAAGAACACGCAACCGCGAAAAAGCCCTATCAGTTGCTCGTGCTCTCCGCGAAGACCGCTTCCGCGTTGGAACAAGCCAGTAAGAATCTCAGCGCCTACTTGCAGGAGCACCGAGAGTTGCCCCTGCAAGATGCCGCCTATACCTGTCAGTTAGGCCGCGAGCCGTTAGTGCACCGTCGCACAGTTGTGGCTGCTACCACCGAAGAAGCGAGCAAGTTGCTGGCTAGGCCTGAACCCAACCGGGTTTTCACCGGGCAATCGGCCACGAGTGCTCCCGGTGTTATCTTCATGTTCTCAGGCCAGGGATCGCAGTACGTGAACATGGGCCGCGATTTGTACGAAACGGAGACCCTATTCCGCGCTCAGTTGGATCATTGCGCCGAACGTCTGATTCCCGACCTCGGTCTCGACTTGCGTACTTTGTTGTATCCGCGGGAAGAAGACTCCGCACCAGCTGCCGAGAAGTTATCCCACACCGGCTTTACGCAGCCCGCGTTGTTCAGCATTGAATATGCGCTGGCGCAATGGTGGATGGCGCGCGGAATCACCCCTTCCGCAATGATCGGCCACAGCATCGGAGAGTACGCGGCCGCTTGTCTGGCGGGTGTGTTCTCGCTTGAAGATGGTCTTCACTTGAGCGCCATTCGAGGCCGCTTGATGGGAGAGATGCCATCCGGTTCGATGCTGTCGGTTGCCGCGGCTGCCGATATGCTCTCGCTTCCTAAAGAACTGGCACTCGCCGCGATCAACGGGCCCGAACAGTGCGTGGTCTCCGGTCCCACAGATGCCATTCAGAAATTCGCGCGGGAGTTGGAGAAAAAAGCCATTCCTTGCCGCCTGCTGCACACGTCGCATGCATTCCATTCCGCGATGATGGACCCAATGCTCGCGTCCTTCCGCTCTCATCTTGCTAAGGTCTCTTTGAGCCCGCCCAACATTCCCTATCTCTCAAACGTCACCGGCACGTGGATCACAGCTGCCGAAGCCACAGATACAGGCTATTGGACAAGGCACCTGCGGAACACTGTGCGCTTCACTGAAGGGCTTGCCGAGTTGTTCCGCGACCCAGCGCGGGCATTTCTCGAAGTTGGCCCCGGCCAAGCGCTCACTTCCTTGACACGGCAGCATCCTGGTAAGCCGAAAAGCTCCAAAGTCCAGCCTTCCATGCGGCACCCGCAGGAACAGATCTCTGATGCGGCGTTCTTGCTTAATACCACAGGACAACTCTGGATTGCGGGTCTATCGGTCGACTGGAATGCGCTACACGCCGGAGAAGAGCCACGCCGAATTTCTCTTCCAACCTATCCGTTCGAACGCCAGCGCTACTGGATCGAACCTGGGGGGCAAGTTCTTGCAAGCAAGGGAGCCGAGGCCGGTCCCGGTGCAGCCGCTCCCAGCGTTGAAGCGGCGCAGAGTGAGCAGTGGTTCCATCGGCGCGTTTGGAAGAAGTCTCCAGCCGAAAAGACAGCACCCGCAGATCATGCGTGCTGGCTGCTGTTTCTCGATGAGACCGGTCTGGGCCGCGAGATTTCAAAGCAGCTCAAGACATCCGGCCATGAGGTATTGGAAGTTGTCGTCGGTGACAAGTACAAGCGCAGGGGCGACGGTTCGTACGCAATTCGCCCCGGCGTGCGAGACGATTACGACGAACTGCTCAAAGACATTGTCAAGCGCGAGCATCCGCCAACCAGAATTCTCCACCTGTGGCCGGTTACGTCCGCAACTGCCGGCCAATCTCTCGATCAAGCCTTGGACTTGAACTTCTACAGCCTGTTGTTCCTCGCGCAAGCCTGGGGAGATCAGGACTTGGGCGCAGTTGAGATTGCGTGCGTCTCGAATGGATTGCAATCGGTTGCGGGAGAGAACGTGGTCGAACCTGCGAGGGCGGCACTGCTTGGGCCCGTTCGGGTTATGCCGAAGGAATTTCCCGGCGTATTCTGCCGCAGCATCGATCTTGACCGGAATATTCAGGATCGGAGAAGAGCGGCTAGCGACATCGTCGCGGAATGCTCTATGCGCAGCGCGGATTCCAGCGTCGCTTACCGGCAGTCTGAGCGCTGGGTGGAGACCTTCGAGTCCACCAGTCTTCGCACCCAAACCTCAGGCACGCGTTTAAGAGAAAAGGGAGTCTACCTAATTGTCGGCGGGTTGGGAGGCATCGGTCTGGTCGTCGCCGAACACTTGGCACGCACCGTTCATGCTCGGCTGGTATTAGTGGGACGCACGCAGCTTCCACCGAGATCGGAATGGCAGGCTGTTATTGACAAACCGAAAGGCGCGAACAGTACGCGGCAGAAAATCGCGAAACTGCGCGAAATAGAATCCTTGGGCGCCGAGGTTCTAAACATCTCTGCGGACGTGACCGACGCCAAACAGATTGAGGGGGCGTTACGAATTGCGCGGCAACGGTTCGGCGATATTCATGGCGTGATTCATGCCGCGGGCTTGATCGAAGATGCACCTCTGCAGATCAAGACTCGCGAGAGTGCTGCTCGCGTGCTGGCTGCGAAGATTCAAGGAACCTTGGCTTTGCAGGAAGTGCTGGCCAACGACAAGCTTGACTTCCTGCTGCTGTTTTCCTCCATCAGTTCACTGCTGCCACCTGCCGGACAAGTCGACTATGCAGCCGCGAACGCCTTCCTTGACGCCTTCGCCGTAAGCCAGACAGGCCAACCCGTGACTGCAATCAATTGGGGGTTGTGGGCAGGGGTGGGTATGGCTACTCACGCTGCGGGCAATCATCCGATCCTGGGCAGCCGCCTTGTCCAGACACCGAACGAGATTATCTATTCGGGCCAGTTCAGCTATCAAAAGAACTGGTTCTTGGAGGAACACCGACTCAAGAACGGTATCGCCCTTGTTCCTGGCACCGCGTACCTGCAACTGGCAACTTCAGCGTTGACGAATGGCCGATTCGAGTTGGGCGTTGAGCTCGAGGATGTGTTCTTCCTGGCGCCTCTGTCCGTGGCCCGGGATGAGACAAAGGAAATCCGTGTGCGTCTGCGCCGCGATCGCGCCAATTTTCGTTTCTCCATACTCACAAAAGACAAGGAATGGATTGAACACGCATCGGGACAGATTGCACGGAACACAAAGCGACCCCCAGCAGATCAGGATGTGGCTACCATTCGCAGTCGCTGTTCTTCAGATCGTATCGATTTCGACGATCAACACCGTACGCGACAGGAGCGGTTCTTCGACTTCGGTCCCCGCTGGCGAAATCTCCACACTCTGTGCATCGGGGACCGTGAGGCACTCGCAGAATTGCAGCTGGGGCAAGAGTTTTCAGCTGACCTCGAGACTTGGATGGTGCACCCCGCTCTTCTCGACCTGGCTACCGGATCTGCACTTTATCTTATTGACGGTTATCGGGAGTCCAAAGCCCTGTATCTGCCATTGTCTTACAAGAGAATCACGCTCTACCGCCCGCTGCCCTCCGAATTCTGGAGTCACATCCGTTGTCATCAGGAGAATACGACAGACCGCGAAGTCGTGACTTTCAATGTCACTCTTCTCGACGGACATGGAAGAGTACTCATAGACATCGAAGAATTTACCCTGCGACGCATGGCGAGCACGACTGACATCCCCGGTGCAACACTCCGTTCGCAAAACGCTGAAACGTTCAGCGAACCAACTGAATCGACTGTCAATCAGGGGATTTCAACCGTTGATGGAATGAAAGCACTCGACCAGATCCTATCTTCAGAAACTACCACGGGCATCATCGTCATTCGGGGTGACTTCGCGACCAAGCCGACCAAGTTACTGGCAGAGGCGACTCCAGCAAGAAGTACCATAAACTGCGAGAGTGGGGTCGAAAGCATTCTCTGTGAATGGTGGCGGGAACTTCTGGGTGTAGAGCAGGCTGGTCTGGACGATGACTTCTTCGACTTGGGGGGCCACTCCCTAATTGCCGTACGTCTGTTCAGCAAGATCAAGAAGACATTTCGGCTGGACCTAGGTCTTTCTACACTGTTTGAGGCGCGTACGATCCGCCAACTCGCGGCAGTGATCCGAAAAACAGGAACCGCAAGCAATGAGGGAGCAAAGACATCTGCTGCGATCGCTCCCGTTCGAAATCAAGGCTTGCCTTCGCTGGCCTACGGTGAAATTGAAAGCGTTCTCTGTGAATGGTGGCGGGAACTTCTGGGTGTAGAGCAGGCTGGTCTGGACGATGACTTCTTCGACTTAGGGGGCCACTCCCTAATTGCCGTACGTCTGTTCAGCAAGATCAAGAAGACATTTCGGCTGGACCTAGGTCTTTCTACACTGTTTGAGATGCGTACGATCCGCCAATTGGCCGGCCTGATCCGGAAGGCCGGAACCTCCAGCATTCCAGGGTTAGCACCGTCGTCCGCAACGTTTGCCAGTCGTCACCAAAGACCGCGCTTGCCGCTCTTCGTGGTCTTCGGTCTTGGCGGAGACGTAACCGCCTTCAACGAAGTTAGCCATTACTTGGGAGAGGATCAGCCGGTGTTTGCTCTTCAGCCGCAGGGTTTAGATAACCGGGAGCATGTCCTTACGGGGGTGGAGGATATGGCGGCTTATTATCTCCGCAGAGTTCGCGATGTGCAGTCGCATGGCCCGTACTGTTTGGCGGGACACTCGTTTGGTGGTTTCGTTGTATTCGAAATGGCACAGCAACTTCATGCCGCCGGAGAAACAGTATCGCTTCTCGGGTTGCTGGACACGACTGGTTTCCTTTCCGGAGATGGACTGAGGCACGCGATGAAACGAGGGGTTTCCCTCCTCACCGTGAAGCTGCACCACCTGTTGCACAAACTTCGAGTCTTGCCTGCTTCGGGCGTTCCCGACCTGAAAACGGTTAACCGGTTCGCTGCGTCGACATATCGCCCTACAATCTATCAGGGGCGTCTGACCATCTTTCGGTCGGTGAGCCGAAACCTGCTCGAAGGAGCTGACGAATTATTGGGCTGGGAAAGACTCGCGGCTGGAGGGATCGAGGTTCAGGATGTCACAGGTAACCACCTGGACATGCTGCGTGAACCTAATGTGCGAATGCTAGCAGAGAAACTGCGGGCATGCCTCGATCGCACGCAGGGCGTGGCACTTCACGACTGACTGCCCAAACCGTCAAATGCGCCTGTGGAGCCGATCAGACTCCATCATCGTTTTTTGCGTGGAGTGGATACGAATGGAATCAAAATATAATCATTCTTTACTTCCGTGACTGGGAGCGTCCTGTAGTGGTCGAAGAATAAGTGTTTCTTGGCCCAGGCGTGATTGTTCTGCCGAATGTTGTGATCGGCGGCGGAGCTGTGGTTGCGGTTGGCAGCGTGGTTTCGGCTTCAGTTACGATGGTTCGTAGAAATCCAGACAGACCGACTGCGAGAGTGGGAAAGCCGCCGAGTGCGGAAGTGAGTTTTCAGGAATTCTCCGCGAGCCTCCGCACTCCGGAGACGAATGTCCGGTTTAGTTTCCGTCCAGGTCGTACGATGTGAAAGGGCGCGGTTGTACACGCGAATGGAGAATGAGTTCGCCTCGCACAATGCAGCAGCACTCTGGCACGTCGCACTCGTGGCGACAAGGCCCATCGGCGCCTGCATTTCCCGCAGACCATGTCGATATCTGGCGCGTGCGGCTTGACGAGCCAGTCGAAACAACCTCTGCCCCTAGCATTCTCTCTTCCGACGAACTCACTCGTGCCAGCCGTTTTCACTTCGAAAAAGACCGCATACACTTCGCTCGATGCCGCTCGGCGCTGCGCTTTCTGCTCAGCCGATACCTCAGAATCCCAGCTGTGGAAATACGCTTCAAATATCAGCCCAGCGGGAAGCCGGAATTGGCTGCGCAACAAAGCCCGGGCCAGTTGCTGTTCAACGTTTCGCACTCTGCCGGGCTGGCATTAATTGCGGTGAGCGCCGACCACCGGGTAGGTGTCGACATTGAAAAGATTCGCCCTGACGTTGATGTCACGGCCTTGGCAGAACGATTTTTCTCCGCTCGCGAGCGGGCCGGCCTGTTGGCTCTGCCGGATCATCTCCGCGTGCCGGGCTTCTTTGCCTGCTGGACGCGCAAGGAAGCCTTCCTGAAATCCACAGGTGACGGCCTCTCTTTTCCGCTGGCGGATTTCTCCGTGACCACACACCCCGATCTCGATCCTGAACTTGAAGAAATCAATGGAAACACGGAAGCCGGCAAACAGTGGTTTCTGGCGGACCTCAGCGTCGTCGATGGCTTCCGCGCGACGGTAGCTCTCGAACGTTCTTATTCTCGCCTGGAAACGTATTCTTGGAACTAATCCTGTTATCGCCGTCTGTGCCCTCACCCCACTAGGAAGCTGGTTTTCTCGCTGCTTTTTGTCTGGATGGTTCCGCTTCCGGCTTTTGTGCTCAACGGAAGCATCCATGCCCTCCAACAGGTGCCCGCTCATGCGGTACGATGGACGTTTCAGCTTGCCCGAGTTCCCGTGACACGAGCCGGAATCGTGTTGTCCAACCCGGGCCTGAAAATCGAAGCCGCCCGTTCGTTTGCTCTGTGCATCCAAGGAGGGTTTCACCATGAGCCACGTCGTTCGACTGCAGTTGATTGGAAGGGTTACCTACTACGTCGGTTGGATCGCATTGGTATGTGGAGGCTTGTTTCACCTTAACATTGCAACGAATCTGTTCTTGGCGATGCGTCTACCGCAGCGGAATCTGTTTGAGGCCAGTGTAGTGTGCTTCTTGATTTGCATAGCCTCGGAACTCCGAGCCCACGCCTTGCCCGGAAACGAGGCGTCCACCCCTGTAAAAAAGGTCGCGTAGGGACTACCAGCAGACCAGATAGCTGGAACCGATGCGCAGGTCCCGCCGGTGAACGAACAATTCGCAGCTCTGGAGGAACGAAAGAGGACGAAAGCCCTTTGCGTTGTGGCTGTCGTTGCGGTCCTGATCGCTACTCTTTGGCCGTTCAATCCTTCTCCGCGGAACGGGGTCATTTGGTTGCATGGAACCACTGGCCTCAAGTTCGAGAAAGCTGGCCTGGCCGTAAGCAGAGGGCCCTTAAGACTGGCCGACACCGAAGCCGAATCGTACAGTGCGCTGTGCGGTCGAGTAGGGAGCGGCGGCCGGGAGGAATCACTACTGCCCCCGTCGCCGTCGCGGCCAAGCCATGGGGATGACCGGACTTCGATGACCAGACGAACACAACTCGTCGTCTTCGCGTTCTTGTGCGGCGTGTCGATCATGCTCTGGTGGCATGGCCTGGGTCTTAGCGGCCATGCACTCTGGCGTGGCATGTCGCGCAGAGCGTGATCAAGTTCTCCTCTGAGTCGGCCCCCGAATGGCTGCGGAACTTCCTGTGGTGCTCAAGATTCGACATCGTGCCGCAGGATTGACACCGCCAGCCGTCGCGACCGAGGATCTGCTGGCGCAGACTTTCGTGCGACACCGGATCCAGCCGCAAGCGAGCGGCTTTTGGGCGAACCATTTCAGGATGCCCTCCCACGCAGGTTTTCGAGGAAAAACTGCCGCTGTGGCGCCAATCGACCTCAGCAATAACTTTGCAATTATGCGATGACGTGGAATAATTACAAGGATGATTCCAAGAGTAGCCAAAGCCAGGTTGCTAGACTTGTTGCAGCACTTTCCGGCCGTAGCGCTGCTCGGTCCGCGCCAAGCTGGCAAAACGACTCTGGCACTCTCTTTGGAAGAGCAGCTTAAACCCCAGGCTTTGTACCTTGACCTGGAGCTCCCCTCGGATCGGGCCAAACTCGCTGATCCTGAACTATACCTTTCGCAACATCCCGACCGGCTCGTCATACTTGATGAGATTCATCGTCTTCCCGGCATATTTCAGACGCTCCGCAGTGTGATTGATCGCCGGCGTCGAACGGGCAGAAAAGTCAATCAGTTCCTGCTGCTCGGTTCGGCATCGATTGATCTCATGCACCAATCGGCGGAGACCCTCGCTGGTCGAATCGCCTATCTGGAACTGACGCCCTTCACGGCTGCGGAAGTTCGCGGGACGGGCCCTTCTGCTCCAGATATTCTGTGGCTGAGAGGAGGCTTCCCCGAGAGCTTTCTCGCCGACGATGACGAAGGGAGCTTTGAGTGGCGCACGGCATTCATTCAAACCTACCTGGAGCGGGATGTGCCCGCTCTCGGGCCCCGAGTGCCAGCAGAAACGCTTCGCCGTTTCTGGCAAATGCTGGCTCACAACCAGGGACAGATGTTGAACGGCGCTCAACTAGCTGCGGGCCTTGGAGTGGGCGGGCAAACGGTCGCTCGCTACCTGGATATTCTGGTCGATTTGCTTCTGGTGCGGCGACTACAGCCTTGGGCATCAAATGCAGGAAAGCGGCTGGTGCGGTCTCCGAAAGTCTATGTTCGGGATAGTGGCCTCGTTCATGCCCTCCTCAGCATTCGCACTCAGGAGGAACTGTTCGGACATCCCGTCGTCGGCCCAAGCTGGGAGGGTATGCTCATTGAGAATATTCTCGGCAGCTTACCTGCTGCAGTTCCTGCATGGTTTTATCGAACATCCGCTGGCGCGGAAATTGACCTCGTGCTCGAATTCGGCCCCAAAAACATTTGGGCGATAGAAATAAAACGCTCGATCAGCAACCCCGTGCCGAGTAAAGGCTTTTACATCGCTTGTGCCGACCTCAAAGCCACTCGCCAAATCGTTCTTTACCCCGGAAAAGAATCCTACCGGACCGGTCCGAGGTCAGTGGTGATGTCCTTGGATCAGTTCATGAAAGAACTTCCAGGCCTCGCACGCTCTAAGGGGGAACGCATCGCCGATATTTCGGTTGGGCAAAACTCACGCGGGCGCCCTGTGAACTGAATCGCTACCGCAACTCGTGGGCTCGTCGGTGACAGTCCACGCACAGCGTGATCAAGTTTTCCTCTGCGTCGACTCCCGAATGGCTGCGGAACTCTCTGTGGTGCACCTCCAGGTTTGACATCGTGCCACACGATTGACACCTCCAGCCATCGCGACGCAGGATCTGCTGGCGCAGACGTTCGTACGACAAGGGGTCCAGCCGCGAGGGAGCAGCATTGGGACGAATCATTTTCAGGACGCCTTCTCACGCAGGTTTTCGAGGAAAGCCTGCTGCTGTTCGCCGGGCAAGAACTTGTAGTAGCGTGAGATCGAGGTGAGCAGGATTTCCGGGTTGCCATCGTCCAGGTGCGCACCCGCCAGGAAATCGGCACAGATCATCTCCAGACAGTAACCGCGCGATTTGTCCGTGCCCAGCATCCCCGCTGCCGTCTCGATTGCCTGCTCGATGACCGGAATCTGGCTCTTGTAGACTTTGAAGTAGATCAGTTCCGATGGCTCCGTTTCCTTTCCCGTCAGTTCCTTCTCTACCTCCCGCCGGAAGTCCTCCTTCGGCATCTCACGGGCTTTGTGCAACCAGGTTGCACAATCGAAG
>Ga0209904_1000017_pt1 | contig 12484 bp, 11 predicted proteins | sample PerMet712P3D_FD_188315 | JGI IMG/M metagenome (GOLD analysis project Ga0209904, IMG submission 188315) | Thawing permafrost microbial communities from the Arctic, studying carbon transformations - Permafrost 712P3D (version 2) | ecosystem: Environmental > Terrestrial > Soil > Wetlands >... | reverse complement strand
AACCAATTTTGTATCGCGGGTTTGCGCACCCAACTCTATACAGTTTTCACCGTTGGTATTGAACTCGGCATGAGCAGTCCCTCAGGGGCTAAAGCCCGCATTTCTGGCGGTCGTTAGCGGCACGGCTGAAGCCGTGCCCTACCCAAAACTATTTGGGAGACCAAGTTTTAGTGCGACCTTGGATTCAAGAGGCGCTCGACGCGCTCGGGTGCGCGCGCGATGACCTTGAGATAGGCTTGCGTTGGTTGGTCCGGCTCCGCGCGGCCTTGCTCCCAGTCCCGGAGCGTGCCCAGAGGGATGTGGTAGCGGACAGCGAATTCCTCCTGCGTCAAAGCCAAGGCGCGGCGAATAATTTTCGCCTGCGGCGTCCGCTTCATCCGCTTAAGATCGCCGGGGGGCAGCGGTTGCGCGTCGCGGTCGGCGCGAGCCGCCGCCTCGATGGCTGCGGGCGTCATGGGCCTAAGCGTTTTGCTGGAAGTAGTCGTCTTGCTCATATTGTGTTGCGCCAGCCAGCAAAATACATAGGTCCTTCGCTTCGCTCAGGATGACAATTCGTTTGATGACAAAATAATTTTGTGTCGCGAACTTACTGGGCGCGACGCTAACCCAGCACCGGCTCTTTCTTCAAGTCCGTGGTTACTGGGGCTGCGTCCGCGCTGGCCCGTGCCTGGCGTGCCCGCTCGTAGATTTTGCCGTACTCGCGGGCCGACGCTCCCCAGGAAAAATCGCGGCTCATGCCGTTGCGCATCAGCGTCTGCCACGACGACGGGTCCTGGTAGGCGAGTAATGCCTGCTTGATGGTCGCGAGCAGCGCCTCGCCAGTGTAGTCCGTGAACTTGAAGCCCGTGCCTTTGCCGGTGCGCGCGTCCCAGGGCTCGATGGTGTCATCCAGGCCGCCAGTCGCCCGCACGATAGGAACGGTGCCGTACTTCAGGCTGTAAATCTGGTTCAATCCGCAGGGCTCGTACCGGGAAGGTATCAGGAACATGTCGGCGCCCGCTTCAATTTTGTGTGCGATGGCGTTGTCGTACGCGACCTTGACTGCAATCTTATTCGGAAACTGCTTGTTGAGCCGCAGGAACATTTCTTCGTACGGCTTGTCTCCCGCTCCGAGCGCGACCACGATCATCTCTTCGCGCGCCAGTCGGTCCATGATCTGCGCGATCAGGTCGAAGCCTTTCTGCGCGGCAAAGCGCGAGACGATACCGATCACCGGCACTTTGGAATCGGCGTTCGTGACCCCGAAGGCGTGCAGTAAGTCGTGTTTGCATTTCAGCTTGCCGCTCAAATCCTGCGGCGAATACTTTGCCGCCGCGAATTTGTCGGTCTGCGGGCTCCACTCGTCGTAGTCCACGCCGTTCAGAATGCCGGTCACGGTCGCGGCCCGTTGGCGCAGCACGCCTTCCAGTCCAAATCCATATTCGGTGGTCTGGATCTCCTGACTGTATTTCTTGCTGACGGTGGTGACGTAATCGGAGAGCACGAGCGCGCCCTTCAGGAAATTCACCTGCCCGAAGAATTCCATCTTCGAGATCGTCAGCAGATCCCAGGGCAGCATCAGCAGCGGCAACGTATCGGGCGGGAACAAACCCTGGTAGCCCATGTTGTGGATGGTGAAGACGGTGGCCACATCGCGAAACGCGGGATCCTCGGCGTAGAGCGTGCGCAACATCACCGGCACCAGCGCCGACTGCCAGTCGTGGCAGTGAAACACATGCGGCACGCCCAAAATCTTAGAGGCTTCAAGCACCGCCCGCGAAAACATGGCAAAGCGCTCGGCGTTGTCGGGATAGTCGCCGGCCGGGCTGCCGTAGAGAGCCTCGCGGTCGAAATATTGCGGATACTCCACAAAATAAAATCGAACTCCGGCGGTCGCCCCCGCCGCTACCACCGAGCAGAAGCGATACTTGTCGTCGAACGGGATCGTGATGCTGCGAACGACCGTTTGCGGATCGTTCAGCTTGGTTTGGCGATAGCGCGGAATATACACGCTCACCTGATGTCCGAGAGCGGCCAGCGCGCGCGGCAAGGCGCCAACCACGTCGGCGAGTCCGCCAGTTTTTGAAAAGGGAACGCACTCGGATGCTGCAAAAGCAATATGCATGGCGAAGAAGCCTCCTGAGCAGGAACTGAATGTGCCTCGCTCAAGTTATGATTAAGTTTCTGTAGAGACGCGGCTTGCCGCGTCTCCCGCCGCGAGATCATGATAATGAGCGAGGCGCGCACCGAGACGCGGCTTGCCGCGTCTCTACAGAAGAGAGCACCGCCAGTCTAAAGCCGGAAAGAAAGAGGGTCAACGTGCCAAAGGGCGCGACCGTACAAACCAGTCCACGCAAACCCAAACTGGGACAGCATTTTCTGACGAGCGAAGCGGCGGCTCTGCGCATTGTCGAGGCGCTGGGCGATGTTTCCGAGGCCACCGTGCTGGAGATCGGCCCCGGCCGCGGCGCCATCACCGATATGCTGGCGCGGAAGTCGCGGCGGCTGATCGCGGTGGAATTGGACCGTGTCCTTTCGGCCCAGCTCCGCATGAAGTTCTCCATGCAACCCAAGGTCGAAATCATCGAAGGCGATATCCTGAAGATCGAACTGAATACGGTCTTCGGTGCCAAGCCGGGCAGCCTGCGCACGGGCTTGAATTTCACGCCCGAACCAGCCCGCGTCATCGGCAACCTGCCGTACTACATCACCTCCGACATTCTGCTGCGGCTGCTGGAATACAACCGTTATTTTTCGACGATTGTCCTCATGGTGCAGAAAGAAGTTGCCGACCGCCTGGCGGCAACGGCTGGAAGCCGCGACTATGGCTTGCTTACGGCAACCGCGCAACTCTACGGCCGGGTCGAACAACTGTTCACGCTTCCGCCGGGAGCGTTTTCGCCGCCTCCCAAGGTGCATTCCAGCGTGATTCGGATTACGATCAAGCCGCAACTGGAGGCGCTGCGGGTTTCCGAAGCCGAATTCATCGCATTCCTGAAACTGTGCTTTGGGCAGAAACGCAAAACTCTCTGGAATAATCTGAAGACGGCGTACGATGAACATGCGCTGCGGGCGGCTTTGGCGAAGAGCAGTGTGAAACCTACAATTCGCGCTGAAGCTTTGCCACTGGAAAGAACCGCTGCTTTGTTCCGCGCGCTACGGGACGGCGGTTCATAGTTCCCCGGGCTTTGTTTTTGCGGGCCGAGTTTTCGCGGGCAGGAGTGCCCGCGCCACACGAGCTGGTGATGACTTCCGCTTTACGAACTCCCGCTGTTGCCGGTCGGTTTTATCCCGGCCGCGCGGAGGAATTGCTGCGCGAGGTTCGGGAATACTCGTCTCCGGTTAAGGCTTCGGCCGGCCGTATCTCTGCCCTCGGATGCGTTGCTCCTCATGCGGGATACATCTACTCCGGCAGGGTCGCTGGCGCCGTGTATTCGCGTCTGGAAATCCCCGAGCACTGTGTGATCCTCTGCCCCAACCACACCGGCAAGGGACAACCGCTGGCGGTCATGGCGTCTGCAACCTGGCAGACTCCGCTGGGCGAGGTGCCAGCGGACGCGGAACTGGGCGCGCACCTGCTGCAGGGCTTCCCGGCGCTCGTAGAAGACAGCGCGGCGCACCGCGGCGAACATGCCATCGAAGTCCAGCTTCCCTTCCTGCAGGCGCGGCAGCCGGAATTGAATATTGTTCCGATCGCCATCGGCACCAGAAACTTCGATGTGCTTCGCGGATTGGGCGAAGCGCTGGCGGAGGCGATTGCCGAGCGAGAGAAGAAAGTCTTGATCGTTGCCTCCAGCGACATGAACCACTACGAGTCCGACGCCATCACTCGCGTAAAGGACCGCAAAGCCATCGAACGCGTGCTGGCCCTGGACGCGCGCGGACTCTGGCAGGTGGTGATGAGTGAAGACATCAGCATGTGCGGGTTTGGGCCGACGATTGTCATGTTGACCGCGGCAAAACTTCTGGGAGCGACTTCCGCAACGCTGGTGAAGTACGCAACGTCGGGCGATGTGTCGGGCGATTATGAGTCGGTGGTTGGGTACGCGGGAATTATCGTGGAGTAGGAAGAAACAAGCACTTAGCATTTAGCACTTAGCACTTAGCTGACGCCTCGTAGTTTCTGGGGCTAAGTGCTAAGTGCTAAATGCTAAGTGCTGTTTCAGTGAGGGCGCGATGGCGGCGGCGCGGGTGACCGGTGCGGCGACGGCGACGGAGCCATGCCTGTAGACCCGCTTCCACTTGAACCTGAACTCGTACCCCAGCCTGCCATCGATGTCGTGGTTGAAACTGGTGGAGCAGTCGCGACCGTGACGGGATGAGAAGTTTGGGTCATGGTTTTCGCAGCCCGATCGAGATGGCGCACCGATCCGCGTGGCACTCCGAAGCCGGCGGAACCGGGATTGATGGTCAGGCGGCGCGCCGTTCCAGCAACCGAATTGGCGGCGAGACCTCGTCCCACCATAACCGTCTGATGCCCGCGCACGGGCGGGGTCGGCACTTTTGTTCGGACCGGCGGATTCACTACCTGCGGAATCCCATACCCCGGATTCCAATAGCCCGGCTGCCAGCCCCATCCGTAGCCGGGCGCGAAGGCCCAGTTGCCGTAGTTGTAGGGCATCCAACCCCAGGGATAGCCTGACACCCACATGTAGCCAAAGCCGGGATAGAAGGCCCAGCCGCCATCCTGGAACGGGCTCCAGGTGGCGTCGGTGAAGTAGGGCTGCCACATATTGCCGTAACCGGGCACGGTCATGAAGTTGCCGTAGTAATTCAAGTCGCTCATGCCATAACCGTACGGCGAGTTAATGCTGGAGCCTCCGGCGGAAGCGTAGCGATCGTGATAGTCGGTCTGCTGGCGATCCCAGGCGTCCGAGGGCTCGGCTTCGTAATTCTTGGCGATTGCGAAAGTGTCTTTCCTGGCGGGATCGTCATTGGCAAGCTCAATCGTCGCGCTGTGTTTCTCGGCAACTTCAACCTCTCCGGCGGGCGAAGTCGCGTTCAATTTGCCTTTGAATACGGCAATCGTGGCCGCGTCGTCGGCGAGTTCCACGCGGAAATGCGCGGCCTCGGACACGGTGAGGGACTCGCGAGCAAAATTCAACTGGAACTGGTCGCCGGCTTTGGAGTTAGCGTTCTTCGGGTGAAGATTCGCGTAGACCGCGCCGGAGACAAGCTGCACGGTGTTGAGCTTCTGGCCGTTGTCGCCGAGCGCGAGACGAGTAAAGTCAACTTCGCTGTCGGGGGCGAGACGCAGGGTGCCGCCATCTTCGAATTCCACTTCCGCGCGGCTATCTTTGCCGGTCTTCAGCTTGCAGCCTTCGATTACGGGCAGGTTGATAAACGCTTTATCAAAGCCGTCGCCGGCGGCGCGGTCGATCTGCACCGTGCCCTCGACTTCGCTCAGGCGCACAATGCGCGCTTTCGACTCGGCCGACGCCGAGACCACCAGAAACGCCGCGGCGAGCACGGCCAACCCTGCCAGCGTCTTTCCGAACTTTGCGATGGTCATATGCGTCTCCATGAATCGCGCCCTTAAGCGAATGGTTCCCAGAACGTTAGATCCGTGGCCAAACTCACGAGTTGCCCACCGGCAACCCCGAGCTCTACTAGTCCCCAAAATTGAGGTCCGCGGACCTTTCTGTCTGTCTTGATCTGCCTTAAGTTTGCGAGCGTCCGGGGCGTTAGTCAAGGGGATTGGCGGTAATGGATTCGGCGCGACCCGCAGAAGAGTCGTAGGGTCTATGGTATGTCCCATTCGTAGAGACGCGGCTTGCCGCGTCTCCGACCGCCGCGATCTGATTTCGTCAGGCGGGTCGGCGTCACGCGGCCAAAGACGGGGCAAGCCCCGTCTCTACAGCGGTTATCGAACGCCTGCCCTCTCCAGCAAGCGTTGGGCGCGGGCGCGGGTTACGTTGATCACCAACGGATCGGCGATGATCTCATCGAGGATAGGCTGAATGGCTGTGACCTCTACCAGTTGATTGCTGCGGGCCATTTCCTCCATGCGTTTCAGTTCTTCGTCGAGCGCGAGCTTCTGGTAGCGGTGGTCGTAGTGCAGTCGATGTCCGAATTCGAGCGTGGCCGAGAGATTTTGCATCAGGCTGGTCAGGTCCTGCACGGCGGGGTTGGAGGAGTAATTGTAGGTGGCCTCACCGCTGCGGCGCGCGTCCTGGTAGGTGAGCGTCTTCTTCCCGGTAAAGGCCAAGCCCTTGTGATGGGAGTCGACGTCCTTTTGAAAATAGCCGGCTTTGGCCGCCAGTTCGAAGATTTTCTGCCGCGTTTCGGCGGTTACGGTGAAGCCAAGATCGAAGCTGTCAGTCTCGTCGGAATCGGCGGACAGGCGGCCGCTCGACTGGTAGCGGGCCGAGCCATCGGATTGCACGCGAATCGAGTAGTGCTCCGGCTGGGAGGCGGGGAAATCGAGGGTGAAGGCAACCACCGCCGGGGCCGGGGCGGTTTGCGAAAAGGCGAGGAGCGCGGAAAAGATCAGCAGGCAGAGAATCTGAAGTAGACGAGGCATGGGCCGAGGTAATGATTGGGGATGGCGGGGAGAGGTGTCAAGAGGACGGGGGGCTTTTAGCTTTTAGCTTTTAGCTTTTAGCTTTTAGTCATCACGGTCCCGTGGTCCATGGTTGATCTTAGCGCAGAGCCGCCGAGCTGCGCTCGGGTGGACAGCCGAGGGCGGCTGTCCCTACGTCTAGCCTGCCTGCCGCTCATGCGTGGCGGCGGTGTGGAGATGGCAGATGGCGATCGCCAATGCATCGGCGGCGTCGGCGGGTTCGGGGATCTGATCGAGATTCAGCAGTCGCGTCACCATTTGCTGGACTTGATGTTTTTCGGCGCGGCCGTATCCGACCACCGCGGACTTGATGGAGAGTGGCGAGTATTCGGCGACTTCGAGCCCGGCGGAAGCGGCGGCCAGCATGGCGACTCCGCGCACCTGGCCGAGCTTCAAGGCGGACTTCACGTTGGCGGCGTAGAAAACGTCTTCGATGGCGACGCGGTCGGGGCGGTGCCGGGAGATGAGTTCCTGCAGGCCGGTGGAGATGCGCGACAGGCGCGTGGGCATGGGGTCGCGCGGCGAAACTTTGATGGCGCCGCAGACCACGCACGCCAGACGATCGTCCGCGAGCAGGTCGACGATGCCGTAACCGGTGTATTCGGTGCCGCAGTCGATGCCGAGGACGCGCATGGGGGAAGTGTAGCAGGGCAGTTGCCAGTGGTCAGCGGCCAGTTGCCAGTTCTCGCTCTCAACTGCATCTTGGCCTTCGGGATCTGGCCGCGTTGTCTTCTTGGTGGAAGTGTGCGAGGGCTCCGCTTTCGGGCCAAAGCAGCATGATAATCTAATGCATACAGCTCACTGCAACATGTGGGACAGCGGATTCCACCCGCTCCGGGCATCGACTCATACGGGTGCAAAGATCATACCTTAAGGAGCAGACAATGAAAATTGGCATACTGACCGGCGGAGGCGATTGCCCCGGGCTGAACGCAGTGATTCGAGCGGTGGTGCGGAAGGGCACTTTTCACTACGAAGACGAATTCGTGGGATTCATGGAGGGATGGCGCGGGGTGCTGGAAGACAAGACCATGGAACTCAGCCTCTCGACGGTGGGCGGCATCCTGCCGCGCGGTGGCACCATCCTGCGCACTTCGCGCACCAATCCGGCCAAGCATGAGGGCGGCCTGCAGCTCTGCATCGACAACCTCAAAAAACATGGTTGCGACGCCCTGATCGCGATTGGCGGCGATGACACGCTCTCGGTGGCGAAGAATCTTTTCGACAACGGAGTCAAAGTGGTGGGCGTTCCCAAGACCATCGACAACGATCTGTCCGGCACCGACTTCACCTTCGGTTTCGATACGGCCGTGAATGTGGCCACCGGAGCCATTGACCGCGTGCACACCACGGCCGAGGCACACAATCGCGTGATCGTGGTGGAAGTGATGGGACGCGATTCGGGCTGGATCGCGACCTACAGCGGCATCGCCGGCGGCGCCGACGTGATCCTGATCCCCGAGATTCCTTTCAACATCGAAGAGGTGGCCGAACTGATTCGCCAGCGCCACGCCCGCGGAAGATATTTCAGCATCGTGGTGGCCGCCGAAGGCGCGAAGTTTGCGGGTGGTGGCGTCGAAACGCTGGATGGGGCCGCGGGCCGCGATGAGTTCGGTCACCTTCACTTGGGCGGAATCGGCCAGACGCTGGCGCACGAGATCGAAAAACGGACGGGCTTCGAGTCGCGGTCGGTGGTCCTCGGACATATCCAGCGGGGCGGATCGCCCAGCGCTTTCGACCGCGTGTTGGCCACACGCTACGGACTGGGCGCCATCGACATGGTCCACCGCGGCGAATTCGGGCTGATGGCGGCGCTGCGGGGAAACAAGATCATTTCCATCCCGCTGGCGGAAGCCATCGCTTCCAATCGTAAATGCGACAAGGAAATTCTTGACGCCGCCACCGGCATTCTCGACAAGCTGGACGCGAAAGTTCCCTGAGTTGCCCTGTGATTTCCTGTCGAGACGCGGCTGGCCGCGTCTCCCACTCGCATTGCCAGTACCTCACTGGCAACCGGATACGGGGCAAGCTCCGTCTCTACAGCGGGATCGCCGGACGGGAGACTAGGACGGGATTTGCTTGGCTTGGGGCGGGTTTAGAGGCATACTGACTCAGCGCTCCTCGACTGCAAGAGCGATTTCGAGGACGCCCCCGTTTCTATGTTTCAAAGCGAACTCCAATCCCAGAACCGCGTCGAGCCGCTTCCCCTGGCACCCGCGTCCGACGACGCGGAAGTGCAGCGGAAACGAATGCTCATCGCGTTAGGGATTCTGTTGGTGGCGCTGGTGGGCGTGGTTCTGAAGGATTGGGATTTCTGGTTTCCGCCGGGCAGTGAGGTCCAGGAAGCCGTCACTCGAATCAGCCGCAAGAATAAGAATACGGCTGCGGTAAGTACGGCCGCGCCGGCGGCTCCCGCGCGCGAACGTAAATCAGCCAAGTCCCCGGCGCCGGCTGCGGCCGCAGTTCCCTTCTCGGCAGCCACCGAGCGCGCAGCGCTTCCTCCTCTGCAGGTGGAAGTGGTCGCCGGCAACCGCCACATCGCGGTGCCCGCGAAAAGCAATGCCATTCATCTGGATGTGAACTCGGGCGAGACCTCTTCCGCCTCCAGCGCGCCCGCGCCGGCCAACGCGCCGGTGAATAGCCGGACCGTCAATGCCGGCGATCGGGTGCAGCTCTCGCCGCAAACGGCGCAGAGTGTGAGCGTTTCGGTGCCGCCGGATTATCCCTTGCTGGCGCGCCAGATGAAGGTGCAGGGCGCCGTGAGTTTGCAAGCGCTCATCTCAAAGGAGGGCACCATCCAAGAGTTGCAGATTCTAAGTGGACCTAGCATCTTAGCTGCCGCGGCTCGCGAGGCGGTGAAGCAGTGGCATTTCAAGCCCTACCTCCAAAACGGACAGCCCGTGGAAACGCAAGCCAAGATCACTGTGAATTTCACAATTTCCACCAACTGAAGCAGGGCCGCATGATTCTCTCCTCGTCATTGCGCGATCGCATTTCAGTGCAGCGTTTTTTCCGTACCGTGAGGGTGCTGCTCATGGGCGCAGCAGTTCTGCCGGTGCTGTCGCTGTCCCTGCCCCAGCCTCAGGATCGAACAAAAATAGTAGGAGCGCCCGCCATGACCTTCGCGCTGCGCAGTCCGGATTTCTCCGATGGCGCCAACATCCCTCGAGCCTTCACCTGCGAGGGAGAAGACCGTTCTCCGGCGCTCGAATGGAGCGGCGCCCCTGCGGGCACGAAAACCTTCGCCTTAATCGCGGACGACCCCGACGCTCCGGCGGGCACCTGGGTACATTGGGTGATTTACAACATCCCGGGCGCGACCCACGCGCTGAAGGGCGGCATGGAGAAAAGAGAACAGCTGGCCGACGGCTCACGCCAAGTCCGCAACGATTTCCGCAAGGCCGGTTACAACGGTCCGTGCCCGCCGCCGGGCAAAGCCCACCGTTATTTCTTCAAACTGTATGCCTTGAGTACCGAACTGACGCTGGCTCCGGGCGCCAGCAAGAGCGCCGTGGAGCACGCGATGGAAGGGCGCATTCTGGCGCGAGCCGAATGGATGGGGCGGTTCCAGCGATAAATTCTCACGGAAAATTTAACGGGCGTCCGGACTCTTGCGAATCCAGGACGCCCGGGCAGCCCTCCCCCAGAACTGCTCAATTGGGAATATAAGACGAAGCGCCAAATCGGAGAATGGCACGCGGGTGCCAAGTTTATCCCACCAAAGTGCCATCCTGTAAGTCGCACATTACAAAGGATGAACAGCCGAGGGCGGCTGTTCCTACGTGGCTACCGTGAAAGCACCATCTTGCCGGGGGCCGTTCCGGTGGAAAACGGCGAGCCCGCAATCGCCGTAGGAGTGCCGGTCGATGGATTGTAGGTATAGCCCGCAATACCATTTCCCACCTGAGTTCCGATATAGAAATAGTTGCCGGTGGGATCAAAGAGGGCGAACAACCCTCCCGCGGACAAGCTGAACGGCGAGTTCTTCGCCGCCACCAGTTGTCCGGTGGTAGGAGTAATCGCAAAACACCAGATGGAGGAGGTCGACCCCGTGGTCGTCGCATAAACAAACTTGCCACCGGGATCGACGGCGATCGCGCTGGGGCCGACACCGTTCGCGGCAGTAAAAGGCGAGCCCAATATCGGAGTCAGTACGCCGGGGATGCTGGCAGTACTGGGGGCAATCGAGAACGCGGAAATGTTGCCGATGGTAGCCGCGTTCGGGGGATCGTTGCTGGCCGAAGGATTCGTCACATAGAGGAATTGTTCACTGCCATCCACCGCCAGCCCGAAGGCTCCCCCTCCTCCTCCCGGCAGCGAGGAGAACGGAGAATTGGCAAGCTGCGTGAGCGTACCGTCCGAGCTCGAGAACGTGAAAGCAGTAATCATCCCGATGCGCGGATTCGTCACATAAACGAACTTGCCCGAAGGCGTGATGAGAATCTCAGCTGGACCCGTATTGGCGGGGAAGGGCGATCCCGTGACTTGCGTCAAAGCGCCGCTGTCGGGTTTGATGAAGAAAACGGAGACGTTGTCCGTGAAATTATTGGTCACCAACAAGAAGTTGCCGGTAGGGTCGATGACCGCCGCACTGGGACTCGATCCGCCGGCCGGACCGGGAGTGCCGCTGAGCGTCAAAGTGCCGTCGCTGGCGACGTTGAAAATCGAGATCGTGTCGGCGCGGGAATTGATTGCGTAGAGAAACTTCTTCGACGGGAGCAAAGCCAGGCCGGTGGGCGAAGTATTTTCCGTTGGCGGCGTTTGCGCTACCTGGGTGATGGCGCCGGTGGCGCCGGTGATGTGCAGCAGAAGCACGGAGCCCAACGCGGGCAGGGTTACGTAGGCATTTTGGTCAGGCGCCGTCCCTTTGAAACTGCTGTTGCCGCAGGAAAGGGAAAGTCCAGCCGAAACAACGACAATGACCACCAGCAGGGCCACAAGAATCCGGGGAAGACCACTCTGACCTGCCCGTGCGGCACACGCCGCCCTTAAAAAGCTCATTTGCGAACCTGCTCCTCAACATCCAAGGTGAACCAAAAAAACGTATTTACTATCGTGCACGAGAACACGGGAACTCGCAACCGGAGGAGGTCAGAGGTTGGTCAGAGGTGAGAGGTCAGATTGCAGAGGTGGAAAACCAGCCCATAAGGTTTTTACCTCTGCAATCTGACCTCTCACCTCTGACCTCCCCGGCGGGATGTGTTCTAATCGAAAAACGAAGATTACGTCGTGATCGACATCCACTGCCACCTTCTGCCCGAGGTCGACGACGGCCCGAAATCCTGGGACGCAGCCGTCGAAATGTGCCGCATGGCGGCGGCGGACGGCATTACCCATGCTGTCGCCACTCCGCACGCCAACGATCGTTACGCCTACGATCGCGCATATCTCTCCGGACTTCTGAGCCAACTGCGGGAGAAGTTGCACGGGGAGATCGATCCCACGCCGCAATTGCAGTTGAGCCTGGGCTGCGATTTTCATCTTTCTTTTGAGAACCTGGAACGCGTCCTCGAACAGCCGCACGCCTACACCATCGGCGAAACCAACTATCTTCTGATTGAACTCAGCAACTACAGCGTGCCGGCGCAGGTTGGCGACTGTTTCTTCCGCCTGGGAAGTCGCGGGTTGACGCCGATCCTGACGCATCCGGAACGCAACCCGATCCTGCAGCAAACGCCGCAGCGCGTACTGGAGTGGGCGGAGCAGGGATGTCTGGTCCAAGTCACGGCCTCATCGTTGACCGGGTTCTGGGGAGAGCGCCCCGAAATCATCGCCCGCTGGCTGCTCGACCGTTCCGCCGTCCACATCCTCGCCTCGGACGCACACGACACCAAGCGCCGCGTCCCAAATCTTTCCGCGGCTCGCGCGGTGGCGGAAAAAATCGTTGGGCTGGAGTATGCCGAAGCCCTGGTCGAGGGCAATCCGGGCGCGATTGTTAAAGGG
>Ga0209904_1000016_pt1 | contig 14063 bp, 9 predicted proteins | sample PerMet712P3D_FD_188315 | JGI IMG/M metagenome (GOLD analysis project Ga0209904, IMG submission 188315) | Thawing permafrost microbial communities from the Arctic, studying carbon transformations - Permafrost 712P3D (version 2) | ecosystem: Environmental > Terrestrial > Soil > Wetlands >... | reverse complement strand
CCTCGGATGCCAGATGTGTATAAGAGACAGCATGAAGAAGAACCCACTAGCAGCCACGGCCGCCAAAAGCACCGCCGAAGTCCCAGCTCGCCGCCTCATTCGCTCCACCACCGTCCTCTGCGTCCGCCGCGACGACAAGGTTGTCATGGCCGGAGATGGCCAAGTCACGCTGGGTGAATCCGTCATCAAGCACGGCGCGAAGAAAATTCGCCGCCTCTATCAGGACAAAATTCTTGCCGGATTTGCCGGCTCGACCGCCGACGCTTTCACGCTGTTCAGCCGTTTTGAGGCCAAGCTCGACCAGTATCACGGCAACATCGGTCGCGCCGCCGTCGAACTCGCGAAAGATTGGCGCACCGACAAATTTCTGCGGCATCTGGAAGCCCTGCTACTGGTCTCCGATAAGGAAGCCACATTCCTGCTGAGCGGCCAGGGAGACGTCATCGAGCCCGATACCGGCATTGCCGCGATCGGGTCCGGCGGCCCGTTTGCTCAGGCGGCAGCCCAGGCCCTGGCCGATCACACCCAGCTCTCGTCGCGAGAAATCGCCGAAGAAGCAATGAAGATTGCCAGCCGCATGTGCATCTATACCAATGACAAGGTAACGATTGAGGAACTGTGAGGTCAGGTCTCAGGTCTTAGGTGTCAGGTGTTAGGAAAGCCAAAACCCGACGCCTAAGACCTAAGACCTGACACCTAACACCTGATTCTTTATGGCCATTTACTTACCCGGAACCGCCGAAGAAGAACAAGTCACGCTCGACGAACTGACGCCGCGCGAAATCGTCGTCGAACTCGACAAGTACGTTATCGGACAAAAAGACGCGAAGCGCGCCGTCGCCATCGCCCTGCGCAACCGCATGCGCCGGCAGAAACTCGTGCCTGAGATGGCCGAAGAGGTCATCCCCAAGAACATCATCATGATTGGCCCTACCGGCGTCGGCAAAACCGAAATCGCCCGCCGTCTCGCCAAGCTGGCCAACTCCCCGTTCCTCAAGGTTGAAGCTTCCAAGTTCACCGAAGTCGGCTACGTGGGCCGCGATGTCGAATCCATGATCCGCGACCTGGTCGAGATCGCCATCGAAATGATCCGCGAAGAGAAACTCGAAGACGTCGCCGATAAAGCGGAACTCAACGCGGAAGAGCGGCTGCTCGATATTCTTCTGCCCCCGACCTCGCCGCGTCAGGATTCAAGCTCCACCGCCAGTTCCACCGGCGGCGTGGTCATCGACGCCAGCACCAGCCTGACCGAATCCTCCAGTCGTACCCGCGAGAAACTGCGGCAGCAGTTGCGCGAAGGCAAGCTCGACGACCGCACCGTCGAAATCGAAACCCGCGAGCGCAATTTTCCGTCTTTCGAAATCATCTCCAACCAGGGCGTAGAGGAGATGGACGTCAATCTCAAGGACATGTTGCCCAACATCTTCGGCCAGCGCACCAAGAAGCGGAAGATGAAGGTTAACGAGGCCTTCGAATACCTGATTCAGGAAGAAGAGCAGCGCCTGATCGATATGGAGCAGGTCACGCGCACCGCGATCGATCGAGTGGAAAACTCCGGCATCATCTTTCTCGATGAAATCGACAAGATCGCCGGCCGTGAAAGCGGCCATGGTCCGGACGTTTCGCGCGAAGGCGTGCAGCGCGACATCCTTCCCATCGTCGAAGGCACCACCGTCAACACTCGCTACGGGATGGTGCGCACCGACCACATCCTGTTCATCGCCGCGGGCGCGTTCCACGTTTCGAAGCCCAGCGACCTGATTCCCGAATTGCAGGGCCGCTTCCCCATCCGCGTGGAATTGCAATCGCTCACCATGGAAGACTTCGTCCGCATTCTGACCGAACCGAAATCTTCGCTGACCCGGCAATACATCGCGCTGCTCGAAACCGAAGGTGTGAAGCTCGAGTTCACGCCCGACTCGCTCGAAGAAGTGGCGCGCTTTGCCTTCCGCGTGAATGAAGGCACGGAAAACATCGGCGCCCGCCGCCTGCACACCATCATGGAGCGAGTGCTGGACGAAATCAGCTTCGAGGCGCCGGAAAAAAAGGGGCAGGAGTTCGTGGTCGACGCGGCCTACGTGCAGAAGATGCTGAGCGAGATCGTGAAAGACCAGGATCTGTCGCGCTACATCCTGTAGAAAGTCTCGACCACAGGGTACACAGAGGTGCACAGGGGGAACCTAGAAACCTCTGTGTGCCCTGTGGTTATCTTCGTTCTCTCCTCGCCATCGCCATGACTTTCTGCTAGATTTACGGCTTCTTATTCGCAGAAAATCATGCCCACTCTCGACCGCACCCGCCTGAAGTCCCTCGCCGAGCGCGAGCAAAAGCGCTTCGTCGCCGAACGCCCGAAATCGAAATCCATCTACGAACGCGGCAAGAAGTCGCTGCTCTCCGGCGTTCCCATGAACTGGATGGTGAAGTGGGCCGGGGCGTTTCCGCCCGTTGTCCGCGAAGCCCAGGGCGCGCACTTCTACGATGTCGACGGCCATCGCTACGTGGACTTCTGCCTCGGCGACACCGGCGCCATGACCGGACACTCTCCCTTCGCCACCGCCAAAGCCATCGAAGATCAAGTCAAACGCGGCATCACCCTCATGCTGCCCTCCGAAGACGCCGTTTTTGTCGCCGAAGAACTACAGCAGCGCTTCGGTTTGGCCTACTGGCAATTTGCGCTCACGGCCACCGATGCCAACCGTTTTTCGATCCGTTTAGCGCGCCAGATTACCGGCCGCGCGAAAATCCTGGTCTTCAATTGGTGTTACCACGGCACGGTGGATGAGACTTTCATCACGCTTCATCCCGATGGTACTTCTGGAGCGCGGCGCGGCAACATTGGACCACCGGTCGACCCTTCCGTGACCACGCGTGTCGTGGAATTCAATGACGTCGCAGCTCTCGAACAGGCGCTCGCTCATGGCGACGTAGCCTGCGTATTGGCGGAGCCTGCATTGACCAACGTCGGCATCGTGCACCCAATTCCCGGCTACCACCACACCTTGCGCGAACTCACGCGCAAGTACGGCACCCTGCTTATCGTCGACGAGACGCACACCATCTGCGCCGGCCCCGGCGGCTACACTCGCGCAGAAAACCTCGACCCCGACTTCCTCGTCTTCGGCAAGCCGATCGCCGGCGGAGTCCCTGGCGCGGCCTACGGCTTCACGCAAAAAGTTGCGGACATGATTCTTGAACGCCACAGCCTCGAAGACTGCGATACCGGGGGAATCGGTGGAACCCTCGCCGGCAACGCGCTTTCCCTCGCTGCCATGCGAGCAACGCTCTCAAAAGTCTTGACCAAAGAAGCTTTCGACCGCATGATTCCCATGGCCGAGCGCTGGACCGCCGGCGTACAAAAAGTGATTCAGGATTTCGGCCTTCCCTGGCACGTCACGCGCCTCGGATGCCGCGCCGAGTATCTGTTTAGCCCGAACCAGCCGAAGAATGGAACCGAAGCTCACGATGCCATGGATTTCGAACTCGAACGCTTCATGCATCTCTACGCCATGAATCGCGGCGTTCTGCTCACGCCCTTCCACAACATGGCGCTGATGTCGCCCGCCACCACGCCCGAAGACGTCGACTACCACACCAAGGTCTTCCGCGAAGCCATACGCGAACTGGCAGGATGAAACAGTTGCCGGTTGCCAGCTGTCAGTAGCCAGTAAGACCTATTTGTGCGTGCTTCTATGCGGCCTTGCCGGCGGTTGGTGCCGGCAACTGGCAACTGGATACTGGCAACTGGCAACTGCTTCTCTGGTACTCTTTCTCTTTCCGCATGAAACTGCATCTCGGAAAGCTCATCGCGCCGACCGCACTCTGCCTGCTGCTAGCCGGTTGCGCCCAGCCCGGGCCGCCGCTGCCGCCCTCGCTCGAACTTCCCAAGCCGCCCACGAATCTCCGCGCCAGCCGCAAAGGCAATCGCGTCACCCTCACCTGGAGCGAGCCCACGCTCACCACCGACCGCCAGGGCGTGCGCTATGTCGGCCCGACCCTCGTCTGCCTCAGCCTCGAATACGAGATGACCGAATGCGGGAGTCCCGCCGAGATGTTGCCCTCACCATCTGCCGTCCCGCAGAAACCAGGATCCCCGCTCCCCGCGCCGCAGACTTATACCGGCACACTGCCCGCAGCCATGGAACCGCTCGATCCGGCCGCCGAGGTCACCTACGCCGTCGAGGTCTTGAATCGCAATGCCCGCGGCGCCGGATTGTCGAATCGCGTGCACGTGCCCGCCGTCCTGACTCTGCCTCCGCCACCTGATCTGGCCGCGGAACTCACCGGCGATGGCGTAGTGCTCACCTGGACGAGCGCGGGCGAGTTACAGAATGTTCCTAACGTTCAGCATCGCTATCGCGTCTATCGTCGCGACGAAAGCTCCGGCAAAGACGCGATTGCCGGCGAAGTCCCAATTCCAGTTCCAGCTCCCGGGCCATCGACCGAGCCCGGCCCCGCGCATTTCACCGACTCCGCCTTTGCATGGGAAAGGACCTACCTCTACCGCGTCACGGCTGTGACCATCGTCAAACGCCCCGACAGCGAGGTGCAGGTCGAGGGAGACGACACTCCGCCCGTGCGCGTCATCGCCCATGATGTTTTCCCGCCCTCCGTCCCCGCCGGGCTGCAAGCCGCTTTCTCGGGCGAAGGACAAAAGCCATTCATCGATCTCATCTGGGCCCCAGTCACAAACGCCGACCTCGCGGGATACAACATCTATCGCAGCGAAGCAGATGCGGCCGCCATCAAGCTGAATTCCGAGCTGGTGAAAGCGCCGTCGTATCGCGATAGCGCGGTCGCTTCCGGCAAAACCTATACCTATTCAGTTTCCGCCGTGGACGTCCGTGGAAACGAAAGCCAGCGCTCCGAGCCAGCCAGCGAGCCCGTGCCGTAATGTAGCGTTTCCCGTGTTTGCGATCTTAATGTGCAGTGTAGGGATTGATGCCCACGCTCTCGTGTTGTGATCTTTCTGCCCCTTGTCCTTAGGAATTGTGTTTGAATAAAGCTCTGATGAAATACTGCCGCTTCCATCTCAACGGTTCCGCCCACTACGGCCTGGTCGAGTCCGCAGCAGGCAACACAGAAGACGAAATCACTCGCCTGCTCCTCCAGCCTCCGCAGAGTAGCGATGGCGACGTCGAAGGCCTTCCCAGCCGCCGCATGGACCGCATCCCGCTCGCCCAGGCGATTCTGTTGCCGCCGGTCGAGCCGTCGAAGATCGTCTGCGTCGGCCGCAACTATCGCGAGCACGCCGCCGAACTCGGCCACGACGTTCCCCAAGAGCCGCTGCTATTCTTCAAGCCGCCCTCGTCCCTGCTGCCGCCGGGCGGCACGATTCTGCGGCCCAAAGTTTCCGCGCGCACCGACTACGAGGGCGAACTCGGAGTCGTCATCGCCCGGCGCTGCCACCAACTCAACGACAGCGAAGACGTACGCCCCTACATCCTCGGCTACACCTGCGTCAACGATTTCACCGCCCGCGATCTGCAAAACAAAGACGGTCAGTGGACCCGCGCCAAAGGCTTCAATACTTTCTGCCCCGTCGGCCCCGTGGTCGCCGACGGTCTCGATCCCTGGGCCGGAGTCCAGGTCGAAACCCGCGTCAACGGCCCAGGAACTAGCGAAGTGCGGCAATCCGGCAATACGCGGGATTTCATTTTCCCGCTCGACGTCGTCATCCGCTACATCTCGCAGATCATGACCCTCGAACCCGGAGACCTGATCGCGACCGGCACGCCCAAGGGCGTCGGCCCGGTAGTTGCGGGCGATGTCATCGAAGTTTCGATCGAAGGCATCGGCCAGTTGCGCAACTCCGTGGCCGACCAGGTTGCGTAGGGACAGCCGCCCCCGGTTGTCCAAGCCGAGCGCAGCTCGGCAGCGGCCAGTGGCCACAGCAACTCTGGATTCGCCATAGGAGGAAGCACCCATGGAAGACTCCAAGCGCGCTTTCGAACTCTTGCAAGCAGGCGATGCGGACGAACTCCGGCGACTTCTGGAACAAGCCCCCGCCGCTTCCGACGCCCGCGACGCGACCGGCGTGAGCCTGCTCATGCACTCCCTCTATCGCGGCCGCCGCGACCTGGCGGAACTGATTGCGAGCAAGAAGAAGGTGCTCGATATTTTCGAAGCGACCGCGCTCGGCCGTCTCGATCGCGTTCAAGAATGCCTCCGCGATACCTCCGCCATCCATTCCCACTCGATTGACTCGCGTTCAAAAGACGGCTTCACCGCCCTGCACTTCGCCTGTTTTTTCGGACAGCCTGAAGCTGCCCGCCTCCTCATCGAAAACGGAGCCCCGGTTGACGCCGTGGCCGCGAATCCGACGCAGGTCATGCCGCTGCACTCCGCCGCCGCCGCCCGCAACCTCGAAGCCGCCCGCCTGCTGCTCGAACACGGAGCCCCCGTAAACGCCCGTCAGCAAGCAGGATGGGTTCCAATTCACGCCGCCGCTCAGAACGGAGATCGTCCGATGGTGGAGCTATTGCTCAAGTACCACGCCGATCCCAAACTAGCCAATGACCAAGGCAAGACGGCAGCTACGGTGGCGAGAGAAACAAACCACGAGGAAATGGCCCAACTGCTGGAAAAGTAACCGCAGCGGCACATTTTCGGCATACTAAACTCGCAAATTACGCAATCGCCTGATCCGGGTTAGAATCTTGACGCAGTGGAAAAAAACAAACTTTATTACGGCGACAATCTCGAGGTCCTCCGCCAGCACATCAAAGATGAGTCCGTCGACCTCATCTACCTCGACCCGCCTTTCAACAGCCGCCAGGACTACAACGTCCTGTTTGCCGAGAAGAGCGGCGAGCGTTCCGCCTCGCAGATCATGGCCTTCGAAGATACATGGGAGTGGAACGCGGACGCGCAGCGCGCCTACGAGGAGATTGTCGAGCGCGGCGGACGCGTCTCCGAAGCCATGCGTGCCTTCACGACTTTCCTCGGCCACAGCGACATGATGGCTTATCTGGCCATGATGGCCCCGCGTCTGATCGAGCTCAAGCGCGTCCTGAAGGTAACCGGATCGATTTATTTGCACTGTGATCCGACGGCGAGCCACTATTTGAAGATGCTGATGGACGCGGTGTTCGGACCGCAATTTTTCCGGAATGAAATCATTTGGAAGAGAACCTCAGGCCACAGTGACGCTCAGCGCTATGGCAGAGTACATGATGTGCTCCTGTACTTCTCCAATTCAGACTCGCCGCTTTGGAACGACATCTACCAAGAGTACGACCCCGCCTATGTGAAGCAGTACTATCGATACTCGGACCCGGATGGGCGCATGTGGATGTCTGGCGATCTGGGAGCGGCGGGGCTCTCAGGCGGCGGTTACGATTATGAATGGAAGAAAATCCGCCGCACGTGGCGGCTCCCCGAATCTACGATGCGCAGGCTGGATGAAGAGGGCAAGATTTTCTATACACGCAATGGGATTCCCCGGATAAAGCGGTACCTCGACGAGTCTCCGGGGCTGCCAGCGCAGGACGTCTGGAACGACGTGGAGGCGTTGAGATCTTGGCACACCGAAAAGTTAGGCTATCCAACCCAGAAGCCCGAGGCTCTTCTCGAACGCATCGTCAACGCCAGTTCCAATAAGGGCGACATTGTTCTCGATCCCTTCTGCGGCTGCGGAACCGCGATCTCGGTCGCGCAGCGCCTCAAGCGCCGGTGGATCGGCATCGATATCACCCACCTAGCTGTAGGCCTGATTAAAAAACGGCTCGACGATGCTTTCGGCGCGTCGATACGCAAGACTTATGAGGTCATCGGCGAACCGGTCGACCTAACGGGCGCGCAACGACTCGCAAAGGACGATCCCTATCAGTTTCAGTGGTGGGCACTCAGTCTTGTCGGCGCGCGGCCTGCGGAGCAGAAGAAAGGCGCGGACCGTGGCATTGACGGTCGCCTCTACTTCCACGACGAGAACCACGGCGAGCGCAAGACCAAGCAGATCATCTTCTCCGTCAAAGCCGGGCACGTGCAGTCCGCGTACGTGCGCGACCTGCGCGGCGTCATCGAGCGGGAAGATGCGCAGATCGGAGTGCTGATCTGCATGGAAGCTCCCACCAAGCCCATGCTGAAAGAGGCTGCCGAAGCCGGATTCTACAAGCCTCCAGGATTGACAGACCGTTATCCGCGCATTCAGATTCTAACCATCGAAGATTTGCTGGCGGGCAAGAGCGTGGCTTATCCTCGGCTGCTGGAGGTGACGTTCAAGAAGGCGCCAAAGGCCAGGGCCGCAGTCGAGAAGAAGGGGCAGTTGCCCTTTGAGCAGCCCGGCACAGATGAGCCGTTCTGAGGCGAATTTCCTGTTCGAAATCCATTGACTTAAGACCCGTCGTGCGCGACGATAGAGATCTGATTGGGGCAGTTTCGAGGTGTGCCCGTCAACCAAGACGGCCCTCGAAGCTGCCCCAAACCCATTTTCAGTGCTCTTTGACAACCTAACTCCTTATTCCAGAATATTTTACGAATAAGTCCTTTAAACTCAAAGATTTCGCGGGAATCTCTTCCTAACCCTATGATTCCAATATACCGGGGGGAGGGGGGTACCCCCGCCAGTACTAACCAGTAAACAGAGCTAACGAAAGCAGCAAAGTGCGAGAACCGAGAACTAGCAGGCAACGCCAGCATCGCTTCTCTTGCTCGCATTACCTGCGACTTTCCGCCTTGCAATCGTGCCTTCCGATCCATGCATCAAACCATCTATAATCGCGTAACAGTTCCTCGGGAATCCCGATCACCCGATCCGAAGCCTTAAAAAGCAAAGATCAAAGATCAAAAAGAGCGAAGATCAAACTATGTCCACAAAGTTGAAGGTCACCATCCTTGCCAGTTCGCTGGCCATCCTGCTGTTCACCATCGTGGGCGGTTTCGTCAACGTTCGCGCTTCTTCGAACGAGGGCGCGTATCGCCAGTTGTCGGTGTACAGCGAAGTGCTATCGCGTATCCGCATGGAATACGTCGAAGAGCCCAATATCGCGGGCGTCACCGACGGCGCGCTGCACGGCCTGCTGGAGTCGCTCGACGCCAATTCCAGCTACCTTTCGGCGACTGAGTACAAGCGCTACAAGGCGATGAAGACCGACGGAAAGGCGGATATCGGCGCCACTGTTTCCAAGCGCTTCGGATACGCCGCCGTGGTCGCGGTGATTCCTGGAGGCCCGGCGGACAAGGCCGGCGTCGAGAACTCCGACATCATCGAGTCCATCGAGGGCAAGACCACGCACGAAATGTCGCTGGCTGAGATTCACGGCCGGCTGTCGGGCGAGGTCGGATCTACGATCAACGTGGCGGTGGTCCGGCCGCGGCGAGCCGAACCTGAGAAGATCGTGATCACGCGCGACGTGGTCGCCATCCCTCCCGTTAGCGAAAAGATGCTGGCCAATAACGTCGGCTACATTCAGGTGGATGCGTTCCCCGAAGGCAAGTCGCAGGAGATCGCCAGTAAGATTCGCGATCTGCAGAAGCAGGGAGCGAAGAAGCTCGTGCTTGATCTGCGCAACTCCGCCGGTGGCGCCGAATCGGAGGGCGTTGCCGCCGCCAATCTTTTCCTCGACCATGGCACCATCACTTATCTGCAGGGGCAGAAGTATGCCCGCCAGGCTTTCAATGCCGATCCCGCCAAGGACATCACCAAGCTGCCTGTAGCGGTGCTGGTGAATCGTGGCACAGCCGGACCAGCCGAGATTGTGGCCGCCGCGATTCTGGAAAACGCTCGTGGCGACGTGGTGGGCGACAAGACTTTCGGCGACGGCTCGGTGCAGAAACTGATCGAGATGCAGGACAACTCCGCCCTGATTCTTTCGGTCGCGAAGTATTACTCGCCCAGCGGAAAAGCAATTCAGGATGCAGCCGTCACGCCGAACGTCCTGATCGCCGACACAGCGGAGGACGACGGTGGGTTACCCGACGAAGACCAGACGGCGGCTCCCAACGAGAAGAAAGAAGTGAAACCGAAGAACCAGGAAGACGACCAACTGAACAAAGCGCTGGAAGTGTTGAAGAACCGGGAATCGAAGGGATAAGAAAGCAGGCTCAGAGTTTCAGGGTTTAAGAATTGCGAATCGCTCGCTTCGGCGGGCGATTTCTTTTTTGCTACCCAGAAGAGCTGAGAGCGGCACCTGACGCCTCCGGTGACATTGAAACCTGGAAACTCTGAGACCTTGAACCCTGCTCTTTTGCGCTACCATTGAACCGTTGAGACTTTGAAGCCTTGAAACCTGCCCCTTGCTGACGATAAAAATTGGCGGACGAAAGTTAGTGGGACTCGTCCTGTTCGGGTTGCTCACCCTGCTCTCCGCCGCGGTGGGCGCGGCCGCTGGGCTGCTCCTGGTCTACTCGACGGATCTTCCCCAGGTCGAGCAACTCGAACGTTACCGTCCCATCTCCGTTACCGAACTCTATGACGGACAAGGGCGAGTCATCGGCACCTTTGCGCTGCAGCGCCGCGTCATCGCCACCTATGACGATTATCCCGAGGTTCTCCGCAACGCCCTGATCTCGATCGAAGACAAGGATTTCTACCGGCACTCGGGCATCGACATCTGGCGCATCGCAGGCGCGGCGTATCGGGATATTGAATTCGGCGGGAAAGTGCAGGGAGCGTCGACGCTCACCATGCAGCTTGCCCGCAATTTGTTTCTCTCGCCCGACCGCTCGTTTTATCGCAAGGTGCAGGAGGCGCTGCTCGCTATCCAGATCGAGCGCCGTTTCACCAAGCCGCAGATCTTCACGCTCTACGCCAACCAGATTTTTCTCGGCCACGGCGCCTACGGCTTTGAAGCCGCTTCGGAATACTATTTCAGCAAACCAGCCAAGCAACTGAAACTGGAAGAAGCCGCGCTGCTTGCGGGACTGCCCAAAGCGCCACAGTATTACTCCCCAATTGCCCATCCGGAGCGTGCGGTCAAACGGCGCAACCTCGTGCTCAACGCCATGCTTGAGGACGGCAAGATCACCGCCGCACAAGCAGCGGACGCAAAGAGCAAGCCGATCCTTCCCAACCTGCAGAAAGATCCGAATTCGCTGGCTCCGCACTATGTGGAAGAAATCCGGCGCTACCTCGAAGCGAAGTATGGCAGCGACCAGGTTCACGAAAGCGGGCTGCGGGTTTACACGTCGCTCGATATGGATCTGCAGAAGTCTGCGCGCCAGGCGCTGCTCGACGGCCTCGCCGCCTACGAGCGCCGCCACGGCTGGCACGGCAAGCTCGTGAATGTAATTACACAAGGGCAGAAGCTCGACACCTACGAGGATCCGGATTGGGATGAGGAACCCGAAGTTAACGGATACACGCACGCGCTGGTGACACAAGTCTCGCCGGGCGCCGCGGAAGTCCGCTTCGGGCAGCGCAAGGCCACGCTTTCGCAGGCCGAGGTTGCATGGACGAAGCTGAAGCTTAAGCCTCCCGGCATGCTCCGTGCGGGCGACATCGTCTACATCAAAGTGCTCGCGCCGGATGCGGGCGGAAAATCGCGCGTCAGCCTGGAACAGGATTCAGGGGCCGAAGGAGCGCTCGTCGCCATCGATAACGCAACCGGAGAGATCAAGGCCATGGTTGGCGGCCGCGATTTCAATCTCTCCAAGTTCAATCGCGCCACGCAGGCGCTGCGCCAGGTTGGGTCGTCGTTCAAGCCGTATGTCTATACCGCCGTGATCGATCAGGGCGGCAGCCCCGACGACACGATTCTGGACGCGCCGGTAACTTTCCAAACCGCCTCCGGCCCTTATTCGCCGCACAACTACGACGGCAAATTTGAGGGCACCATCACGCTGCGGCGCGCGCTCGCCCAGTCCAGAAACATTCCCGCACTCAAGCTTGCCGACCACGTCGGTATTAAGACGGTGATCGATTACGCGCACCGCTTCGGCATAACTTCAAACATTCCCGCCTATCTTCCGGTGGCGCTGGGGTCGGCGGAAATCACGCCCCTGGAGCAGACTTCAGCCTTCAGCGTGTTTCCCAACGACGGCGTGCACGTCGCCCCGCGCTACATCACTAAGGTGACCGACTACGAAGGCCGCATTCTGGAAGAAGATTATTCCGACATTAAAGACGCCGTCAGCTCGCGCACCGCGCGCATCATGACATCAATGCTGCGGGAAGTGGTGCTCCATGGCACCGCAGCCGCAGCCGCCAAAATGCCGTATCCGCTGGCGGGCAAGACGGGAACGACCAACGATTTCACCGATGCCTGGTTCGTGGGCTTTTCTCCGTCGCTCACCTGCGGTGTGTGGATTGGCTACGACGAAAAGAAATCGCTAGGCGAAAAAGAAACCGGAGCCCGCGCCGCTCTGCCGATCTGGATGCAGTTTATGAACGTTGCGCTGGCCGGCAAGGAGCCCGGTGATTTTCCAGCGGCGCCGGCGCCAGGGAACACGGGTGGTGCGCAGAAGAAAGTTGACACGCCAGATGTCGCGCCTGGAGACGGAGAAACACACTAGCAACAACGCGTCCCTGTAGAGACGCGGCTTGCCGCGTCTCCCCTGGCCGCTGCGCGAACACGCAGGCGGGAGACGGGGCAAGCCCCGTTTCTACAAGTGGGACTTTCGCAGCAGCCGCCCAAGGCGCACGATTCGATAAAGAGGAAAAAGCGCTTCCGGCAACCGCACCGCCGCAACATCCCCCGCGCCCGGTGTCCAAACCAGCCGCCAGATGTATCGCCAGCGGTCATCGCGCCGCTCGCGCAGTTTCAGGATCAGGCGGAAGTATTCCGTCGATTCGAAATCGTAGGCGGCGCCGCTCGCCAGGCGCTCGGCAAATTCGCTGCCGAGAGCGGGCACCCCAGGATCGGCCGCAATCAATTCATCCGCGGGCTTTGGGAGCTCCGCCCGAAGCACGTTCTTCGCCAGCCAGAAACTCACGCCAAGAATACGAGCGATTCCCAGAACGCGCGCTCGGGAGAGCACGAGCAAGTGGTCGATGGTCTGGGATCGCAAAGTCTCCGCAATGTCCGCCAGCCAGATCAGGCGCGTCCAAAGATGCTTTGCGGTATGCACGCACAGCACCAGCAGCGAATCTTCGGGAGACAGGCAAGGCACTTCACATTCGCCCACAACGGTCCGGCCCGCGCGCCCCAGCAGATCCTCCACGCGCAGATCCACGGCGTAGAAATACGGCAGCAATGCCCACTGCAGTTCGACCAGGTTCGGTCCCACTGCGCTGTCAAACGAACGCTCGTAGCCTTTGCGCAGCCAGAATCGCTCGACGGCCGGAGTGAAATGCGCGGAAGGACGATATCCGATTTCGGCAAGAGCCCGCTTCGCCCGGTCGAAGTCGGCAGGAGAAATCAGGAAGTCGAGGTCGGAAAAATTTCGCAGTCCCACGTTGCGGTAGGCCGATTGTGCCAGCACTGGCCCTTTGTACGGGACTGCCCGCAACTGCCTGCGCTCGAAGTGCTGCATGATGCGCGCCAGTTCGGCGGTGAACCACAGGCTGCGCCGCAGGTTCGCGTCGTACGCAGATCGCAGCGAGCGCTCGATTTCCGGGGGAAGGCCGCGAGCATGTTCAATCAGATTGCGGGCCGCGAGCGGAAGCACTCCATGGTGCTCCGCCAGACGAAAGAATTCACTCCAGTCGACGCCTAAGAGATTCCAATTCGCAATGCGCTCGATCCGCTCCGCAGCCAACTCCGCGCCAGCCAGCGCGCACAGGAATTCGAATGCATCTCCTCGCGGGAGCGACCTGCTAGACACGCAAGACGAAGGCTCGATTTCGGTCATGGAAACTCGTGTTGCAGGCCGCGGCTGCCTTCAGCGGCAAAACTTCTGCGGAAAAACTTGATCCCATTCTTGATTTTGGGTGGCGCAGCGCTTCAGCGCTGCGGTAACCAGCTTGCTTCCGGTACCGGCTTCAGCCGCTGAGGTTGCGCCCTCTGCTTGGAAACCAGGGTTTCCGCTGCCTGTAAAGCCGCCGTTAATTTGGCCTCAGTCACGGCGCAGCCAACGAAGCCGCGCCCCTTCAAAACCGAGTCGAAAACCGGGATCAATAGAATCGCCACTATAATACAGAGTCTTCGGCGATCGTCGGAAGCTACGTTCGCAGTTCGCCGTTCGCA
>Ga0209904_1000015_pt1 | contig 14259 bp, 11 predicted proteins | sample PerMet712P3D_FD_188315 | JGI IMG/M metagenome (GOLD analysis project Ga0209904, IMG submission 188315) | Thawing permafrost microbial communities from the Arctic, studying carbon transformations - Permafrost 712P3D (version 2) | ecosystem: Environmental > Terrestrial > Soil > Wetlands >... | reverse complement strand
AGATGTGTATAAGAGACAGGCCCGGAGAATCCTCCCGTCTCCGGTCTGGACGAACCCACGCTCGAACTGCGCACCGCCAGCCGCAGCTTCATCGCGCCCGCTTTGCAAGTGAGCGAATCGGCGGACACCAACGGGGCCAACCAACTCGGCTCCAACGACGTGCAGTCTGTCACCCACGTCATCGGAGCTTTCGACCTCCAGCAATTCTGGCCCAAGAGCGATCTCTTTTTCGAGTATCTCGGGGGGGGAGCATTCTACAGCAGTCCTTATGAAGGGCAACATGAAGCGCAACAGATGCACGCGGCTGGCCTCGAGGCCGTCACCCGCTGGCGGACTGGCCAGGCCACGTTGCGCGACTCTTTCAGCTACCTGCCCGACGGTTCCTTCCAAAGCGGCTATGGTGGCGACCCAGGGTTGGGTATCGCCAACGCCGGTATCGGCGGCGGTTTGCCCGGCTTCAGCCACGGCGTGGGGGGTTCGGTCGGAAATATTCCCCGGCTTGCCAACACGGCGATTCTCGATGCGGTTCAGGCGATTAACCCGCGCTCCGCCTTCACCGTTGCGGGCGCCTTCACCAACTCTCATTTCTACGACCCCACCAATACGTTCCTCAACGGCGACCAGTTCACGGTTCAGGGCGGATACAGCCATCTGTTTTCCCGTCACGATCAGATCGGCGCAATCTACGGCTTTCAGCTCTTTCAATTTCCGCAAGTTGCTGGCGGCGAGGTTTATAACCACGTCTTCAATGTGCGTTGGAGCCATACCATCACCGGCAGGTTGAGCTTAATTGCCGGAGTCGGCCCGCAGTATACCGACGTGCAACAGGTTGTCGAGTTCAAACAGTGGTCGGTGAGCGCGCGGGTTCAGCTGCGCTACAAGTTTGCCCATTCGTCGCTGTCTGCCAGCTACGCAAAATTCACTTCTCCAGGATCGGGATTCTTCGCCGGCTCCGAAACCCAGGCGGCCCGGCTCGCCTATACCCGCCCCCTAGGACGTACTTGGACTGTATTTGCCGATTTAGCTTACTCCAATAACAAGAAGCTCCAGGCTTCTCTGTTTGGGGCCCAGAATGCAAGCAGTTACAACGAAGGCTCTGCCGGGGCCGTCTTCCGCAAGCACCTGGGACGTTCCTACGACTTTTTTGGCGCTTATCACTTCAGCGAAGTGGCCTTCAATGTTCAGCCTGGCTTTAGTGGTTTCCCTGGCACTGGCAGGATTGCGCACCGGCACGTCGGCGCCATCGGGGTGGAGTGGCACCCCAGGCCGACTCGTATCGAATAATTTTTTGGCCGCCTCTTCCGATCGCGGCCGGATTGGTGAACTGTATGACTGAGAATCGCGAACTGACGATGGACGATTATCTGGCGATGCTGCGCCGGCGCCTGAAAGTCATTTTGATCCCGGCCCTGCTCGCCCCGCTGACAGGCTTCCTGGTCTCGTATGTCTTCCCGCCGAAATATACCTCCCAGTCCACCGTGCTGGTGGAGAGCCAGAAGGTACCCGATGCCTTGGTGCAGTCGGTCATTACCGCCGATTTTACCCAGCGCATCCAGACCCTCAGCCAGCAGGTCCTGAGTCCGACCCGCCTGCGTCCGGTGATTCAGACCCTCAACCTCGGCAAATCTGAGGATGAGGCCAAGTTGATCTCCGACATCCAGCAGAATATGACGGTCGAGCCGGTAATCACCTCGATGAGCGCGGCGGGAGCCCCTGGCGCCAAGAGGAAGCCCGGTAGCGGCCCGGTGCCCGGCTTCAACGTCAACTACACCGACCGTGACGCCGCCCGCGCACAAAAAATCTGCAATGCCATGACCTCGCTCATCGTCGATGAGAACCTCCGCTCTCGCGCCGAGGTCTCCCAGAGCACCACCGACTTTCTCAGCCGCCAGGTCGAAGACGCCAAACGCGCCATTGACGACCAGGAGGCCAAACTCGCCGCCTTCAAGAAACAATACATGGGTCAGCTGCCCACCGACGCCGACAACAACATGCGCATCCTGATGTCGCTGAATTCGCAACTCGATGCCAGCACCCAGACCCTGAGCCGCGCCCAACAGGATAAGGCCTACACCGAAAGCATGCTGGCGCAGCAGATCGCCGCCTGGAAGAGTGCGCAGTCCACCACCAATCCCCAGACCCTCGAACAACAATTGAACCAACTGCAGGCGCAATTGCTCGACCTGGAGGCGCGCTATACCCCCGATCACCCCGACGTGATCAAGACCAAGGCCGACATCGCCCAGGTGCAAAAGAAGCTGAAAGAGGTCAACGCCGCGGCCGCAACCGCCAATCCTGCCGACAGCAGCGAAAAGGCCAGCGCCGCCGAACCTCCTGAAATTCGCCAGCTCCGTGTGCAGATTCACCAGTACCAGGCCGTGATCCAGCAAGCCACCCTCGACCAGAAGAAGCTGCAAAGCTCGATTGGCCTCTACCAGGGCCGCACCGCCATGAGCCCCAACGTCGAGCAGCAATACAACCTGCTCACCCGCGACAGCGCGAACGCCCAGTCCTTCTACCAAGGACTGTTGGCCAAAAAGAGCTCCGCCGCACTCGGCACCAGCATGGAGAGCCAGCAGGAGGGCGAGCAGATGCACCTTCTGGCGACCGCCAGCCTGCCCGACTCTCCCAGCTTCCCCAACCGCCCCCTGTTTGCCGCCGGCGGTCTCGGTGCCGGTCTCGGCCTGGGCTTCCTCATTGCCATCTTGCTGGAGTTTACCGACAAGTCGATCCGCACCGAAAAAGATGCCGCCGCCGTCATGGATCTGCCCCTCCTGATTTCCGTGCCCTGGCTCGGCGAGGACGAGGAGGATGCCGCCGCCTCCGGCAATGGCCACGCCCGGCGCCATTTCTGGAGCCGGGGGGATCCCGCCTCGCCCAAAGATAAAAATAAAGATCACGAGAACGTCAAGGTCTAGTGCACGCTTATGTATAAAGAATTTTTCGGACTTCGCGCCAACCCGTTCAACGTCAATCCGGACCCGCGTTACCTGTTTCTCACGCGGCACACCGAGGAGGCGCTCGCCTGCCTTACCTACGGCATACAAAGCCGCAAGGGCTTCGTCTTGCTGACCGGTGAGGTGGGGACCGGCAAAACCACTCTCATCAATAAGTTGATGGAATGGCTCCGGCTGCAGCAGGTCGCTACCGCCTTCATCTTCAACTCGCGCATGGACGCGCCCCAACTCCTCGATTACATGATGGCCGATTTCGGCGTTCCGTGCGATGGCCTGTCGAAGAGCCAGCTCTTGCAGCGCCTCTACAACTGGCTGCTGGACCGCTATCGTGCCGGCGAGACCGCCGTCCTGGTCGTCGACGAGGCGCAAAACCTTTCCGACGAGGTGCTCGAAGAAATTCGCATGCTCACCAATCTCGAGACCTTCACCGAAAAGCTTCTGCAGATCGTGCTGGTCGGACAGACCGAACTCGAACAGCGATTGAAGCAGCCTCAGTTGCGCCAGTTGCGTCAGCGCCTCACCCTGCGCGCTAAAACCCATCCTTTTAATCTTGAGGAAACTAAGTCCTATATTACCCAGCGCCTGCGCATCGCGGGCTCCAACGGCGAGCCGATTTTCGATTCCGACTCCACCGTCGCCATTTTTCGTTACTCGCTGGGCATTCCCCGCATCATCAACCTGCTCTGCGAGCACTGTCTGGTCAGCGCCTTTGTCGATCAGAAGAAGACGGTCTCGGCCGAAATCGCCGATTCGGTCGCCCGCGATTTCGATTTGTCCGATGGCAACGCCTCCGCCGCCATGATGGCGCCGGTTCCGCCCTCGGAAAAGTTCGATCTGGTCGAAGCCTTGCGCACGCTGGCAACCCTGGCCGACCGGCTGCGCCAATCCGAACCCCAAAATCTCCCCAAGGAAAGGAAACTATGAGCCGCATCCATGACGCTTTGAAACGCGCCGAGCAGGAACGAGCAACCTCCACGGGGACGCACGTCGAGCCCACCTTCGACCAGCCAGAATTGCGAGACGAATTACGGGATCCAGCCCAGCACGAGAATCTGCCTCCCTCGCCGCCCTCGGCGTCCGCCGCGATGTCCACCATGGCCTCCGGGTTCAATTACGAATCCCTTCTCGCCCGCTGCCCCCAGACCGAATGGACTCCGGATGAGCGCACCATGCTCTTCTTCCAGGAAAACGACAGCCGCATGGGGGCGGAAGAGTTCCGTACCTTGCGCTCCCGCCTTTACCAGATACGCGAGAAGATGCCGCTCAAACGCCTGATGGTCACCAGCGCCCTTCCCAAAGAAGGGAAGTCTTTCGTGGCCGCTAATCTAGCCCAGGTCATGGTCCGGCAGCACGGGCGCCGCGCTCTGTTGATCGACGGCGATCTGCGCAACCCCGGCATGCATCGCCACCTCGGAGCCACCCAGTCTCCCGGATTGGCCGATTACCTGTTGGGCGAATGCGACGAGTTCGCCGCGATGCAACGCGGGCCCATGGAAAACCTCTTCTTCATGCCCGCCGGCCGGTCCGTTCCGAGCGCCCCCGAACTCCTCTCCAACGGCCGTCTGAAGCTGTTGCTGCAGCGCGTCGAGCCCTTGTTTGATTGGATCATTATGGACACATCGCCGGTCATCCCCGTGTCCGATGCCACCCTGGTCGCCAAGTTCTGCGACGGCATCCTCATGGTCGTGCGCTCCAACGAAACCCCTTCCGATCTGGCTAAGCGCGCCCGCGAAGAATTCCCGGACAAGCTTCTGCTCGGAGTTGTGCTGAACGGGGCTTCATCCGGAAAACATGCACATTCGAAGTACTACTATGGCGAGGCCGTCGGCAGCCAAACCTGAGAGCTAGCGGGTTGCTGAGGGGGGTGCGATGTGCATTTGATTTTGGGTGGCGCAGCGCTTCCGCGCTGCGAGAACTGGCTTTCTTTGATAGCGGCTTTGCCGGCTGCGGAAAAACTTAAGGACTTACGCTTCGTATCAGGGTATGCCTTCAGGCATACCGCGAGTCGCTGAAAATGCTTCCCGCTTTAGCCGCTGCGGTGACGGTTGTTGCTTAGAAACGAGTTTTTCCGCAGGCTGTTCAGCCTGCTGAGGTCAAGATGATGGTCCTTGAAGGTTTTGCAGCCACCTGTAGAGGTAGATGAACCGAGGCCCAGTTGATCCGGCTCTTTAACGTCTATTACCCAATTCGTACGCTGGTCCTGCTCATCGGAGAGGCCCTGATCATCTGGACCTCGTTCCTGCTCGGGGCCGTGTTCGAATTCCGGCAGGATAGTTACCTGGTGCTCAACTTCGAGGGCGGCTATTACAAGATCTTCGCCGTGACCGCGCTGGTGTTGCTCTGTTCGCACTGGCTCGACCTTTACGACACGGCGCGCTTGCACACCAAAGGCGAGCTCTATTTCCGCCTGCTCTTGGTTCCCGGCGTCCTTGCCTTCCTGCTCGCGGGCGTCGCCTACATACGGCCGGAGTACCTGCTGGGCAGAAATTCCGCCACCATCGGCCTGCTCATCCTCACCGTCGCGCTGATTGGCTGGCGGCTGGGCTATACCTGGCTGGTCCAGTTGCCGATTTTGGTCGAGCGCGTCTACGTCCTGGGTACCGGCGAGCGTGCCCAGCGCCTGGTCCAGGGCCTTCGCCAGAATCCGGAAGTCGGCGTCGAGATTGCCAACTGGACGGGCAAGATGGAAGGTGCGGTCACCCGCGAATCCATGGCTGCCCATCTGATGGAAGCCGTCCAAAGACAAAAAGTTCATCGCGTCATCGTCGCCACCCCCGATCGCCGCGGCACCATCCCCATGCCCGAACTCCTGCAACTGCGCATGCAGGGCGTCAAGATCGAGGATGCCACCACCTACCTGGAAAAAATGTCGGGCAAGATCGAGGTCGAGAATCTCTATCCCAGCTGGCTGGTGTTCGGCGAGGGCTTCCGCCTCGGCTCCTCTTTCCTCCTCACCCGCCGCATCCTCTCCGTCATCATCTCGCTGCTGGGTCTTATCTTCGCGCTGCCTTTGTTTCCCTTGATCGCGCTCGCCATCCTCTTGGATTCCAAGGGTCCCGTCTTCTATACCCAGGCGCGAGTGGGCAAGGCCGGACGCGTCTTCAAGGTGGTGAAATTCCGCACCATGCGCCAGGACGCCGAAGCCGCCAACGGTCCGCAATGGGCGGACGACAACGATCCCCGGATTACCCGCATCGGCAGGTTTCTCCGCTCCTCGCGCCTCGATGAGATTCCCCAGTTGTGGTGCGTGCTCAAAGGCGAGATGGCCTTCGTCGGCCCACGTCCTGAGCGTCCGGAATTCGTCGAGTGGCTCTCCAAGGAGATTCCCTTTTACGGCGTCCGCCACATGGTGCGGCCCGGCCTCACCGGATGGGCCCAGGTCAAGTACAAGTACGGCAGCACCGTCGAGGATGCGCGCGAAAAACTTCAGTACGACTTGTTCTACATCAAGAACGCTTCGATTGGTCTCGATCTGCTCATCGTGTTCCAGACGGTCAAGACCGTTTTATTGCTCCGGGGTGCCCAGTAATGAGCGCAATCATGAGCGCAATCGTAATGAAGATGAAGATTGTCTTCTGGCTCGCGGCCGCGCTGGTCGGCTACTCCTACCTGGGCTATCCCGCGTGGTTGTGGTTGCGCTGCCGATGGTCGCCGCGTCCGGTGCGCCGCGGCTTGGTCGACGGCTCCACCGCCCCTGCGGTCACGGCGGTGATGGTCGTGCGCAATGAAGAAGCCATCGTCGCGCGCAAGCTCGATAACCTGCTGACCCTCGACTATCCGCTGGCGAAGCTCGACGTCGTCGTCGTCTCCGACGGTTCCAGCGATCGCACCCCCGCCATTCTCGCCGATTATGCCCGCGATTCCGGGTTGCGAACCGACGCGCGGACCGGCGCGGCGACCAGAGTGCGAGCCGTGGTGAAGCCCGTATCCCAAGGCAAAGCCGCTGGCCTCAATGATGCCATCCAACTGGCGACCGGTGAGGTGTTGTTGTTTACCGACGCCCGCCAGCAAATCGAATCCGGCGCCCTGCGTTTGCTGATCGAGAATTTCGCCGACCCCGAAGTCGGCGCCGCCAGTGGCGAATTGATGCTCGGCGATTCCATCAGCGGAGAGACCGGGAAGGGAATGGGGCTGTACTGGCGCATCGAAAAGAAGGTCCGTGAACTGGAGTCCGCCTCCGGTTCCGTCGCTGGCGCTACCGGCGCCCTCTACTGCGCCCGCCGGAGTTTGCTCGATGCGTCGCCTTTGCCCGAGGGCACCATCCTCGACGACGTCCTGTTGCCCATGCAGATTGTGCGCCAGGGATCGCGCGTCGTCTTCGACTCCCGCGCCCGCGCATGGGATTCGCCTGACTTAGGCAAGGGCCGTGAATTTCCCCGCAAGGTTCGCACCCTGACCGGCAACTATCAACTCCTGCAGCTTGCTCCCTGGCTGTTGAGCTCGCAAAATACGATTCGATTCGAATTCATCAGCCACAAACTCTCGCGCTTGGCCGTGCCTTTTGCCTTGCTGGCGCTGCTCATCGCTTCCCTGTTTCTTCCGCAGCCGCTCTATCGCGCCGCCCTCGTGGCGCAGCTTGCGTTTTACGCCCTCAGCCTGGCCGCTCTTGCCGGTGTCAAGCTCGGCCCGCTCTCGCGCATTGCCGATCCAGCCCGCACTTTCGTCATTCTCAATTGCGCCGCCCTGGTTGCCTTCATCAACTTTGCCACGGGCAGAAAGGCAGTCTGGGTTCGCTGAAGAATGATTGCCGGTCTGCTATGAGAATTCTCTGGGTCAAAGCCGATAAGCTCCTCCCCGTGCAGAACGGCGGCAACATCCGCACGTACCACGTCTTGCGATATCTGTCGGCGCGCCACCAACTTACGTTTTACTCTTACTATGCAGGGACGCCCGATCCGGACTACGAGCGCGAGTTACAGCGGCAACTGCCGGGGGCCGTGGCGGTCCCTACCGGCAAGCGCGAACTCTCCGGAGCGGCTCGCGGCCTCGATTATCTGGCCCATCTCGGCGCCCGTCCGCCGTATGCGGTCAGCCGCTTCGCTGACGCCAAAGTCCAGAAGCAGCTCCGCACCTGGTTCCGCGAGCAGCGCTTCGACGTCGCCGTTTGCGACTTCCTCGATGCCGCCGTCAACTTTCCCGGAAGGCTCAGCATCCCCAGCGTGCTCTTCCAACACAACGTGGAAAGCGAAATCTGGCGCCGCCACGCCGCCACCGCCGGCGATCCGGCCAAGAAAATGATGTACCGCATGGAATTCCGGAAAATGCTCCGCTATGAGCGTGCCGCAGTTTCAAAGTTCCAGCATGTGATTGCCGTCTCCGAAAACGATCGCTCCCTCATGACCCAGTGGGTGGATGGCGACCGCGTGACCGTCGTCCCCACCGGTGTCGATCTCGCCGAGTATCGCCCCGATTCGGCAAATTCGAATTCCGATTCGGCCAATCCCAATTCCGATTCGAATGCGTCCGCGCCCCTCATCACGTTTGTGGGCGCCATGGACTGGGAGCCCAACGTCGACGGCGTCGAATATTTCTGTGCGGAAGTCTGGCCTGCGATCAAGGCCGAAGTGCCGCAAGCGCGATTCCGCATCGTCGGCCGCAATCCGGGCCGCCGCGTTCGGAAGCGGGCCTCCCTCGATGCCTCGATCGAAGTGACCGGCCGCGTGCCCTCGGTCGTCGAGCATCTGCGCCAGTCCGCCGTAGTCATCGTGCCCCTGCGCATCGGTGGCGGAACGCGCCTGAAAATCTACGAGGCGATGGCGGCCGGAAAAGCGGTCGTCTCCACCACCGTCGGCGCGGAAGGATTGGATGTTCATCACGGCCGCGACATTATGCTGGCCGACGATGCCCATTCCTTCGCCCAGGCCGTGATCGCGCTGTTGCGCGATCCGGAAATGCGCCGCCGTTACCAAACCGCCGCCGCCGAAACCGCCGCCCGCTACGACTGGCCGGCGATCGGCGAGCGCTTTGCGGAAGTCTTGCAGTCGGTCGCGGAAATGAAATCTCGCGCGCGGTGTGCGATTCCGCCACGCTTCGCGGAAAAGAAAGCTTGAGAAAAAGAGGAATTTGTGGTCATCGGCGATAACGGCAACCTAGTACCGGCGGAAGTCTCGGGCAGGCGCACATCCTTCCGGGTCGCGGACCCGACCAAGATGGCGTTCTTCTGGCTCACCGCTTTCTTCTTCGTCTACTGTGCCCGCCCCGAAGACTGGATCCCAGGTCCTCTCAAGTACCTCCCGATGGCCAAGATCACCGCCATCCTCGCCATGTGGGGCCTGTTCAACGCCATGGGCAAAACCAAACGCACCTTAAAGGATCTGCCCAAGGAAGCAAGAATTCTCCTGATCATGATCGGCCTTCTCTATGCAGGGGCATTTCTGTCTCCGGTCTATATCGGCGGCGCCCTGAACCGCACCATTGATTTTTCCAAGCTCGGCGTCGCCTGGGTGCTGGTTTTCCTCCTCGTCACCTCCTTCGACCGCTTGCGGCGAATCATCTTCGTCCAGACATTTTGTGTGGTCGTCGTTTGTGGCATCGCCATCGTCAAAGGCCACAACCTGCCCCGCCTCGAGGGTGCATTGGGTGGCATCTATTCGAACCCGAACGATCTCGCATTTGCCATCGTGTTAACCCTGCCGTTCGCGCTGGCCTTCATGGTCACGTCCAAGAACGTTGTCGTCAAAGTGTGGTGGCTCTGCGGAATGCTGCTGATGATGCTCGCCCTTTTTATGACCGCATCCCGCGCCGGTTTCATCGACCTCATCATCTCCGGCGGCGTCACTCTCTACTACTTTGCCATCAAGGGAAGGCGCCTGTACCTGCTCGTGGCCACGGCCCTCGTCGGCGTCGTGATGATGGGCTCGGTCGGCGGAAAACTCTACGATCGCTTTGTCGCCCTGGAAGGTGGCAGTTCTACCGAGCAGTCCGCCTACGGATCGTACGAGCAACGAAAGTATCTCATGGTGCGCGCCCTCGATGGCATCGTAAACTATCCCGTCTTAGGCGTTGGCGTTCACAACTTCCAAAGCTACTCGGGGGTATGGCACGACGTGCACATGACCTACCTCCAGATCTGCGTCGAAGGCGGCATCGCCGTCCTGGTTCTCTACCTCATGTTTTTCTGGCGCGCCTTTAAGAATCTGAAAACCCTGCGACAAAGGAAGAATCTCGATCCTGACATCGTTTTGTTCATCGGAGCCTTGCAAAGTTCCCTGGTCGGCTTCATCGTGGGCGCTTGCTTTGCCCCCGAGGCTTACCAGTACTTCCCCTATTTTGCCGTGGCGTTTACGGCAACGCTGTTGCAGACGGTCCAAGAACAAGAACCAGTGCCTGACACGGCCTTTGCGCAGCCGAAAAAGAAGCGTCATTTTCTGGAGGTTTATGCTGATCGTGGAACCAGCAATGCAGTCTCTCCAACCCGCTGATGAGATCGCAGCCGAGGCGCTGCCCCCGCGGAGCGGAAGATGGGATCGCCGTTCCACGGGGCTGCTGCTTTGCGTGCTTGCGATAGCGATGGTGGCGATACTCCGCGGTATCCGCGTGGGCGAGTTCAGTTACAACGTGGATGAAGCCCAGCACGCGGTGACCGGGCTCTACGTTGCCGATCTGGTCCGAGACCGTCCTTTTGCGAATCCCGTAGAATACACATACCGCTATTACGCGCAGTATCCCGCACTCTCCGGAATCATCCACTGGCCGCCACTTTTTTATTGCTTCGAAGGCCTGGCTTTCCTGGTTCTGGGCCCCACTGTGGTTGCCGCGCGGTTGGCGATCCTGTTTTTTGCGCTGCTTGGAGCAGTGTTCTGGTTCCTGCTGGTAAGAGAGCTTTTGAATGAGTGGGCGGCCGCATTTTCCGCGGCATTGCTCGCCTTACTGCCTTCCGTGCTCTTGTTTGAAAAAACCGTGATGCTCGAGATTCCATTACTTTTCTGCTGCATTGCCGCGAGTTTCTTTTGGATCAGGTACCTGCTCAAGGGGAAGGAATCCGACATTTATTGGTTTGCTCTATCGGCCAGCGCCGCCCTGCTCACTAAGCAGAACGGAGTTTATCTAATCCCATTTTGTGTTCTGTCGGGCCTTCTGTGCGGAGGGTGGAAGCTGTTTCTGCGCAAGGAAGTGCTGCGCGCCGTGGCCATTTGTTTCGTGCTGATTGCGCCCTTTTATACGCTCGTCTATGCCGTCCATCGGAAGACCATTGCCATGGACCTGGCTGAAAAAAGCATGGCAGGCGGCAGTCGCTGGCTCTTCTATGTCAAAGCGCTCCCGGGACAATTAGGCTGGAGCCTTCTGGGGCTGGGACTCCTCGGCATTCTGACCAGCGGCACCTGGGCACGGGCGAAAGTTCCTGGAATCATGCTGAGTTGGATTTTCGCTTGTTATTTGACTTTGACACTCATCGGACACAAGGAACCTCGCTACGTAATCTACTGGATCCCTCCTTTTATCTATTTTGCTTCCGGATTGCTGTTTTGCTTCTTTCGCAAGCCATGGCTCAAAGTAGCGGGAGCGGCGGCCGCGGTGGCTTTACTCGGGACAACACTGGCATCCGCGTGGTCGTTCCACCGCCCTTACGTAACCGGATTTGACGCGGTTGCGAAGAAGACTCTGGAGCAAAGCAAGTCCGCCGTTATCCTGTTTGATGGGCCGCTGCCCGCCAATTTCATCTTCTTCATGCGCGCCGACGATCCCGGCCGGCAATTCCTCGTCTTGCGAAAAGCGCTCTACGCCTACCAAATCAAGAAGAGCGGCGGCAGCGTGGAGTTGGTCCACACCCAACAGGAGATCGAAGATCTGTTCCGCGAGGATGGGGTTCGATTTATTGTGGTCTCGGATCGTGCGCCTCTCAATTTTGAGTCGCAGAAAGTGTTGCGCGATCTTTTGCAGACTCCTTCCTACAAAGAGCTGGGCAGATTCCCCCTGAGAGGAAACGATCTGTACCCTCCCCACAGCGATCTGGTTCTCTACGAGAACCTGAAATGGGCGCCGCCCACGGGGAAGTATCTGCGAATTAAAATGCTCACCATGAGCCATGACATTGTCGTTCCGTGGGACAGTTTTCCTGTTCTACAAAGCAAGTAGCGGCCACCGAGCAACCCGCGTCATTTCCTGGAGGTTTATGCCGATCACGGAACCACCGGTGCAGTCTCCACTGTCCGCTGACCTGCAGGCAATCTTGCGTTGCCTCAGTTGCGGCTCGAAACTTGAAAGCGACCAGTCCGGAGGCTTCCTCTGCCCGGGCTGCAAGCGCGTCTATCCCAACGTGCAGGGCATCGCGCGCTTTGTGGACGCCCAACACTACGCCGCCAGTTTCGGTTTTCAGTGGCACCGTTATCAGAAGACGCAACTTGATCACGATGAACTGCGCGAATCCGAGCGCCATTTCCTGGCGAAGACCGCTCTCCGCCCCGAAGACCTCAAAGGCAAACTCGTCCTCGACGTCGGTTGCGGCATGGGACGCTTCGCCGAGGTCGCTACCCGCTGGGGAGCCCGCGTGGTGGGCGTCGACTTGAGCGCCGCCGCCGAAGTTGCCGCCAAGAATCTTGCCGGCCGCGACTTTGCCGCCTTCCAGGCCGATGTCTTCGCGCTGCCCTTCGCTCCCGAAAGCTTTGACGTCATCTATAGCATTGGCGTGCTCCACCACACGCCGGATTGCGAAGCCGCTGTCAAAGCTCTCGATAAATATCTCAAGCCCGGCGGCCTGCTCGTCGTCTGGCTTTACAGCGGATACAACAAGTGGTACCGCTTCAGCGATTTCTGGCGCCGCTATACCCACAAGATGAAGCCTCAGACCTTGCATGGAATTCTGAAAGTTGCCGTCCCGTTCTTCTACAACTTGAATCAGGGCTTGCAGCGCGTGCCCCTGCTGGGTCGTCCAGCGGCGGGCCTGGTTCATCATGTGTTCCCGGTGAACCGCCAGAAAGATCCGGAAGCCCGCATGCTCGATACCTTCGACTGGTATTCTCCGAAGTATCAGTCCAAGCACACCTACGAGCAGGTGTTCAAATGGTATGAAGCGATGGGCATGGAAGACATGCGCGTCGGCGAGATCTCCATCGCCGTCCGTGGCCGCAAACCGGCAAAAGGGTAGTAACCGGTTGACGAAAATAGGTTTTGGGTGGCGCAGCGCTTCAACGCTGCGATAACGAAAATAGGTTTTGGGTGGTGCAGCGTTTCAGCGCTGCGATAACGAAAATAGGTTTTGGGTGGCGCAGCGTTTCAGCGCTGCGATAACCGGCTTATCTTAAGAACCGGCTTTAGCCGCTGAGGTTGGACGGCGGCGCGGAAAAATTTCGCAGTCTGCCGCGACGTGCGCCCGTCGAAGATTTCATAATGCGTCTGGGAAAACAACTCGCCTACGCCAGAAAGGTCATGCCCTCCGCGACCTGGCGCGCGCTGAAGTCGCCCGTCCGCGGCCCCCTGCACATGATCCTTGTCCTGGCCGATCATTTCGAACCCGCCATCGTTCCCGAGGACGGCCGGAAGCGCGCCCCTCGCTCCGAGCAGGAGCGCCGCCTGGAATCGTGGTCGCGCGAATATCCCAAAGTCGTCGACCTCTGGCGCGACCACGATGGCCGCCCGCTTGTCCATACCTACTTCTACCCCGCCGAGCAATACGACGAAGTCTTGCTCGCAATGCTCGCCGCGCACTGCCATGCCGGCTGGGGAGAAGTCGAGGTCCATCTGCACCACGGCATTCCGCATCCCGACACCGCCGAAAACACTCGCCAACTGCTCACGGAATTCCGCGACCGGCTGGCCTTCCGCCATCGCTGCCTCGCCCTCGAAGAAGGCTCAACTCGTCCCCGCTACGCGTTTGTGCACGGAAACTTCGCGCTCGCGAACTCCGCCGCCGGGCGCTTCTGTGGCGTCGATTCGGAAATGCAGATCTTAGCCGAGACGGGCTGCTACGCCGACATGACCCTGCCCGCCGCCTACTGGGATCCGGCACAGACGGAGAAGATTAATTCCCTCTACGAATGCGCTCTTCCCCTCGATCAAGCGGCGCCGCACCGCAAGGGGTACGACTTGGCTGCGGGACGCGTACCCGAAACTTTTCCTCTCATCGTCCAAGGTCCGCTGGTAACCGACCTCCGGCGCACATTGCGTTCTGCCCGGCCCGCTTTCGACAACGGTTCCATTACCGGAGCCAATCCCGCGACTCTCTACCGGTACTCCCTCTGGAAACAGGCGCAAGTCCGCGTCGTCGGTCGTCCCGACTGGCTGTTCATCAAACTGCATTGCCATAGCATGGACCCGACCCAGAACCTGTCTCTTATACACATCTAGATGTGTATAAGAGACAGCT
>Ga0209904_1000014_pt1 | contig 14710 bp, 13 predicted proteins | sample PerMet712P3D_FD_188315 | JGI IMG/M metagenome (GOLD analysis project Ga0209904, IMG submission 188315) | Thawing permafrost microbial communities from the Arctic, studying carbon transformations - Permafrost 712P3D (version 2) | ecosystem: Environmental > Terrestrial > Soil > Wetlands >... | reverse complement strand
GACCCAAGGATCCATCACCAGTCTCCCGAGCTTGAGTGGAAGAAGAAGATGCGCGGTAGCAGTTCCAGTATGTCCGCGACTAAATGCATCGAACGCAGCCGTCGCGAGCACGAAGATCTGGTGGCTGAGTTTCACAGCATGATGTCAGGGGTGGAAGCGACGCTTCAATCGACCGGCATGAAATTCTCACGGATGTCGGGTGACGATCTTTTCTTCGAGATAAAGAGAGCGCTCCATCCTCTCGGAAATGATCTAGTCCCTTATCGACGCCCAGAAACCTCGACGCTTTACGAGAGTGCTCGGAGCCAAATGGCGAACGTAAACATCGAGGACGAACTCGATGAGTACATAAAGATCGGCGGCTTGCTGTATTCGTTTATTAGTTTGAAGGACCTGCCGGATGCCACCTTCCCGGGTGTACTACGGGAACTCGTCGTCATGGACTTCCCCATTGTGATCAACGCGGAGATCGTCCTTCCGGACCAAGCAAAGTCGGTCAAGCAATACAAGAGTCGGCTGCGGAAAATGTCAGCTGCGCAGAAAGACATTCACGGAGGATTCCGTCTCAATGTCGATGCTCAGGTCGCAGAGCATCAATTGATCAAAGTCCTACAAGACCTGATTTCAAGTTCCCTGAAATCCTGCCAGTTGAGTCTGTCCATCGCGATACGGACTTCGAGCCCTGCACACAACCGGATGGAGGCCGAACAGGCGGAACGCATTCTTGCCGACCGCCGGCAGAGGGCCCTGCACGCCATCACACGGATGAACGGTGCTCGAGGCATTCCGGAGACGCTTGCGCAAAAACGATTCTTCTTTTCGAGTCTGCCGGGGCAGGGAGAAGCCAACAAACGGGAACTAGACGTCCTCACTTTGCACGCTGCGGATCTGTTGCCTGTTGAAATGCCATGGAGCGGCACCCCGAACTCCCCGTTGATGTTACTCGAGACACCTTACCGCCAGCTCATTCCGTTCTCACCCTTCGATTCGGGTTTGGGCGATGCCAACCAGCTCATCATGGCCAAAAGCGGGGGTGGAAAGACTTTCATGACGCAGGGATTCCTCCTGATGTTGGCTCGTGCCAAGCCCTTGATCTCCATTTTGGAAAGGGGTGACTCCTACGAACCACTGGTCGAATTGATGGGCGGGCGGGTCATCAACGTGGACCTCGATGGCAGGGAGACGCTAAATCCCTGGGATTTGCCGGCAGGAGAAACCTCACCAAGCAACGAAAAGACCGCCTTCCTGAAAAACCTTACACGGCACATGATCGGCGAGAGCCCGGGAGCGGACACAGCGCTGCTGGACAGTGTCCTAACCGATGCGATTCCCAGGGTGTACAAGCGTTGCGCGATCCGCTATTCGAACCCGGTCCCAACTTTCAACGACCTGCGTGAGGAGTTGGCCAATTGGCGGGATGCCGAGAAGATGCAGCGCACCATGGATGAAGCGCGTCTTGCCGCGATCAAATTGCGCTCGTGGACTGGAGAGAGTGGTATCTACGCAAATCTCTTTGACCGGCCTACTACTATGCGCCTGGATAGCGATTGGCTCTTCTTCAATGTAGAACTTCTCAGCTCCGATCCGAGGCTTGAAACGGCGATGAGCATGCTGGTCGCGACCGCGATGGCCTCGCGAGCCACTGGAAAGACGGAACGACCGAGCATCACCGTGCTGGATGAATGCTGGTTTTTGCTGGACTCCCCAGCATTGGCGCCTGAAGTAGTACAGCTCTTCCGGACGGCCCGCAAGCGGAACTCGAGCGTCTGGGGCATCAGTCAGACTGTGGAAGATTTTGTTGGGACCGAGTCCCAGCCCCGCTTGCACGGACCGGGCATCCTCAAGAATGCCAGCACGAAGATTATCGGTCAGCAGCCTGGCGACGTCAGCGCGCTCGTGAATCACCTCTCTCTGAATCCAGTGGCAGTGGGCCAGGTTAAGGAGTTCGGCGCGCCCCGTAAAGGCCGGAGTGCCGAGGTGTTGCTGGTCATCGGGGAAAAAGCGGAGACGACGCAGACGATACGCATCGTGCCCACGCCGCTCTCTTATTGGATCTGCACTACGTTTCCGCGCGAAAGGAAATACCGCGCCTGGTTTCTAAACAAATCTGTCGGCCGCTCATTGCTCGAATGCTATCAAGATCTCGCCCAGCGGTTTCCGCAAGGACTTGCGGACGTAACTCCGCTGCCGGAGGAATTGTCGGGCGCAGTGGCAGCAACAACTAGCGAACCGAAGGAAAGACAAGTGGCCGAGGCAAAAGCGTGATGGCCATGAAGGGATGATCAGAGCGCGACAGAGGGGTCAACCAGCTTGGGTTGGAGATCGGGAGGCAATGAAATGCACTATTTGTTATTTGCCGTTTCATTTTTAGCATTCGCGTGGATGGTTTTGACCGTGAATGGCCGCCGCCGTGTGCTGGCCCTCACTCTGGCCGGGGTCATGGTAGTCACGTTGGTGGTGATTCCGCCGCAAGCGAAGGCACAGGCGCCGGCGGGGATCATCCAAGCGATTCAAGCGGTGCTGAAGGTGCTCAACACGTTCATTCTGCCGGTCGTGAAGAGTATCCACGGCACTCGCAGTGCAAACAGCACCTTCTTCCAAACCACCGTTTGGCCGGTGCAGTCGATCAACCAAGCCAACGCGCAGGTGTTCCAAATGATAGGTCAATACGCCAATTTGATGTCGCGGATTCTTGGCATCAACCTGCGGAGCGCCACACTGCCGGCGCCGCAGTCGATGGAAACCTTGATACGAGATCACCAGGTGAACAATTTTGGCGGTCTGACGCAATCTTTCAACAGCACCTATCGAACGATTCCTACGCCAACCGACGCGAATCAAGCCGATCGAGACATGGCCGATTTTGACGATGCCTTGACACTCGACAGTTTGAAAACGCTCAAAGCATCGGATAGCGCGACCGATCTGGAACTGCAAGCGGCGGACTCGATTGAGAGTGCGGCCAGCCAGGCAGTCCCAGGATCTACCCCGTTCTTAACCGCGACCGCGACGTCATCAAGCATTCGGAGCCAGGCGCTGACGCAAAAGATGTTGGCCGCGGAACTACGGCAAGAAGCCGCACGCATCGCGCACCAGAACGGACTACGGAAGCGTGGGGCGATGTTCACTACACAACTGCGCGGCACCATCATGAACCTCTCGAAGCACAACTGATTGCCAGAAAGGAAAGTCTTATGACAAGCGTCTCGGCAGCTTTGAATCGGAGTAAATCTTGGGTGTGGAGTCGCAGGCTCCGCATCATGCTCCTCGTCATCGTTCTGGCTCTAACTGCCCCATGGCAAGCCAGGGGGCAAGCGCCCAGCCCCTGCTGTGTAATTCTCGCAGCGGGTCTATCAAGCATCGCCAACTCGCTGCGAACCATCGCTCGTTCCCTGAGCGCGATTCTCGGTGTGGATCAGAACATGCTGCGATTCGAGCAGACGGTGGTCTGGCCAACCAGTGCAATTACCCAAGCGCAAGCTTTGGTGGGAAGCCAGCAAGGCATCTTCATGCGAATTCAGGCTCTGGTCCACATTCCGGTTAACAGTGCAACACAACCAAATCCTCAACAACTGGAGGCGACCCTTCTTTCCGGCAATCCGAGTCTGATCTCGCAAACGTCGGCAAATTACACCGCTCTATACGGGCCAGTCCCAACAGCAACGGATGCGTCACCCCAAGTCAGGGACCTCGTCGATATGACGGACGCAGCGGCCCAAGATGCGATGAAAAGGGCGATTCAGATCGATGCGTTGTCAGACCTGGAGATTCAGGCGGCTAGCCAAATTAACCAAAGCATCCAGGTTGCCGCGCCCGGCAGTGCGCCGATCATCGAGGCACAGGCGGATGCATGGCTGGTGCGAGCCAATGCCTACACCCAGGCCGCGACGGCCGATCTGATGCGATTGCGAGCAATCGATCTCGCGAATTCAAGCGCGGACATAAAAATGGGGGCGACGAATACAACCAACCTTCGTCAGCAACTAATGAACCTGCTGCAGCACAACTGAGGACGGTGGGAGAGAGTTTATGCCAAGTTTCTACTTCGAGCAGGTGCTCCAGACGGCGCTTAATGGCATCGATCAGAATGTCACCGGGCCGGTATTGCGGCTCGCGGGCGTCATTCTGATCCTCAGTTTGCTATATGCAGTGTACGAAGCGTATAGCAACGGCGGCGACGTACGAGCTCTCGGAGTAGCAGGCATCAAATACCTGGTGCTCGGTTTGGTCTTCCTCAACTACCAGCAGGCATTTCGGTCCGTGAACGGGATGTTCAACAGCGTTGCAGATTTCATCTACAACACCAATGGCATTGGGGACGTAGTACAGAATTGGTTGAATTCCGTAAGTGCCTATATGGGGCAACAGGGTCTGTCCAGCTTCTGGACGCTTGTGACAGGGGCGATTTCCGGACTCTTGGATATGCTCTTGATCCTGGCAGGACTGATTATCTTGCCGGTCAGCTACACACTTTTCACGCTTGCCTACGCGATGTATGGATCAATCCTCTACATCATTGGACCCTTCGTCCTGGCTTTGTGGCCGAGCCGAGCAATGGGCCAGCTGTCACGGACTTACTTTGTAAATTTGATGATCTTTCAAAGTTGGGGCCTGCTCTACGCGATTCTCCAAGTGCTCATGACAGCGCTACAGCTAAACAGCGTGAGCGCTGTGCTTGGAGCGAATGGCGTTCTTAACGCGTTTGTTGGCTCTAGCCAAATGGTTCTTTTAGGAGCCGTAAGCGTATTGTTTTCGATCGCGATCGCGTTGATTCCATTCATTGCAAGTCGGCTGGTTCGGGGAGAGGTCGGATATACAGTCTTTGCGTTGGCCGCCGTCGCAAACAGGACTGCTAGAAGTATTTTGAGTTCCAGTAGCGCCTCACACGCCGCAGCCGCTGGCCCTCCCCAAGCAATGTCTGACTCTGGCTCGCCTGCTGGCGGTGGGCAGGGTGTGGCTGGGGGCTTAAGAGGAGGCAGCTCTGGGGGCGCGGGTGGCGGGTTACTGGCCGAATCAAGACCTCCAACGCCTCCAAGCTCAAGTGTGACAACCGGCAGCGCGGGCTCCGCGAGTGGAGTGGGGGGAGCCGGGGCTGTCTTCGCCGGCTGATGGTTTTCCGGAGGCGGCGGCAAGAAACAGACGGGACAAACCGCGGATAGGGCGCAGGTCGCAATGAAGACAAAAACAGAATTGAGAAACGTTCCTGAGATCACGGCATACACGAAGTACTACGAACATGACGGCATGCTTCGGGCTTACGCCAACCGCGCCATGTTTCTTGCGATTCTGTTCGGCGTAATCGCGTGCGGGGCGCTCGGATTTGCGATCTACGTTCGTATCCAGCCCCCTACGGTCATCCGAGTCGACAAGAATGGGGAGGCGACAGTAGTGGGTGCGAGAAGCGGAACAGATCCAACCGCGAAGCTTGCGATGATGCTCTCGGCAGAAGGGGGCGCCGGCGATGCCGCATCAAATTCAGCAGCGCCCACGGACCTCGAAGGAAAAGCCGTAATACGCCGATTCCTTGCGCACTACTTGTCGTACACGCCCGATTTCGTTACGCGGAATCTTGCCGAATCCCTCAACATGATGACCAGTAACCTGCGCAGACTAACGATGGACAAGCTGCGAGACGACGACACGCTTGGAAAAATCAAAGAGGATCAAATCATTTCCGACTTCCGAATTCGATCCATCGAACGCGCTAAAGACGCCCCGTGGACGTACGTTGTGTTCGGCGTGAAGGAAGTCCACAAAATCAAGAATGGGACAGAAGTGACGGACCGTATCGTCGGCCGGTACAACATGCGCTTGGTGGAGGAACGCCGCACAGAGTTCAATCCGAGCGGCCTGCTGGTAGCTGAATATTCCGAGCAACAAATGGTAGGTGAACGGGACAATGGCCTGCTGCAACAGAGTGAGCTGGACAAGTAAACGTCGTGCGCTCTTACTCGACATTGGATCGAGCGAGTGTGCGGCCAGCCAGGGGCAATCTGGCGTAATAACCGATAGCAGCTCATGAGCCTGGAGCTGCGATGGAGGGAGATGATCAAGATGACGACCATGATAGCGGCTCCGCCCGAAGCAAGTCAGGTGACAAACCGCTCGACGAGCAGGGGGACCCGGCGGGGACGCCCCGCGACAGAAGAGGAAAGCGCGTCAGGGGCCCGTTTCTTTTTGTCCAAGTCAGGCGCGAACGGAAGCTCTCCAGAATTGGGACTGGAGTTGCCGAACGAGGGCGAGGCCAAGGTCGAGGCACTCAAGTTGGGTGTGACGTATTACAGCGTTCAAGAGTGGCGCCCGGTGCCGGATTTCGGTGGAAAGAATCCGGAACTGAAGCGAGAGGCGGTCACGAGAAAGGGAACGGCGCGAGAAACCTGGGCAGTTCGAGTTTTATAGCACGCGGCTTTCATCACAGACGTTGGTCTGTAGTGAGCGATCCACAAGCTGATTGTGGATGAGTGCTGGTCCGGTTCTTTCGCGAACTTGGCCGGGAACCTTAACGTTTTCGACCGGGACAGCGAAGAGAGCCGCGCAAGCGCCCTCCTATCTGTTCTGGTTTCAGACAGAAAAGGAGGCAGAGAAATGGTGAAGCAACGGTTCTTGACACACTTCAAACCGTGGCTTTTTGCTGTGATCAGGGTCGTCGGGCCGATTGTTGGGTACCAACTCTTCGATAAGGCTCGTACGTACCTTCAATACGCTCCTCTCAATAGCGTGGACGTTTTGCTAGGAGCAGTAGTTGCTCTCCTGATGGCCGGTCTGCTCTGCGGGCTATGGGCATGGGGAGAGTGGTGCTGGTTCAAATTGCAGAGGCTTCGGGGCTTTTGTGCCGAACTGAAGCGAGCTTTCAGAAATCACTGGGGACCAAAAGCAGTGAGGACCTCACAACCCGTAACGAGGAATATGGCTTAACCAAAAACAACTCGTGCAGGCCTGGCGCTATCGCTGCCTGGCCGAAATCTTTTTTCGTTTTCGGCAATGGGCAGCGAAGAGACTGGCACGAGCAGCCTCCTTCTCTGCCGTTGCCCGACAGATCAAGGAGATCACACATGCCAAACGTTATGGAGTACAGCCCGACACCGGTTTTCGCGCTCGAAATTGATCGCGATGGTCACTTGTCAAAGAAAACCATGAAACTCGGCCGCGAAGAGCAGCTCGCGAACACTCTACTGCAGGGACTCCATCCAGGTATCCGCGTGGCTACAGTTGACGTGCCAACGGAGCCCTTGGACGCCTGTGAGCAAGCGATTGTGGAGCAAGCATTGACCAAAGTCGAGTTCGATGGGATTCGTTACAGCCTGGTCGGAGCCAGCGGTAGTGCAAAAAAAGGAAAATTCTACGCCGTCGAAACCAAGTACGAGAAGCGGCTGGCGGAGAGGTTTCGTTTCTCGCCGCAGGCGGCCATGACCTACTTCGGGATTCTGGTGTCCTCGTCCAGAGTAATGATCGAGGTGCCGGACTGCCGATTGCTGGTCGTGGAGGATCATCAACTTGGCACCAACGACTGCCGGGGATGGATCTCGCAGTCTTTGTTCAAGAGGCTCCAGGTAAAGCACCGGGACGACCTTTTAGCTCACGAGACCCAGAAGCTTCTTATGAAATGGAAGCAACAACGTCAAAATGAACACAAGGATCTCCCCCTAGCTCAAGAAGAGGAAGCGGCGCTCGCAGAGCAGGCACAATCGAAGATCGCACGCAAGGTTCTGCGGGGTCATCGCTTTTACCAGTTCCGCTTGTCGTTCGACAAAACGCAGGCGAAAGGTTCGTTCAAGGTCATGGCAGATGAGTTGGCTGAGAAACTCGAGGCCGACATCATCCTGCCGAAATCTTCCGTCAAGCCCAAGTACCAGGGAGGGGTAGTGCGGACGATCAGATCGATGTTGGGAGATCGTCAGGCTCACTCGTTCCGAGGACACGTGTTGGTCGGCATTCGTGATGTTTCGCGCGATCTCGAATTCCAATCGAGTTACACACTGGTGGAACACGCGCCAGACGACTCAATTGAGCTTGAGATCAAACCGTACGCTCTCAGGCAGATCGAGAAGCTGCGGAAAGCATGGGAGGAAAACAACTTCACGGACCTGTTCGAGCTGCTCGGCACGCAGAAAACTCAGAGTGTGCTCGAGGTTGGCGAAGAACTGGATCCCGAGTACACCAGCAGCGAATATACCGTCGCTGACGGTGCGCTCGTCGCCGACGGGACCGGCTACATGCTCAAGCATCCGTTCGTCAACCATCACCTGCAGAAGGTGCTGGCTCGATGGGCATACCGGCTTTGCACCAGCGGTGGTTTTCGTCTTCCTGGCTTCGCGCTGGCGGACGATGGCTACCTCGTGCTGCACGACCGGCAGGTGTTCTGGGGGTCGGACTGGATTCCGAAAGACCGGGCTATTGCTTCTGTTCCATCCCGCCACGGTCTGGTAGTTCGCTACCCAATTCGCATGAAGGAAGATCTGCTGCCCTTCGAGAATCTCTCGGTTGACGAAATCCCGGGCCTGCTGGCCGGGGACCTACAGAAGCGCGGCTGCCATATGTCAGACGAACAGGTCGCCGCGGTGATGGATGAGCAACTGCAACTGAAAGGCACGTTGACGTTGCATTCAGAAGCAGCTGCACGAAACGGCGGCGACTTCGACTTCGACCAAGTATGTGTGGTCGAGGGAGACAAGTTTCCGCGATTCGTCCAAGACCGGTTCATGTACCAGGAAAAACACGCGGCGCAGAAGAACAAAGCTCCGAAACCGCCGAGTCCCTGGTGGAACCTCCCACAAGTTGCGATGCAGGCGCGAGGGAACCAGATCGGATCCATTACCGATCTGAAGACTTCGTGCCTGGCCAACGGAAGGGACGACCTGGCGCGGCAACTGGTGGACCAGCTTCAGAACGCGCTCGACCAACTGAAGCATGGTACCCAGCCCGACCAGGAAATCATTCGCAACATCCGAAATGAAGTCGGCAAAGCACCCTGGCTAAAGCTCAAACAGAAACAGCAAATCGCGGACATGAACGAGCATCTGCTTGTCACAGAACGCGACAAGATCGGAAAGCTGTACAACTTTCTGCGCAAAGAGCTTGGCCGGTATTTCTCAGACACTGCGGTCGCGCCTCTCAGCGACTTCCGGGGATTAATTGGAGGTGCAAACTTCACTCCAGAAATCTTTGCGGAGTGCTCCGTAGTCAACAAGTATTACGCGAACGTCGTGACTCAAGCCTTGAGCCGGCGGCGGGAACTCTGGGAGCAGTTGGAGAAAGCGAATGCCGAGGTCGACGCGAAGAAGAATGACGCCGAGGCTCGGAAAGAAGTGATGTTCCGGCGCAACCAGGCTTCCGCAGCGTTCTCGGTATATGAACAGCGCTCGCGAGAAGAGCTTAGAGCCTTGATTGACCAAGTACGGATCTGGGCCCAAAGCAAGAATGGAACGCGATTGGCCTATCTGTCTGCCTTGCACGCGATTGTGTGTCGAGACAGGCGGCCAAGCCAAGAATATGACTTTGTGCCCGGAACTGGGTCCATCGTTTTCTACGCGTTCCCGCAGGAAGTCGTAGACCAAATAGCCGAACGAACTGGGGGCCGTCCCGTCAGCGTGGAGATACCGAGTCTCTGCGACGGCGAAGTGGAAATCGATCGGGAAGGAAGAATCTTCCTGGTTAGCCACTTCACCAACGGTGAAGGTCAAGTGCATGAACGCCTGATCTTCCTGGCCCAAGTCACTGGGAAAGGTGAGGTCTTCCGTGAGCGGGACGCGCAGGGCTCGCCCATTGTGATCGAGCGAGTCCGTTCGTTTCCCATCCAGCCCGGCCGGAGCGAGGTACAGGACGGGATTGTCACATTTCCCGGAACCCAGCGGCGCCCCGAAGTCCCGAAGGGGACAGTCGGGCTGCCGGGAGCGCCTAACTAAAACAACGGCCCGGGAGGTTCACCTCGAACCTCCTGGGCCCCAACCCAATTGTGACTGGGCACGAGAAGGGCAAACGAGACATCGTTCGGAGGAAAAACCTTATGAAACAGCTCTGGACCATCCTCATTATTATTGCGGTCCTGATCACGGCAACGATGCCGGCGCTGGCACAAAAGATCGAGACTGCGACGAGCGACCACAACCAAATCATCCACCTCAAGACGGCCCTCAATCATCTGACCGTGATCGAGCTCCGCGAACCCGTGATTCAAGTAGCGACGGGCAGCCAAACATTCAAAGTCGAGTGGCGGGAAAACAGAGTGTTTGTCGAGCCAACGGAGCCCGACGCCTCCACGAACCTGTTCATCTGGACGGCATCTCAGCGGCTCAACTATGAGTTGGAGGCAGCCGGCGCCGTGACCACGATGGACTTTGCGGTTGATCAGACGCCCGTCCAGGTCATCCAGCCAAAACCTACCATCGTTACGCCGCCACAACCATCGCCAACGGAAGTGTTGCTGGCCGGAAAACCCGTAAGAATGGAGTCACCCAAGCCCGGCAAGAAACGGGTCGCAGTTGTCATTCGCGACCTCTACGAGAGAGACGGTCGCGTCTTGGTTCGATACGCGATACGGAACCAGGGCGATCAGGCGTACAACGTCCATACGCCGTCGGTGTATGTGTTGACCGGAGCGCGTTACCCACGATCCCTGTACAGCCTTGCGAATTCGCAGTTGGGGGATCAGGAAGCGCACCTGACGAACGAGGGACGGACTCGGGTGCCAGTGCTCGACAGCCGCGTCCAGTCTTCGCGCATCGAGCCTGGACACGAAGCCGTCGGTGTGGTTGCCGTGAGTCTGCCGTCGACCACAGAACCGACAGTATTGCGTTTTGAGTTCTCCAACGACGAGAGAGGACCGGTCACAGCCGTTTTGGTGCGTTAGGCCATGCCAACCCCGGTAACAGCCAAAGAAGCGTATACGGCGTTGCGCCAGAACCTGCGGAGCCGACCCGACCTCGGGTTAGGCAAGGCCGTGGCGGGTTGCGTGCTGGAACCACCGAACCCTTTCGAACCCGGTGTGGTCCGGAAACCGCAAAGGTGGTTCGTGCTTCTGTGCATCATCTCGTTGGTGGCACTCGGAGCTTTTGTCTACTTCAACTGTTGGAACTGAAGCATGAGGTTGAAAGGCATGTGCGACAACCGGAGGGGCACAAGACCATTAGGGGTTGGCCATGCTGCGCAGGCTTGAAACTTTCGCGTTCTTCCTCGCCATGATGCTGGCTGTCGCGCTGGAAGGCGCATGTGTGTACTGGATGTCGGGACACTCCGCCCGGTACCCCACACCGGACAGTTCGCTCAACTTCGCTGGAGGCGAATGGACTGGTTTCGCGCTGCCGCAGGGCTGGTTGCTGGGAGCTTTGCTGGTACTCATCTACCGTATAACTGTCATGCTCCGGCCGCCAAAGCGGTGGGGGCATGACGATCTGCTACACAACCAGCGAGCCTTCCTGCGTTTGTGGCGCTGGACAATGGCCCTCGTTGCGATGCAGGGACTTGCGCTCTACCTCGAACGCATCGTGGCGACGTCATGATGCGGGAGTCCTACTCCGATCGTCACCATCATCCTCCGCTGCTAGAGAGCATGGAGATCTTAGTAGCCGCGGTCCTCACGGCGGTGTGCTGGTTTTCCTGGTACGTCGCGCGCGAGCGGTACCACCTCACCAACCGCCAACTGGCAGAACTGGCTACCTACCTTATGATTGCTGCCCTTGCTGTTGTCGGAACGGCCATTCTGTTGGTCACGCGACGCACTCGACGGGAGCGGGAATGGCCCCATCCTCCCATGGTTATGTCCCGAAAGCGTGACGAACGAATCACCAAAGCAGCCTGGGAACAGAATGCAGTCGTTCTCGGTTATGACATTCACGGTCAACCCTGGTACTGGCCTGACCGCGTGCGCGTCATGCAAGGGATCGTGCTGGGTATGACCGGCACCGGCAAGACAACGTTGTTGCGAAATATCATTTCGCAGGATCTCGCACGGGTTGTCGGTCCTCCAGATCAGCCGCATCGACTACCGATGGTCATCTTCGATGGCAAAGGGGACCTCGAGTTTTTCTATGACTTGCTGCCACACGTGCAACGGGCTGGACGACTCCACCAACTGAGGGTGCTCAACCCGGCACGAGCGGACATCTCCGTTCGCTACAACCCGTTCCAGTGCGCCGATGACGAGTACATGCCGATAGTCAGCATGATTTTCGGATCATTCAACTTGCGCAAGGAGTTTTTCGCCAAGCACCAATTGAACTACCTGTCCGACATCGTACGCGTGCTGTTCTACACCGGTCTGAAGTTCAACTTCTACGATGTGTTGGTAATGGCACTGGACGAGCGTGTCATGAAGGAACAGATCGAGAAGGCGCGTAAGCGCATCGAGCTAAATTCATCGCTCCCTACACAGCGCCGCCTGAATTTCGAGATGTCAGTCAGGAGTCTGTACACCTCCCTGGCAGATCGGGAGCGCGTGCCGAAGATTCAGGGACTGGTCAATGAATGCATGACCTTCCTCGATGACCAGCTAAGCGTTCTGACTGGTCCCTACGAGCAGTTGCTATCGCTTGATGACGTGATCGACCAGGAACTCATCCTGTTTGTCACGCTAAACATCAACAAGAACCCCGAGCCCATGCGAGCGCTGGGAAAGATGCTTCTGCAAAACCTGCAGCTGATTGTCGGGAAACGTTATGAAAGCGAGGAACAAAGGCAGCGTGCGAACCGCCCAATGTTCAGTGTCGTGCTGGATGAGTTTGCGCCGTTCGGATATCGCAATTTCGCGCAGATCCTGCAGACCGCACGTGGAACGAACACCGCCTTCCTGTTTTCCATGCAAAGCTTGCCGCAGCTCATGCAAGTGGAAAGAGGATTCAAAGAAGATGTCACCTCTGCACCCAACACCACCATGACTATGCGAACACGGGACGAAGAGACCGCGCGCTATTTCCTGCGTGCCTCGGCGGAGCACAAAGTCACACGCCGTAGCGTGTCGATGCAACGGTCGAGACTGTTCGGCTACGAGAGATACGAGAACACCGACCGGGCAGTCGAAAGTGAGGACAAGGAAACCCGTGCCATGGATGAGCACATCAAGAATCTGCCCACGGCACAGATGGAAATACTCATGACCGACCATACGCGCGGCACACTGCACAGCTTGCTGCACGTGCGGGCGCCCGAGGATGTCACGATCCCGAGATTTGAGCCGCAGCTTTATCCGGCACTGCGCCAGTCGCGCGACGAAACGCGTGGTGCAAACTTGAGATTCAAGATGCCAGAATTCGCTGCTGTCGGGCGGTCCGGTCGCCGCGGCTCAGGAGGTTGGTCGTGAACAGCAAGGTCGCAGCGGTCTGCACTTTGTTAGTTTGGCTGACAGTCGTCAGCACGGCGATGCCACAACGGACGGTGAAACCACAGGCGCCTTCGGTGCAAAAACCGCAGGCACAAGCTGCACCCCAATCTGCTCACACCGCATACCAGCGCCAAGGGACGTGGTACGAGTTTATGCTGAAGCGATTCAACCCGGACAATCTCGACTACGGCAGTTGGATCGAGCAACAGCGCCGGGCCTTCGTCGACGCCCGAGCTAGGAATCCCTACTTTTTGTACGGTTTGAACACAACCATTGCATTGCTGCTGATGACTGCGGTATGCGCAAAACTGTGGATCGACCACCGGCGCGAGATGTGGATCACCGCCGAGATGATGGCGGACATCTACAACCAGGATGCTTACTCGCGACGGGTCGCCCAGGAAGCAATCGAGAGGTACAACACTCACATTGAACGCTGCAACCGTGCCATCGAGGCCGCGGAGCATGGCGAAGCGGTGTCAGGTACCGACTCCGAGATCGAACAGTTGAGAGACGAGTTGAGAAGGGTCGCCGGTGAGAGAGACACTGCGGCAAGAGAGAGGGATGTTGCACGGGAAGACCTGCAGAAGAAGTCAGAGATCTTGGCTGAAATGTCGGTTCGCCTGGAAGCATTAGCGAGCAAATCTGGCACAACAAGCAGCAGCGGCCAACCAGCCGATCTGCGCACAGCCGACCCGAAGTTGGTCACCCATATCAACAACCTCCAAGAACAGTTGTACGCCGAACGGAACAATAACCGGAGACTGAAGGGTGCGTAGAAACATGTTAGTAGCGGTCACGGGCTTCGGCAGAGTGTGGCGGCACCGATTCGGGAAGGACAAGGACGATCCGCGCCGCTTCGCTCGGGCTGTCTACTACAACACGACTGGCGTTGTCGTCGAAGGAAAGATACGACAGCGGCCCCAGATTTGTGGCTATGCGCGATTCGATGCGGTCGGCGGGTTCAATCCAAACTTTCCCTTTCGGATGATCAATCGTGTATTCGAATGCGCGGAACCGTCCATGTGGATGGGATACAACAAACTGCTTTTCAAGCGCATGTTGACGGCCGGCGAACGCCCCGACTATTTCCTCACGGTCGTACGGCCGGAGCTGACAGGAGTATTGACGATTGCAAACAGCGAGTGGCGATCATCTGACACATGGCTTCTATGCTTCAGCGAGTGTGCTCAAGAGCAGGAAGCCATGTTGCTGATGCCGGCATACGGCTGGGTTAGAGGTCAGCTCGGTCGATTCGTGCTCAAACCTTCAGAGCGGCAACCTTGGATGGCGCGACTTGTGCTTAGCTGCGAGTGAGTGATGGAGTCAGACCGTGCGGTATTGGAAAGGGTCAATCGCGTTAAGCACCACACACGACTATCCACTCCTGCGCCAAGT
>Ga0209904_1000013_pt1 | contig 14908 bp, 8 predicted proteins | sample PerMet712P3D_FD_188315 | JGI IMG/M metagenome (GOLD analysis project Ga0209904, IMG submission 188315) | Thawing permafrost microbial communities from the Arctic, studying carbon transformations - Permafrost 712P3D (version 2) | ecosystem: Environmental > Terrestrial > Soil > Wetlands >... | reverse complement strand
ATGGAGATGTGTATAAGAGACAGGGTTGGGAGGGAGGACGGCGAGTGGGCGGCGAGCTTTCGGCGATGGCATCGGGCGGTGGGAACGCGGGCGGAACGAGCGCCGATGGCCTGAACTCGGACGGGACGGTATTAATCCGTACATCCGGCAGAACGATCTCCGGCGGAACGGCGTGGGCGGTGGGCGGGCGCCGACTTAGTTCGATCGCGGCGCGGCGAATCCGGGCGCACTCTTCGGCGAAACTTTCCAGCAGCTTCTGGTCGGAGTCCGAGAAGGCGGCGGGAGAGGTCGAAAAGGCTTCGAGGAGTCCGCTGACCTGAGCGTGCTGGTCGTTACTGTCGTTGTCGTTACGATCCTTGTCGTTGTGATCCTTGTCGGTAAGATCGAAGACGGGAACGATGAGGATCGAACGGATGCCGAGGTGGCGGGAGACGGCGGGGTCGACTCGTGGGTCGAACTCGGTATCGACGGAGAGCTGGGGACGATGGCTTTGAAGACATGCGCCGGAAAGGCCGTCGCGGGTGCTGAGGGGAACGCCGAGATCGGGAGCGAGGGGTCCGGTGGCGGCCCTGCAGACCAACTCATCGCCGCGGGCGAGGGCTAGCGCGGCGCTGCCGGCACGAGTGGCTTTGGCGGCGCGCACTACCAGTTCGTTAAGGACTAAATCGAGAGCGAGGTCGGGCGGAAACCCGGCGAGGAGGTTCTGCTCAAGAACGCAAGTCAGGTCGGGATGCGAATCGTCAGGGCGGAACTCGGACCTCGACATGGGTTGCGGGAACATAGCTTGTTCCGGCCGCCTGCGAAGATGCGGAGGAAAGCAGGCTCAAAGGCGAGTTTGCCGTGAAACCATGGGGAAGTCAATTAACTAGTGGCCGGTTTCGGTGAAGACGGTGCCGACTCCGCTGACGGTGGCGTTGATGGTGACGGTTTTGGGAGACGACGGCAGCGTATAGAGCTGGGCTGCCGTTCCCGAGGTGCTGGTGAGGACGGGATTGGCGTTGGCGAAACTGCCTCCGGCGCCGCCGTCGTCAAACGTAACGCCGACGCTGGGAACGGGATTGCCGTACTGGTCAGTCACGAGCACGGTGAGAGCCAGAGGCAACGGCGTCCCAGCGAGGGCGGACTGATTATTGCCGCCGATGACGGCGATGCTCGAGGCGGGTCCGGCAACCGAATATTCGACGAAGGAGATGTTCTTCAAACCAGTGGAACTGCCGGTGACCGTAATCTTGGAGACGGTGGTGGGCAACCGCAGAGTCGTACTAGCCAAGCCCGTGGCGCCGGTGACCGCAGAAGGCGAATTCGGGACGGCGCCGTGGTTCGCGGTGAAGTTGACGGTCACACCGGCGACGCCGTTATTGTAGGCGTCCTCGGCTTTGGCGACGAGGGGTTTGGCGAGCGTGGAACCGGCGGCGCCGGTCTGCTGACTTCCGCCCCAGCTAATCATCTTTACCGCGGGGCCGGGGGTAGCGGTCGCAGTCGTGGTGGCAGTGCCGAATCCGGTCCCAGAGATGGTCAGGGTGTAGGTGCCCGATTTCGTCGGAAGGGTATAGATGGTGGATACGTTGCCCTTGGAATCGGTGATGGCGGAGGGGGGATTGAACGAGCCGCCTTTGCCGCCGTCGCTGAAATTGACCGTAGCGCCGATGTCGGGTTGTCCGGTGTAGGGGTTGGCGATCTGGACCTGAATGGGGACGGGAAGCGCGGTGGCAACGGTAGCGGTCTGCCCGTTGTCCCCAGTTACGTTGGCGGTGAGAATCAGTCCGTAAGCTTCCAGACTCGTTCGGGTGCCGACATAGACCCTGCCATTGGCGACGGTCTGAGTGGCAAAGTGGCCGACGGCGGGCAAAGTGTCCCGTCCGTTAGGGGCCTGACTCGTGCCATAGATCATTTTGAGAGAACCTGCGTCAAAGGCGAGGAGTCCACCGGAAATGGCCCACAGAATTCCGTTGGTGTTGCCGTTCGCGGAAATGGACGAGGAGTGAGCGCCGGGATAACCTGCAAAAGTTTTGAGCGGGGTACCGAGCAGTCCGCCCGACAGCGGAAAAGCCAGGATTGGAGATCCATTGGGGGTAAAGTACACGGTGTTGTTCCAGTAGGCAGGAGAACTCATCATAACGTCGATGGGATTGGTGGGGCTCTGTGGGACGAGAACCACCTCCTGGAGGGCATTGCTATCTCCCGCGGAGTACATACCCAGGTTGTCGCGATTGAGAACGAAGGCGACGCCGTACTTGCCGGTGACGACGAGTTCATGGGGCCAAGGGCCGTTTTGATCGGGGAGAACCATCGGCCCAGAGGAACTCAAGTCCATATCGTGGGAGTTGAGGAAGGCCACGTTCCACGGGGTGAAATAATCGGCAGGATCGACGGGAAGTTCGGGAGCAAGCTTCAACACGGTCATGCAGTATGTCTGGCCACCCGAAGGCACATCGAAGCCGTTGCCTCCGGCTTCCGCGGTGGAGGCGAAGATATTGCCGGCTTCATCGGCGGCGAGACCGTTGCCGCTGTGCCAGATGGAAGTCAATCCGTAGTCGGGCGAGGTGTTGAAGACCCCGAGCTGCGACAGGCTGGCAGCGTCATAAGAAAGCACCCAGCCCGTGTTGCTGTCGTTGCAGTAGTTGGAACCGAAGCCCAGGTAAAGAACGCCGTTGAGCAACAAGAGGCCAGGACGGTTTTTCTGATGGAGGCTGTTGAAGTGGGTGACGTGTCCCTTTTTGCTGGTGCTGGTGGCGGTGATCAGCACGGGGCTGCCCGGTTGCTCATCGCCGGTGGTGATGTCGAGGGCGTGGAGATGGTGACGGACGGTGGTGCCAAGAAGAGTCTTGGCTACCAGATACATGGTGCCGGCGGGGGCGGTGGGGGTGGGCGTGGGATCGATGACGGGGGTTCCGGTAATGCCCTCCTGAAGGAAACCAGGACCATTGCCGCAGGGAAGATAAATACCGCTGGCAGTGGTGCCGCCGTTGAGCATGCTGGCGTGCCAGAGCTGGGCTCCGGTCTCGGCGTCAATTGCGTAAACCGAATCCGCCTCGGTGGCGACGTAGACGACGTTGTGAGTGCCCTGACCGGGAATGTTCACGTTGGGCATGTAGAGGGGCTGGGCCATCACGACATAGTCGACAGGAAAACTGAAGAGGCGGCCGAAGTGGCGCATGTTGACGTTGGCTGGCGTGAGCAGAGTCTCATTGGTATTCGCGCCGTCGCGGGCGCTATCACCGCGGCTGGTTGGAAAACAAAATGAGGTCGGGCTAGTCGCATCGCAGGTCTGCTGCGCGAACGAAGACGACGGAAAAACAGCGCAGACGACGAGCAGGGTGAGGCAAAGCTGGCGGGCGAGTGTCGCACCGAACATCGAATGATTGACGGAGTGGGAAGGCGCATCGGAACCGTCTATCCCAACCCGGCGTGACAAAAACTCCCGTGACAAAAACTGCCGTGACAAAAAGTGGAGCATCGCCTTCGTTCCCCTCCAAGATATGACTGCCGGGGTCTGCCCTGTGACAGCACTTTGAACGCCGAGGAAGGGGCGCGCTGGAGACCACAGATTCAATGGAACTGCAAGAGTTATGAGGCTTATATACCCTCAGGCGAGGGCATCACAGGTCCCAGCTGCTGGTAGGTGCAATATCTTGCACAAAAATGCGTTCTTCTTTCAAGCCTAATCGGCAATCTTCAGTGATCGAGGTCAGCATGAGAATGGAGACAGCCCACGACCAGAGCCGAGCTAGCGCCAAATTCGTAAGGTAATCGTTCTTCTGAAATAGAATGTCATTCCCGGCGCCATCTTTTAGACAAACCGGATATAGCCGTCTCGTCAGTGTTCGCCGCGACGCGAGGACCTTAATGGCGAAAGATTCGTAAGGCTCACCTCTAGGGACGGACGCATTCGTCCGTCCCGCCGAGCGAAGCTCGGCAGCGTCATGGCTAGACGCGAACCGTTTTCCAACGAATGCCAACGTTGGCAATGCGACCACTGACACGGAATTGAAATAAGTGAAAGGTATAATGGGCAATTCTCGGGGAGGGCGAACCGCGGCGATCCTGGCCAGCTTAACCAGCACGTGTCGCCGGCACGAGGTGGATCCCCAGATGTATCTCACGCAGCTGTTAATGAATCTGCCCCAGGCGAAAATGAGCGAGTTATCCGATTGGCTGCCCGACCAATGGAAGATTCGTCACCTGGCTCGAATCGCAACCTTCACCGTTCCGTCTGCCAGTAATTAACCTGTGGTTCACGAAGCGCTCACGTGAAGAACTCTCTCAGGTACCCTGACCACGGACTCATGCGATTTTTCAATGAGGTTCTGTTCGCTGCGTTCGTTATGTTTATTTTCATCTGGGCTAGAACCTTCATTTTGGGGATTGTCGGCGTTCTAACTCATGCTCCTTGTTGCAGTACTCTTTATGCTCTCACTGGGCCTGATTGCATTTCTCATCCGAGCAATCATGAGGCACACGTCACTTCTGAAATCCAAGAGCCAAGCAAGTGAGGGAACAATACATACCGATGTTCGGAGCGATGGTTTTAACCGTAATTTCTGCATAGAGATCAGACAGCATCGGGCATTAACCGTTCGCCGGACATGCCAGTCCGTGCCGTTCATCTTGTTGCAAAACCCAAACCTCCACGGGCCGATTTGTGTTTGGCGTTTGTAATACATCGGCTATCCGGTAATGGCATCGTAACGAGTCAATCGTCGCCCACAGGCGGCGCTCACCACTCGTTCGCCCGTCTCGAAAGTTAACTTCCCCTTCACGAATTTCCGCGTCCGTCCTCTGGAACAGCACCATAACCGCGGGCGGATTGCGTTGCAGCCCGGTCGCATCCATTTCATACACGGAATCCGGAGTCACGTCGATGTAGTGAATGAAGGCAAAAGTCATCGGCGCGCGGTGCGCGAGCGCGTAAAGAACCGGCATATCCGGAACTTCAGCGATCGGGTCACTTGAACGCGAGTATTGCTGAATATCGCTCACGAGATGGGTTAAGAAGTTTGCGGTTTCTGGCGTGACCTTGATTCCAGCCAGCTCCGGGAATCCCGTCCTTACGATAGCGCGGAGACTGTCTCCTTCTTGCCAGTTTGCCCAGGAATATGGCTCTCGCATCTTCGATCCCGCCATGATCGCTACGCACAGAAATCCAACGGCTACCGCGCCGGCCCTCAACGCCATTGCGAACCGCCCTCGGGTGAGGTGCGAGAGACCAAAGGCAGCTACCAGGGGAAATGCAGGCACCAGCATGGTTCCGGCGCTGGCCCAAGAAAAAGAAGACAGGAACGCACTGGCAAATGATGCGCCAGCGGCGAATAGAAGCTGTTCCTCGGGCAACTGTAATTTGCGCCGAAAGAAATACGCGCCATAGACCAACAGTATTGCCAGGCTGCCAAACTCGCCAAGGTAGTTGGGTGCATATTTAAAAATCTGATCGAGTCTCGGCAGCCTCGACGGCCAGGCATGAGGCGAATGCTGAGCGTAAAACGTGAGGGCGATTGCAAGTGCAGTGAATCCGGCAACCGGTAGCATGGGACTGACCACTAGAGAAATCTCGCTCTCATCTGTCGATCTCTTTGAACTCAAAATCCAGGCTGCAAGCAGCACGAAAACTAGCGCCGCGCCTGCCGACGCTTCCTGATACCGACCGCTGAATATGCCGTGGAACTCTCGCCCGATCAAAGATGCTATGGAGCCCTTGCTGGAGGCGCCACGCAGGAAGGCATCGTTCAGGAAGTCACGAAAAGCGCCATTAAGACCGAGCCAAACAAAAACCGATCCGACCGGGATGCTCCATCCAATTAGCAGAAACGCGAGCACCCGCAGACCGTTGCGAATTTGCGAACGGGCGGCAACTAGAGTTGGCAATCCGGCAACAACGGCGACCGTAGCCGCCATACCGCCAGTTTGCTTGAGCATTAATGCAGCCCCGGCAAAAAATCCTGCCAGAACACAACGCGCAATACTCGTTGACTTCTCAGCTACAAAAGTTGCGGCAACCAGGGCAAGAACGACCGATAAATTCGCATCCAAGTGAAGCCCGCTGAGCGATTCGGTCGAGCGCCTGAAGTAAATCGCGGTCGTGCAAATCACCGCAAATGCTGACCAGAACTGCGGCAGGAACCGTGTCAACCAGACGTATAGCGCCAACACAAGAACCAATGCCCCTGCGAATCCGAATAGCTCTGAGACGATGAGCTTGTCGCCGAAAACCGATGTGAGCCCCGCCATCAGCAATGCCTGCCCCGGCGGCACAAACAGGTAGAAGTCGCGGTATGGCACGCGCCCGTGCAGAATCTGTTCACCGAAGAATTGGTACCAACCCTCGTTTGTTAATCCGAAATACCGATCCCACCACGGCAGGATGAACAAGAACGAGTAGAGAAAAACGGCCGCTCCGCCAGTGAGGTAACGACTTGATAGTGAAGCTAGAGCTGTCGACCTAGCGCCCGAGGAAATCTGGCGATCAACAACCAGTTGATTCAATCACGACCTCCTTGAAAGGCGTAAACCGGAATCTCCTTCTTGGTTCAAGAACGGCACTGAGCATACACCCATTCCCGCTGTTCGCCGATAGTGTGAAACAATTTTCATACGGACCGCCCCCTAACGCTCCGAGATCCGAACCAGCACCGCCGAAATTGCCCGATATTCCGCCACTTTTGCAACACTTCTTCTTGCCGAGCCCTTTGTAGACAGATTCCGCTGCTTGAGCGGGCCACCGCCGATCTATCCCGTGGGGATCGGCAACAGCGCGATCCGGCCCAGCATCGCTCCGAACCGCCGCCGCGTCAGATGTCCTTCCGCCAAGAGTAGCCAGTAGTAACGCGCATGTTTCACCAGCCGTCCGCCGGCCTTCACCAGCCGTTGCTGCAAGCTGGTCAGGGACCAGTTCTCGATCCCGCTCGGCAAACCCAGACGCCGCCACAAATTCCCCAGGTTGTAGGCCAGCAGGCTCAGCGCCAGCCGCACTTGGTTCGAGCGAAAACGATGACAAGAGAGCCGCGTCATCTTCACCGCCTGCTTGCACTCTTTGATCCACTGCTCCGCTGTCCCCCGCTTGTTGTAGAACCGCACCACCGCCCGACTTGGGGTCTCCAGGTTCGTCACGATGAACCCCACGCGAGGGAACAGCTCCCCGACATGAAACTCTGCTTTTGCCACCACACGTCGCGCCGTCTTCCAACTTGCTGCCCGATACAGAAATCCCTTGTACCAGACCACGGGTTTGTGGCTCGGCCTTCCTACGGGCCGCGTCAGCAGTTCCGCGATGTCCCGCTGCAGACTGTCGTTGGCCGGGATGCGGATGGCATACTTTACGCCTCGCTCCTCCAGCGCCTCGTAGATCTCCGGTTTGGCAAACGCGGCATCAGCCCGAAACACCACCTCCTTGCCCAGTTTTTGTTGCCGCTCAATCTCCGGCAGAAGCACTTCCTCCAGTTTTCGGCACTATGCACGTTACCGGGCCGCAGCTTGCCCGCCAAACAGTCTCCTTCCCCGTTGAACAGCAATAGCGGGTGATAGCAGGTCGATTCAAAATGCCCGTTGTAGGCACTTTGCTCCTGTTCTCCGTAGACCGGGATTTCCGTGCTGTCCATATCCAGCACCACCCGCTGGGGTGCATCCATAGCCTCCGCCTTGGCAATCAGTTCCCGATTGATTCGGCTCAGACCTTCCAGATTCTCGGCTTGGCTCAGCACCTCGGTCTCGAACCAATGCAGGCGCGAAGGCAACGCTGCCCCGCGATCCCAGATCTTCTCGGAGCCGATTAACCGGAACGTCGGATCTTGCGACAGTCGCTCGGCATCGTTCAGATCTTCGTATCCTGCCAGCCGACTGTAGATGGATTGTCGCAGCAGATCGGGAAGCGGCAACTGGGTGTTCTTTCCCCGCCGAGCGTCCAGGATGTTCTCGGCGATGAGAGCACTCAATCCCAAACGCTCATCCAACTCGCGCACCAAAAGCAGACCACCGTCAGAGGTGACGCGAGAACCTTGGAAATCAACTTTCAAAGAAGGGTTAAACGAGAGTTGAAAGGGTTGATTTTGTTTCTCACCCACTGGATCGAGCCTCCACAGAGTTCGTTTTACTCTCAAAGCCGCATGAATACTGGCGTTGGCGCGATCATACAAACACTTACTCAGAGTTCAAAAAGGAAATGTGGGCTTATATCTATTGGACACCGGCGCGAAATGCTGACCTCACCCTTGGCGCAGTGACAGCAGCACTCGATCTTGTGAGATTCGAATTCCCATTCCTGGCTCCGGAGGACACCGCGAGGTCGATGGAGAGGCTTCCAGGCTGAAAAGACTGGTAAAGTAAGAATCGGCACACCGACGAGCCGGGGTGCAAATGGAAATTCTCAAGGAGAAGGCTCGCTATGCGCATCGCGGTGGTTGGGTCCGGATATGTAGGGTTGGTAACGGGAGCGTGCTTTGCGGATCTGGGGCACGAGGTGGTGCTGGTCGATAACGACGAAAAGAAGATCGCGACGCTTAGCAATGGCGAGGTGCCGATTCACGAACGATTTCTGCCCGAGCTGCTGACGCGGCATCGGGGAGGGCGCATCAAGTTTTCTTGCGACCTGCAGGCCGCCACGCGGGAGAGCGAGGTGGTGTTCATTGCGGTCGGGACGCCGCCGACGGAAACCGGGGACGCGGATCTGTCGTATGTGGAATCGGTGGCGCGGGAAATCGCCGGAGGGGTAGACGGATACAAGGTGGTGGTGGAGAAGAGCACGGTACCGGTGTACACGAGCCAGTGGATCCGCACCATCATTACAAGGAACGGGGCCGACTCGGCGCATTTCGACGTAGCTTCGAATCCAGAATTTCTGCGCGAGGGGACGGCGGTTACGGATTTTCTCTATCCCGACCGCATCGTGGTGGGAGTGGAGAGCGAGCGCGCGGCGGAGGTCATGCGCCAACTCTACGGGCCGCTGACCAGCGGATGGTATTACGGGCGGGGGGAAGCGATTCCGCGTCCGGACGCGGCGGCGGCCAAAGCATCGCCGCGGCTGATTGTCACCAGCACGAAAAGCGCGGAACTGATCAAGCATGCTTCCAACGCATTCCTGGCGATGAAGATTTCCTTTATCAATGCGGTGGCGTCGATCTGCGAATCGGTGGGGGCGAACGTGCAGCAGGTGTGCGACGGGATCGGAACGGATTCGCGGATCGGGCCCCGCTTCATGAATCCGGGGATCGGCTACGGAGGCTCGTGCTTTCCGAAAGACCTGATGGCGTTCCGGGCGGTCGCCAAGGAAAGCGGATACGACTTCCGGCTGCTGGAAGAAGTCATCCGTATTAATGAAGAGCAGCGGCACCGGTTCTTGCGCAAGGTGCGGAGCGTGCTCTGGACTTTCCGCGGCAAGCGACTGGGCGTGCTCGGCCTCGCCTTCAAGGGCGGGACCGACGATATACGGGAGTCCCCGGCGATGTTGCTGGTGCAGGAACTGCTGCGCGAGGGCTGCCGCGTTTGCGCTTACGATCCGGCAGCGATGGAGCGGGCGAAAGAAGTGCTGAAGTCGGGCGTCGAGTGGGCATCGGATGCCTACGAGGCCGCGAAAGGCGCGGATGCGCTGCTGATCCTGACGGAGTGGGAAGAGTTCGCGGCGCTGGATCTGGAGCGTCTGCGCGCGCTGGTAAAGTATCCCATCGTGCTGGATGGGCGTAATCTGTATGATCCAGCGGTGATGCTGGAGCACGGATTCTCTTACTACAGCGTGGGGCGTCCGGCGGCGTTGGCCGAGGAGTTGCCGGCGAAGACGCTTCCGAAGAAAAAGGAGAGTGCCTGACAATCGTGAATACGCAACCCATGAACACCCGGCCCACGATCTCGCGGGCCGTGAACCAACCACGCGCACTGGTGACGGGAGGCGCGGGCTTTCTAGGATCGCATCTGTGCGATGCGCTGCTAGGCGAGGGCTATCGAGTGGTGGCGGCGGACAACCTGCTGACCGGGCGCCTCGCCAACATCGAGCATCTGCGAAACGATTCGCGGTTTGAGTTTGTGGAGAAAGATGTTTCCGAGCCCGGCGAGTGGGGCGCATTGGATTATGTGTTTCACTTCGCCAGTCCGGCGAGCCCGGTGGACTATGCTGCGCACGGGATCGAAACGCTGCGCGTGGGATCGTATGGGACGTTTGAAGCGCTGGAGACGGCGCGGCGGTGCGGCGCGAAGTTCATGATGGCGTCGACGTCGGAGTGCTACGGAGATCCGATGGTGCATCCGCAGCCCGAGACGTATTGGGGGAATGTGAATCCGGTCGGCCCGCGGTCGGTGTACGACGAAGCCAAGCGGTTTTCGGAAGCGGTGACGATGGCGTATCGCCGCTATCACCAGGTGGACACCCGCATTCTGCGCATCTTCAACACGTACGGGCCGCGCATGCAGATCCGCGATGGGCGGGTGATTCCGAATTTCATGTGGCAGGCGCTGCGGGGAGAAAATCTTACGGTGTATGGCGACGGCAGCCAGACGCGCAGCTTCTGCTATGTGAGCGATGAAGTGGATGGAATTCTGCGCCTGGCGCGATCCGCCGAGCACGAACCCGTGAATGTTGGCAATCCCATCGAATTCACCATTCTGGAGTGCGCGCGGCAAGTGATTGCTACGACGGGGTCGACGAGCCAGATCAAGTTCGAAGCGCTGCCGCAGGACGATCCCAAGCAGCGGTGTCCGGATATTTCGAAAGCGAAGCGGCTCTTGGGATGGGAACCGAAAGTCGAGTTGGAGAGCGGGCTGCGGCTTTCGCTGGAATATTTTCGCCGGGCCGTGGCGGAGAAGGCGCAGCTGGCTTAGCGGCGTTGTTCGTCGCGCGATGGACCGGTGGCGAGAACCGCGAGCAGGCGCATGACTTCTTCGCGCTCGACCGAATCGCGGAACATGAAGCGCACGCCCATGCCGAACCCGGGATGGGTGGCCAGCACCTGACCCTGGATTCTCAACTTCGCGTCGGCGGTGCGGACCAGAATCTCCACGCCCGACTGCCTGGAAAGCGGGGAGGGCATTTCGACGTAGCAACCGCCCTCGCTGATATCGGACAAGGTGCAGCGATTGGGAACGTCGTCGCCGAGACGATAGACTTCGGCTCCAAGTTTGCAGGCGAAGCGCAGCTCTCCGCGGCGGTTGCCGGCGTTGGAAACGAAAGAGGCACCTTTTACCGCGGCCGTTTTCTCGCGCCGAGGGAGAGAGTTTGCCGGTGGCTGGGCGGGCACTCCGCTCGCCGGAAGGCCATCACCGTGCTGGAGCCAGGTCTGGATGAGGCGGCGCGAAGACTGCGGCACGTCGAGAAAACGAATCCCGGTGCGCCCGCTCGCGTCCTGCCACGCAACATCCCCCGACAAGCGGACCAGTTGCTTCTGGCCGGGAAGAGCGAACTCGAAATAAACCTTGCATGCGGGTGAAATGCGGCTGGCGATGAGGAGAGAGGTTCCGCCGTCGCTAAGGTCGGTCACAGCGGCCTTCAGTTCGGGCGCTCCCGGATAGGCAACGTTGGCGGTTGAACTGACAGGCTTGCGAGGAGCGCGGCGGCGTTCGCGGCGCATCAGGCCGCGGGCGGCGCGCAGGCTCATGCGGGTGCGCTCGGACGAGAGCGGGCGATAGAGAACAAAATTAGCGCCGAGCCCGAACACCGGGCGGGCATTGACCGTGCCATCGACAATCGCAATCAACATGCTGGAGCGGTTTTTCGACGACTGCCGCAAGCGCGCCAGGAATTCCTCGGAACTCTGGTCGGCACGATAGTCGAGGACGATGGCGTCGAAGTGCCGGCTGTCGAGCAGTTCTACTCCGGCCGAGATCGAGGGCGTGTGCTCGGCCGTCATCCCCAGTTCGGACTGGATGAGTGCGAGCAGGCTGGCCGAGTCCTGATCCGGGCACACCACAAGGGCGCATAGATCCATAATTGTCGATGGTAAGAGAGGCGGGTACCAACGACAAGTTACCAGTGTCACGCGGGCGGTGCCGTTTGGGACCTCTTTTTGGCCATTCGCTTGCGCGGCGCCCGCGAAGGCACACCGAGCATGCTCTTCGTGTCTTCGGAGGGTGTTATCCTCAACTGCTTCGAGCCCACTGGGGTGTGGGCAGTCGATAGCAATGAATCGTGGGGTAATGGCTTCGAATGGCGAATCGATCTGAAAATCGCGGATTTGAAAATCGTGGATTATGGCTGCTGCTGGGGCTGCTGGCGGCCCTTTCTCTGAGCATGTTTCTGATTCCGGCGTTTGTCATCCGGCCATTCCGCCACCAGTCGGAGAACGCGTTAGCTCTGGCGATCGCGGTGAAGCGGATTGCGCCTGCGCTCTCTGTGGCCGCCGTGGTGGGCGTGCTGGCGCTGGGCTTGCGTCTGTGGCGAAGCTCCTCGAAATTGTCGCGGGCGGGCATCGCGTTGGCGCTGGTGCTGAGCACGGCGTCGGCGGTGATGGTACGGCAGAACTACTTTGAATGGATGTTTCATCCCATCGCAGCCGCGGGGTTCGTCTCGGCTAGCGATGCCCGCCTCAGCGACAAGGAAATGGTGATGGCAGTGCGGATCGGTCCCGAAGCGCGCGCTTACCCGATCGTGCAGATGGCCTACCATCACATCCTCAACGACACCGTGGCCGGGGTGCCGATCGTCGTTACCTATTGAACGCTCTGTCACACCGGTCTGGTGTGGAAGCGAACGGCTCGGGGACGCGAGCTCCATTTCTATCTGGCGGGAATCAATAACCAGAATTTTCTGATGCGCGATCGCGAGACGGGTTCGTGGTGGCAGCAGGTCACGGGGCGCGCGATCGCGGGCGAACTGGCGGGCAGCGCGCTCGAATTGATGCCGAATGACGAGCTTACGTTTGCGTTGTGGAAGTCGGAGTCGCCGCACGCGCTGGTGCTGGCGCCGGTTGCCGGACACGAAAAGGATTACGACAAAGAATGGGAAAAAGAGGTCGCGAAGTATCCGGTGCCGATGACGTTTCCAGGGCAGGGGCTGAAAGATCGCGACGTGATTCTGGGAGTCGAGATCGGCGGGCAAGCGCGGGCTTTTTCTTTAGCAAAGGTTCGCGGCGAGAGCCCGGTCGAGGACAAGATTGCCGGCGTTCCGGTGGCATTGGTGAACGGACCGGATGGAGAGTCGGTGCGTGTGTTCCGCTCGCAGTGGAACGGATTGGACATCGAGCTATATCGCGATGCACAAAGTCCTGAGTGGCGGCTGCTCGATTCGCAAGGCAACGCTTGGAACTTTGCCGGATGTGCGATCAGCGGACCGGCGGTGGGCCAGTGTCTGGAGAAGATCAATTTCTTGAAGGACTACTGGTTCGACTGGAAGAACTATAACCCTCGGACCACGGTTTACAGCCACTAGTAACAGCCCATGCCCGCCCGCGTAATGGTTACTGCTGTCGTCACAAGGCAGGTAGGAAACCGGATCTACTCCGTATCGAGTTCAACGTACCCCCTGGAAAACGATTTAGGCTGAGCGCATCCCTACTTTGCGGTGACTTCGCCGAGTTTCTTGAGCATCCCGCCGATTTCCGGGTTGGACATAAAGTTCTTCCACACCAAACCGGTCCGGTAGTTCTCAATCATGACCACGATCGGCGCCTGATTCAGCCCCATGGAGATGGGTGCGACCCAGTTCGCACTCGGGTTAAACGCATCGCGTGGACCGTAGATATCCCACATCTGATCGCCGAGGTCACGGTAGAAGTGCTTGAATGCGGCCATCGATGCCTCCGGCGTGTACGGGAAAGAAGCCAATGCTCCGGTAGGCGTCAGCGTTCCACGGTCGTTGAGGTCGTCGGGAGCGTGCGGCACGTATCCATCGGGACCGTCACTGGCGGTCAGTCCCCAGGCATTGGCGCCGTAACCGGCGAAATGCTTTGGATTCGCGATCGAATAAGCGCGATTGATCAAAGCGATATTGCGATTGTTTTCGAAATAAGATTTCGTGAAGCGATCGTGAAGGCTGTGGGGATCGAAACCCATGAACGAGTAGTGTGTGAAAAACAGTGGGCCCCCGGTGCCGACCCCGACGTCGAGCTTGATCCCAAAATAAGTGTGCCCGTTGCCGTAGTGGTCACCCTCCTTGCTTCCGGACCAACCTTCGCGATAGGCGATTGCGGGCTGCGATTGTCCGACCCATCCCGAGTAATAAAGCGTTGCCGGCACAGGGTGCGTGGGCGAGGCGATGCCCAGCAGGTAGGCGATCATCACCTCGTTGAATCCGATAAGAGGGTGGTGAATCTGCCACGACCACTGCGGTGACCAATGCCAGTACAAGAATTCGCTGGCCGGCGTCTCGCGATACCAGTCCCACTCGACAGTTTCCCAGAGTTGCGTGATCCGGCGAAAGAGAGACTGTTCATTTTCGCTGGATCCGTGGAAATACTGCCGTGCTGCCAGCAAGCCTTCCATGAGAAACGAAGTCTCGACCAAGTCTCCGCCGTTTTCGAACATGCCAAATACGGCCATCGTCTGGCCGGTATTGCCGTCCATGAAGTGCGACCACGCGCCGTGATATCGCGGGGCATGTTCGAGAAAATCAACGATCTTGGTCAGTCGCTCGACGCCCTGCTGACGCGTGATGAAACCGCGATCGACGCCGACCATGAGGGCCATGATGCCGAAGCCGCTTCCTCCCGTGGCGACGATGCGATCGTCTCCCGGAATATTTTCGCGAGCCATGCCGGACTGGGGATCGGCTCCCTCCCAGTAATAATGGAAGCAGGCTTTCTGCAGCATGGTGAGCAGTTCGTCGTCGCTCAACTCGTGCGTGGAAGCGCTGGCGACATTGGAAAATACCGATTGCCGGTACTGCCAGTTGGAAGTTGTAACTTTATATTGCGCGTGGACGCCAGGTTTTCCCAGGAAGTCTTCATAGCGGAAAATACCGGGCAGCTGCATTCCGACCGGAGAAAAATTGTTGCCATCG
>Ga0209904_1000012_pt1 | contig 15003 bp, 13 predicted proteins | sample PerMet712P3D_FD_188315 | JGI IMG/M metagenome (GOLD analysis project Ga0209904, IMG submission 188315) | Thawing permafrost microbial communities from the Arctic, studying carbon transformations - Permafrost 712P3D (version 2) | ecosystem: Environmental > Terrestrial > Soil > Wetlands >... | reverse complement strand
CGTTGGATGCAATAACTGTATCGTCGCCTGCCAGTCGGAAAACAACATCGCGGTGGTCGGTAAAGAGCAAAAGATGTGTATAAGAGACAGGTGGAATACGTCTGGGGCGGTACGCTCGATTTCTGCTTTGACATCATGCCGCATGCGGGTCAAATCGACGGCGTCTATTTCGCTCTCGGATACGCTGGACACGGCGTCGCCATGGCCACCTATCAAGGCGAGAAAATGGCCGAATGGATCGCGGAAGGGAAGACCGACAACCCGTTCGCGGAGATCCCATTCCCCGGCGCACCGCTCGGGCTTTACAACGGCAAGCCGTGGTTTCTGCCGTTCGCGGGAGCGTACTACAAGGTTTTAGACTGGGTGTCGTAAAGCAGGTCTTAGGTGTCAGGTCTTAGGTCTTAGGAAAACCAAAGGCAGCTCAAGTTTTTTCTAAGACCTAAGACCTGGCATCTAAGACCTCCTGGAGAGAATACATGTCCATCTTTGGCCTCATCGAATACGCCGACGCCAGCCCCGAAGTCCGCGCCATCTACGACGACATCATGGCCACGCGCAAGACCGACTGGATCAACAATTTCTGGAAGGCGATCGCGCACGATCCGGCGATGCTCAAGCGGACTTGGGAAGACATCAAGCAGATCATGGCTCCCGGAGCGCTCGACTCGCTCACCAAGGAAATGATTTACGTCGCCGTCTCGGTGACGAACCAGTGCGAATACTGCATCGCGTCGCACACCGCGTCGGCGCAAAACAAAGGCATGACCGATGCCCAGTTTAAAGAGCTGATGTCGGTGGTCGGCATGGCGAACGAAACCAACCGCCTGGTCGCCGGATACCAGGTGGAAGTCGACGACCGCTTCAAGTGAAGCAGGTCTTAGGTGTCAGGTCTCAGGTCTCAGGGACAAACCTGAGCCGCCTTTGGTTTTCCTGAGACCTAAGACCTGACACCTTTTCCTTTGATAACGCGCTCTCGCGAAGCTCTATGGTTGTTTGTGGGGTGCGGGAAGACGTGCGATCGCCCGTCAGTCGCCCGGCAAAAGGCGAATCGTAAGACGCCAATCAAGAATCGAACCATCAGACGCAAATCGCAAATCTGCAAAACGCAAATCAAAGAGGTAAGGAATGGCCCAGATGACGTTGACTCCGGTTGCGACCCACGGCTTGTTTCTGGATGGGAAGTGGCTGGAGGAGGGTGAGATTGTCGAGGTGCGCGCGCCCTACGACGGCTCCCTGATCGCGCATGTCCGCCAAGGACGCCGCGAACACGCGGAAGCCGCCATCGCCGCCGCCGTCAAGGCTTTCGGAACTACCCGCCGGCTGCCCGCCTTCGAGCGCCAACGAGTGCTGCGCCAGATCGCAATCGGCATTCGCGATCGCAAAGAAGAATTTGCCCACACCATTGCATTGGAAGCGGGCAAGCCCATCAAGAGTGCTCGCTCCGAAGTTGATCGCGCAGTTTTTACGTTCAACATCGCCGCCGAAGAGACGGTGCGCGGCTATGGCGAATATTTGCCGCTGGATTGGCAGCAGTCGACCGCCGGGCGCTGGGGCATCGTCAAACGTTTTCCGCTTGGCCCGATCGCCGGGATTACGCCCTTCAATTTCCCCTTGAACCTGGTCGTGCATAAAGTGGCTCCGGCGATCGCCGCCGGCTGTTCCATGGTGCTCAAGCCCGCGCCCGAAACGCCGCTCACCGCGCTGCTGCTGGCTGAAGTGATCCAGCAAGCCGGATGGCCGGATGGTGGATTCAACGCGGTGTTGCTCTCCAACGAAGATTCCAGTCTGCTGGTCACCGATGAACGCATCAAGCTCATCAGCTTCACGGGCAGCGCCACGGTCGGCTGGGCCATCAAGAACAACGCGGGAAAGAAGAAAGTTGTTCTCGAACTGGGAGGCAATTCCGGCGTCATCGTCCACAGCGATGCCGATCTCGCTTACGCCGCCGACCGCTGCGTTACCGGAGGCTTCGCTTACGCCGGCCAGTCGTGCATTTCCGTGCAGCGGATTCTGGTCGAGCACTCCGTCTACGGGAAATTCACCGAGCTGCTGCTGGCGGGAGTCGGCAAACTGAAAGCCGGAGATCCGCTCGATGAGTCGAGCGACATCGGCCCGCTGATCCGGGAAAGCGACGCCATCCGCGCCGCCGATTGGGTGCAGGAGGCAGTTCGCGGCGGCGCGCGCCTGCTCTGCGGCGGTACCCGCAAAGGTTCCCTGTTTGAACCCACCGTGCTGACCGGCACTAAACCCAACATGAAGGTGAATTGCCAGGAAATTTTTGCGCCGGTTGTGACGGTTGAGCCTTATAACGATTTCGCGTCCGCGCTGAAGCAGGTCAACAGTTCCGCCTACGGCTTGCAGGCCGGACTTTTTACCCGTGACGCCACACTCATCTTTCAGGCCTATGACGAACTTGAAGTCGGCGGCTTGATCGCCGGTGACGTTCCCACCTTCCGCATCGACCACATGCCCTATGGCGGGATTAAAGATTCCGGACTGGGCCGCGAGGGCTTGCGCGACGCGATTCAGGAGATGACGGAACCCAAACTCCTGGTCATGAACCTGCGCTGAAGCGATGTCCCGATGCAAGGCCGAATTTTTCTGCATCCTGGCAGGGGTCCAGTTCCTCTAAGCGAAGAAGAAGTGCTTCCGATGTTTGCGGGAGCAATTTCGAATTGAGGTCTGGTGTAAACGGAAAAGCTGCGCGACGTATTCCATTTTGCCGTGCACCTGTTATACTCGCTTTTTTCAGTATCGCGCATCACAGTACTATGTGATGTAGGTCGTACGGGTGGCGTCGCGCGGGACTGACGCGAGCAAATTTCGCAATACCAAAAATTCACAATCAATGCAGATCTTTCCACGCAGCATCAATGCCATTGCCCGGGCCTCTATGGTCTTGACGGTTTTTGCCGCCGCTGGGCTATTTTGGGTCATGGTGCAGCTGGAGCGCTCTCCCTACATCACCTATGCGGGAGTCAGGAAGTCGCAGCCCGTCCCGTTTAGCCACAAGCACCACGTGACCGGGCTCGGCATCGACTGCCGCTACTGTCACACCTCGGTCGAACAATCGAGTTTCGCCGGCATTCCGCCCACCAAGACTTGCATGAATTGCCATGCGCAGATCTGGACCAACGCCGCTTATCTGGAGCCGGTCCGCGAAAGTTTCCGCACTGGACGGTCGCTCGAATGGACGCGGGTCAACCAGTTGCCCGACTACGTCTATTTCAATCACAGCATTCACGTGAACAAGGGTGTGGGCTGCAACACCTGCCACGGTCCCGTGGACCAGATGCCGCTGACGTATCAGTATGCATCGCTGCAGATGGAATTCTGTCTCGACTGCCACCGCACTCCGGAAAAATATTTGCGACCGCGCGAGCAAGTCTTCAACATGCGCTATGAGCAGCCTTCCACGGGCGAACCCGTCGTGGTGCAGGGGACGGCATATTCCGATCAGGAAGCGCTTGGGAACGCGCTGAAGGATCAGTACAAGGTGCGGCCGGTGAAAGACATCACGAGTTGCAACACCTGCCACCGGTAGCGGCAAAAGTTTCCATCGCAAGAACTGAGAACTGAAGACCAACGATGAGCATGGACGAGCACAAGACGAAACCGGCCGGAACCACTGGCGGATCCGAAGTCTGCCCGAGCAAGCGAAAGCAGCTTGACCTCGCGACGGTCAAGTCGCAGATCGAGCAGACAACCGGGCCCGAGTACTGGCGCAGCCTGGAAGAATTGGCGGGCAGCGAAGAGTTTCAGGAGATGCTGCACCGCGAGTTCCCGAAAGGCGCTTCCGAGTGGTTCGACGGCTTCTCACGCCGCGGATTCCTCAAGACCATGGGCGCATCGCTGGCGCTCGCCGGCTTGACTGGTTGCACGCGGATGCCAATCACCGAGATCGTGCCTTATGTGAAGCAACCGGAAAACGTCGTTCCCGGCCGGCCGATGTTCTACGCGACCGCGTTCACGCTCGGAGGTTACGCCTCGCCGATTCTGGTTGAAAGCCATCTTTTCCGTCCGACGAAAATCGAAGGTAACCCGCAGCACCCAGCGAGTCTCGGCGGCACCGATGTGTACGCGCAGGCCTCGATTCTCGATCTCTACGATCCCGACCGGGCGCAGAACATCACCTATCTGGGGGACGTTCGTTCGTGGAACGCCTTTATGGAAGCCGTTCGCGGCCCCATGAACGTACAGAAGAGCCTGGCGGGCGGCGGTGTCCGCATTCTGACGCAGACCGTTTCTTCGCCTACGCTGGCCGCGCAGATTCGCAGTTATCTTGACGCAAATCCTCAGGCGAAGTGGCACGTTTACGAGCCGATCAATCGCGACAACGTCTATGAAGGCGCGAAGCTGGCGTTCGGCGAACCGGTCGAGACGCGCTACGATTTGTCAAAGGCCGACGTCATCGTTTCGCTCGACGCTGATTTTCTCTACGCCGGATTCCCTGGCGCGGCGCGGTACACGCGCGATTTCGCCGCGCGGCGCAATCCTGACGCGAACATGAATCGGCTGTATGTAGTCGAGAGCACGCCGAGTTCGACGGGAATGAAGGCGGATCATCGGCTGCCCGTTCGGGCTAGTTACGTCGAAACCTTTGCCAAGACTTTGGCGGCGGCTATCGGAATTGCAGTAGATGGGGCCGAGTCGCGAGGATCATCTGGGTTCGACAAGGCGGTCGCGGCTGATCTGGCCGCGCACCGCGGGTCGAGCGTTGTGATTGCGGGCGATCATCAGCCGCCAGTCGTTCACGCGCTCGCTCATGCGATCAACGCGGCGCTTGGCAACGTCGGCAAGACGGTTTTCTACACCGATCCCGTCGACGCGAACCCCGTCAACCGGAATGAGTCGCTGCATCTACTCGTCGAGGACATGCGCGCGGGTAAAGTTGACTTGCTCCTGATTCTCGGCGGCAATCCTGCCTACGATGCATCTGCTGAGCTTGAATTTGCTTCGGCGCTGAAATCGAATGCCGTCAGTTTAAAGGTTTTTCTTGGTTCGCACCGCAACGAGACTGCCGAGCTTTGTCAGTGGCATGTGCCTGAAGCTCACTACCTGGAATCCTGGAGCGATGCCCGCGCCTACGACGGAACGGTCAGCATCATTCAGCCACTGATCGAGCCTCTGTATGGCGGCAAGAGCGCACACGAAATCATCACGATTCTCGCCGGCCAGTCTGGCCTCACGGGACACGATCTCGTCCAAGCCTACTGGCAGAAGCAGCACCCCGGCGCCGACTTCGACGCGTTCTGGCGCAAATCGCTGCACGATGGATGGATCGAAGGTACCGCCTTTGCCACGAAGCAAGGCAAGATTGACCTGTCGCGGTTGAATCTGGCAAAAGAGTCAATCTCAATTACCGCCTTCCGTGAAACTGGTGTCTTCGAACTCAACTTCCGCCGCGATCCCTCCATCTACGACGGCCGCTTCTCGAATAACGGCTGGCTGCAGGAACTCCCGAAGCCACTTACTAAGTTGACTTGGGACAATTGCATCATGATCGGTCCGGCGATGGCCGAGCGGTTGAAGCTGAATTTCAAAGACGTCGCCGAACTGGAGTTCAACGGAAAGAAAGTCAAAGGCGCAGTCTGGATTCAGGCCGGCCATCCCGACAACTCGATCACCGTATTCCTCGGCTACGGGCGAACGCGCGCGGGCCGCGTCGGCACCGGCACCGGCTTTGACGTTTATCCGCTGCGCACCAGTCAGGCTCCTTGGTTTGCGGGCGGCGCAAAACTCAGACCCGCTGGCGACATCTACCAACTCGCCAGCACGCAGGGCTATCAGACGATGGAAACTCCCGTCGGCGAGCGTCCGCTGGTGCAGGAGCGCAGCCTTGAGGAATACAAGAAAGAGCCAAACTTCGCGAAGGAAGGCGAGCCGCCGGCCGACCTTACACTCTACAAGCCCTTCGACTATTCGAAAGAGACTTACTCCTGGGGCATGGCGATCGACCTGAATTCCTGCGTTGGATGCAATAACTGTATCGTCGCCTGCCAGTCGGAAAACAACATCGCGGTGGTCGGTAAAGAGCAAACTCTCAAAGGCCGCCACATGCACTGGCTGCGCGTGGACGCTTACTACAACGGCCCGCGCGAAAATCCCAAGGGTTTTTTCCAGCCCGTGCCCTGCATGCAGTGCGAGAACGCGCCCTGCGAACTGGTTTGTCCGGTGCAGGCAACCGTGCACAGCAGCGAAGGCCTGAACGACATGGTCTACAACCGTTGCGTCGGTACGCGTTATTGTTCGAATAACTGCCCCTACAAAGTGCGGCGGTTCAATTTCCTGCTTTTCCAGGACTGGGAGACGCCGCAGTTCAAGCTCATGCGCAATCCGGACGTAACGGTGCGCAGCCGCGGCGTGATGGAGAAGTGCACCTACTGCGTGCAGCGGATCAGCGAGCACCGCATCGACGCCGAGCGCGCCGACTCGACGATTAAAGATAACGATCTGCAGACGGCTTGCCAGCAGTCGTGTCCGGCGAATGCGATTGCCTTCGGCAACCTCAACGATCCGAACAGCCTGGTCAATAAATGGAAAGCGCAGGCGAGGAACTACTCCCTGCTGGGTGAATTGAATACGCGGCCGCGCACAACGTATCTGGCGGAAGTCCGCAATCCTAATCCCGAGTTAGAAGAGTCAAAAGCCGAGTTAAAGACGACGCCAATCGCAGAAGCGGAGCGCACGTAAGGCATGGCTCCCAACACACAAATCCCCGTGGCAGACAGGCGAGTGCCGGTGATCGCGCCGGGGCACACCTTCTCCACCATCACCGAGAAGATCAGCAACATCGTGCTGAGCCGCCCCGTCTCTCTGGGATGGATCTTTGGCTTCCTCATCGTGTTCTCGATGATGAACATGCTGATGATGGCTCTGGGGTATCTGTTCATTAAAGGTACCGGAATCTGGGGCATCAATATTCCCATCGGATGGGGATTCGCCATTGTCAACTTCGTGTGGTGGATCGGCATTGGCCACGCGGGGACACTGATTTCGGCCATTCTGTGCCTGCTGCGCCAGACCTGGCGTAACTCGATCAACCGCTTCGCCGAGGCGATGACGCTGTTTGCCGTGGCCTGCGCCGGTATCTTCCCGCTCGCTCACATGGGACGCCCGTGGCTTGCTTACTGGATGTTCCCGTATCCGAATACCATGCGGTACTGGCCGAACTTCCGCAGTCCGCTGGTGTGGGACGTGTTCGCGGTCTCGACTTACTTCACCATTTCTCTGGTGTTCTGGTTTGTCGGACTAATTCCCGACTTCGCCAGCCTGCGTGATCGCGCCGAGAGTACTTTGGTCCAGCGCATTTACGGACTGCTCGCCATGGGCTGGCGCGGTTCCGCTCGGCACTGGCACCGTTATGAGACGGCGTACTTACTTCTCGCCGGGCTCGCAACTCCGCTGGTGCTCTCGGTGCACACGGTCGTGAGCTTCGATTTCGCGGTCGGCATCGTCCCCGGCTGGCATACCACGATCTTCCCGCCGTACTTTGTCGCGGGCGCGATCTATTCCGGTTTCGCCATGGTTCTTTGTCTGGCGATTCCAATCCGCGCGATTTACAAGCTCGAGGATTTCATCACCATGCGGCATCTCGAGAACGCGGCCAAGGTGATGCTGGCCACCGGCCTCATCGTCGCCTACGGCTATGGCATGGAGGCGTTCATGGGCTGGTACAGCGGCAACCAGTTCGATTCGTTCCTGCTCTGGAACCGTTTCCACGGCCCGTATCAGTTGGCGTACGCCGCGTTGCTCGCCTGCAACATTTTCATCCCGCAGGTTCTGTGGCTGAAGAAGTTTCGTGTCTCCACCGGCTGGTTGTGGCTCATCTCGTTCATTGTGCTCGTCGGCATGTGGCTGGAGCGCTTCATCATTGTGGTAGTTAGTTTGAGCCGCGACTTCCTAACTTCTTCGTGGGGCATGTATTACCCAACTAAGTGGGACTGGATGACTTTCGCCGGCACCATTGGCATGTTCCTAACTGCCATGTGGCTGTTCGTACGAATTCTGCCCATGATCTCCATCTTCGAATTGCGCACCTTATTGCCGGAGGCGCACGTGCACGAGGCGGCGGAGGTGAAGCAATGACAGATTCAGCGACCAATTCTTCGACTTACGGACTGATGGCCGAATTCGACTCAGCGCAAGAACTCGTAGCCGCCGCTCACAAGACGCACGAAGCGGGCTACCAGAAGATCGACGCCTACAGCCCGTTCCCCATCGAGGGCCTTGCCGAAGCCATCGGCTTTCACAAAAACAGCGTGCCTCTCGTCGTCCTTATCGGCGGTCTTATCGGCGGGATATCGGCGTACGCGCTCCAGTATTGGGTTGCAGTGATTACTTATCCGGTCAATGTGGGCGGACGGCCGTTTCACTCCTGGCCCTCGTTCATCATCGTGACCTTCGAATTAACGATTCTTTTTGGCGGGCTTTCTGCCGCCGTTGGAATGCTTGTACTGAACGGCCTGCCGATGCCCTATCACCCGGTGTTCAACGTGCCGGAATTTGCCAAGGCCTCTGAAGATAAATTCTTCCTGGTCGTGTTTTCGAGCGACCCGAACTATGATGCCGCGCGCACGCGGTCGTTTCTCACGAGCCTCGCTCCACGCATGATCGCGGAGGTGCCGAGCTAGTCATGGGTTCCACTCGCAATCTCCGAAAGGTTTTGCCCGCGCTGCTGGCGTTGATTGCCGGCACCGCCGGATGCCGCATTGACATGCATATACAGCCCTATTACCGGCCCATGGCGAAGAGCGATTTTTTTGCGGACGATCGCTCGGCCCGCATGCCGGTTGAGGGGACGGTGGCACGCGGCAATCTGCGGGAAGACGCTTATTTCTATACCGGAAAAATCGGGAACAATCCCGGCGATTTCCTGCCGTTCCCGGTGACCGCGGAAGTTCTTGACCGCGGACGAGAGCGGTTCAACATCTACTGCACGCCCTGCCACGGACGCGTCGGCGATGGTAATGGCTTCATCCCCACGCGCGGATTCCGGAGGCCGCCGTCGTTTCACATCGACCGTCTGCGGAAAGCGCCCATCGGCTATTTCTACGACGTCGATACCAATGGTTTCGGCGTCATGCCCGACTACGCCTCGCAGATTGCGCCGCGCGATCGCTGGTGCATCGCGGCTTATATCCGTGCGCTGCAACTTAGCCAGAATGCGACTTCGAGCGATGTGCCTGCGGGACAAAAGATTCCGTCGCCTCCGCCGCAATTCCGCGACATCGGCAATGGAGCTACGCTGCCGGAAATCGCGCCGCCCACGACCGAAACTAAAGAGGAACCTAAATGACCGCGGCCGCAGTGAAGATGAATAAGTCGGACCTGATGGCCCCGCCCGTGGCCCAGACCATGCAGCAGCGGTCGCTCGTCATTGGAGCGATCGCGGCGATTGCTTCTGTTGCCGGTGCTTACCTTGCTCCCGGCAGTTTCTATTCCGCTTACCTCATCGGCTTCATGTTTTGGCTTGGCCTTTCGCTTGGATGCATGGCCATCCTGATGCTTTATCACCTGGTCGGCGGCGCCTGGGGTACGGTGATTCGCCGTATTTTGGAATCGGGCATGATGACGCTGCCCCTCATGTTCTTTCTGTTTATTCCGATCCTGCTGAACTTGCCCAAGCTCTATTTCTGGGCCCGGCCGGGGCTGACTGACCGCAAGATCATTGAGATTCATCAGAGCTATCTGAACTTCAACGGTATCCTGCTGCGCTACATCGTCTACTTCGCGATCTGGTTCGGGATGGCTTACTTCCTGAATCGCTGGTCCACTGGGCAGGACTCGATTGCGGGCCAAAGCACGTTGCGCTTCCGTGCCATGAGTTCGATTGGGCTCGTCATTTACTCGCTGACGATTTCATTCGCCGTGATCGACTGGGTGATGTCGCTGCAAGCACGCTGGATCTCAACCATCTATGGACTGTTGTTCATCGCGGGCGAAGCGCTTTCCGCCTTCTGCTTCGTAGTGGTGATCGAGAACATTCTGGGCAAACGCAAGCCGATGTCCGAGTATCTGACCGATACGGAAGTCCACGACCACGGTAAGTTCATGCTGGCTTTCGTTATGGTTTGGGCTTACTTCAATTTCTCGCAGTGGCTTATCATCTGGGCCGGCAACCTGCCCGAAGAGATTCCGTGGTATGTGCGCCGGATGAATGGCGGATGGGAAGTGGCCGGCCTGTTCCTCGTCGTGTTCCACTTCGCCGTGCCGTTCGCGCTCCTGCTCTCGCAGCGGTTGAAGCGCAAGACGCGCACGCTGGTATGGCTTGCTTCCTGGCTCATGGTCATGCGCATCGTCGATATTTTTTGGCACATCGAACCGGCTTCGCATCCCACGTTCCACGTCAGCTGGCTGCATTTCACGATCGTCGTCGGCATCGGCGGTCTTTGGATGGCCTACTTCTTCCACAACCTGAGATCGCGTCCGCTGCTGGCCGTCAACGCGCCGCAGACGCTGAGACTACTGGAGCTGTCGCATGAGTGAAGAGATGAAGCGTGGCTACTCGAATCCGGGCCACTCCGGCGACGAAGCCGGGTTCGAACGCGAAGACTTGAGCTCGCGCGGCGTCTTCGCCTTTATGATCGGCCTCGCGGTGGTTGGCGTGGTCATCTATTTCATCATCATCGGCATGTATTCGTTTCTCGATAAGTACGAGCGGTCGCAGATGGCGACGGCCAGTCCGCTGGTTACTTCCAAGGGTGCGATGTCGCGTGTGGTCACGCAGGACTACATGGACCAGCGGTTCAAGGAGAATGGCGTTCCCATGCTCGAAACCAACGAGCGCGGCCAGTTCCGCGACTTCCTGATGAATCAGGAGAACCAACTCAACAGCTACGGGTGGGTCGACGAACAAGCGGGCGTGGCGCACATTCCGATCGAGCACGCGATGGAGTTGACGGTGCAGCGCGGGTTGCCCGTGTATGCGCAAAGCAGGGCGGACTTAGGCAAAACCGCGCCAAGTAATGCGCCCGCCAAGAAGCGAGCAGCATCGAAGCAGTAGAAAGCCAGCCCCAAAAAGGGCGTTTGATTGTGCGGGCAGAGACGGGGCAAGCCCCGTCTCTACAGAAAACCGCTCCAGCCGGACAGCTGGAAAAGGAAAAGCAGTGCGCAGTAAAAATAGTTTTGCCAACTCGATCGGCACCACAGCTCTCTTGCTCATGCTCTCAGCCGCTCCGCTGTTTGCGCAGGGCGCGCGCGGTCCTATGTCGGGCGGCGGCATCATGAGTCCGCCGGTTAACCAGCGTCCCGTCGGACTCGAATTTGTCGGCATCGAGCAACATCTCAACGCGGAAGTTCCCGGCAATCTCGAATTCAAGGACGAACTGGGGAACCCGGTCAAACTCGCCGACTATTTCGGCCACGGACGCCCGGTGATCCTAAACCTGGGTTACTACCAATGCCCCATGCTCTGCAGCGAACTACTGCAAGGACTGGTTGGTTCGATGAAGGCACTGACCTTCGATCTCGGCAAGGATTTTGACGTCCTCACTGTAAGCTTCGATCCGCGCGAAACCACGGAAATGGCCGCCGAAAAAAAGCGGGACATGATGAAGCGCTATGGCCGCGCGAACTCCGATCAAGGCTGGCACTTCCTCACCGGCAAGGCAGACCAGATCGAAGCACTCACCAAAGCGGTCGGCTTCCAATTTCAGTTCGATCCGAAGACGGAGCAGTACGCGCACGCCGCCGCCATCGTTATGCTCACGCCCGACCGCCACGTTTCGGGATACTTTTACGGAGTCGAGTTTTCTCCGAAAGATCTACGCCTCGGACTGGTGCAGGCCTCGCAAAACCGGATTGGCAACATCGGCGATCAGGTGTTGCTCTATTGCTATCACTACGATCCGAGGACCGGAAAATACGGCGCCGTCGTCAGCAATATCCTGAAGCTGGCTGGGCTTGCGACCATGCTCATTCTGGGAACATTTGTGTTCGTCATGTTCCGCGCGGATCGCAACGCGGCCCGTCGTGAAGTGAGAAGAGTTACGTAACTATGTCGAAATTTCTACCTTTGTGGCCCGATCAGGCCTCGACCATGGCAGGCCAGGTGGATGCGCTCTACATCTACTTGCTCCTGGTCTCGGGCGTCATGACCGCGCTCATCTTTATCGCCGTCACGGTATTGGCGATCAAGTATCGCCGCACCGCCGGCCGCGACGCGCAGCAGATCGAAGGCTCCACGTTCCTTGAAATCACCTGGTCGATCATCCCGCTCTTTGTGATGATGACCTTTTTCGTCTGGGGCGCGGTTATCTATTTTCAGGAGCGCACGCCTCCCGCCGACGCCACCGAAGTTTACGTCGTCGCCAAGCAGTGGATGTGGAAGATCGAGCACATCGAAGGCCAGCGCGAGATCAACGAGCTGCACGTCCCCGTCGGCCAGGACATCAAGCTCATCATGACCTCGCAGGACGTGATTCACAGCTTTTATGTTCCCGCATTCCGCCTCAAGCAAGACGTACTGCCCGGCCGCTACACCACGCTCTGGTTCAAAGCCACCAAACCCGGCCGCTATCACTTGTTCTGCGCCGAATATTGCGGAACCCAGCACTCCGGAATGGGCGGCGACATCGTGGTCATGGAGCCGCAGGATTACGCGCAGTGGATGGCGGGCGGACCGTCGGCGCCGTTGCAGGACACCGGCAAGCAGTTGTTCACTTCACTCGGATGCGCGACCTGCCATCGTTTTGACGTACAAGGGCGCGGCCCCAATTTGCAAGGCATCTACAACAAGCCGGTCCTGCTTGAAGACGGACGCACCGTGATTGCCGACGAGAACTACGTTCGTGAGTCCATTCTCAATCCCACGGCAAAGATTGTGAATGGTTTCAAGCCGGTGATGCCCACCTTCCAGGGCATCGTCAGCGACGAGCAATTGAACGCGCTGGTGGCCTACGTGAAATCGTTAAGCCAGCCAGTCACGGGAACCGCCGGGCTGCAGAACCCGCCCGCCACTTCCCCGGCGCAACCCAAGAATATGCAGGTGCAATAGTCATGATCAGTAAAGCGGCGAGCAGAGTAATCCCGGCGAATCAGGCACCGAAATTGAATTACCTCAACAACGGGCACACCCTCAAATCCTGGCTGTTGACAACCGACCATAAGCGGATCGCGCTCCTCTATCTGATCTCCGTGACAGTGTTCTTCTTTCTCGGCGGATTCTTTGCCATGCTCATCCGGCTCGAGTTATTAACTCCGGAGGGTGACCTGATGCAGGCCGACACCTATAACAAGGTGTTCACCATGCATGGCATGATCATGGTGTTTTTCTTCCTGATCCCGGTCGTGCCCGCCGTGCTGGGCAACTTTCTGGTGCCGCTCATGATCGGCGCCAAGGATCTGGCTTTCCCGCGCATCAACTTACTCAGTTGGTATCTCTACGCCATCGCGGGCACGCTGTTTCTGCACTGCATGTTGACCGGCGGCGTCGATACCGGCTGGACCTTCTATACCCCTTACAGCACGAGTGGCACCAACACGAACATCGTTGAGGCTGGACTGGCGGTCTTCATCGCGGGTTTCTCGTCCATCTTTACCGGACTCAATTTCATCGTTACCATTCACCGCATGCGCGCCCCCGGCCTCACCTGGGACCGCCTGCCGCTCTTCATCTGGGCCAACTACGCTACCAGTCTGATCATGGTTCTCGGCACGCCGGTAATCGCCATCACCGTCGTACTCGTGGCTGTCGAGCGCCTCTTCCATCTTGGCATTTTCGATCCCGCGCTTGGCGGCGACCCGCTCCTGTTCCAGCACCTGTTCTGGTTCTACTCGCATCCCGCGGTCTACATCATGATCCTGCCTTCGATGGGCGTGGTCAGCGAGCTCATTGCGTGCTTTGCCCGCAAGCGCATCTTCGGCTACAAGTTTGTCGCGCTGTCGAGCGTAGCCATCGCGGTCTTTGGATTCCTGGTGTGGGCACATCACATGTTCGTCGCCGGCATTTCGCTCTATGCCGCGATGATCTTTTCCTTTCTGAGCTTCTCCGTGGGCGTTCCCTCGGCCGTCAAAGTTTTTAACTGGACTGCCACTCTCTACAAGGGTTCCATCTCCTACGCCACTCCGATGCTCTATGCCTTTGGTTTTATCGGGCTGTTTACCATGGGCGGATTGACCGGCCTTATGCTGGCCACCATAGGCATTGACGTTCACGTTACCGATACTTACTTTGTGGTCGCCCACTTCCATTACGTCATGGTAGGCGGTGTCTTAATGGGGTATCTCGGAGGCCTGCATTTCTGGTGGCCAAAGATCAGCGGACGCATGTATCCGGAAGGCTGGGCTAAGCTTTCGGCGCTGCTGGTGTTCGTCGGGTTCAACCTGACGTTCTTCCCGCAATTCATTCTTGGGTATTTAGGGATGCCGCGGCGCTACTGGGAATATGCGCGGATGCCGGAGTTCCAGGTGCTGAACGTGCTCTCAACCGCCGGCGCCAGCGTGCTCGCGGTCGGCTATCTGCTGCCGATGATTTACTTGCTCTGGTCGCTGCGTTACGGGCCGATCGCCGAAGCCAATCCCTGGAACGCTGCCGGCCTGGAATGGCGAACGACGTCTCCGCCACCGACTTTCAATTTTGACGAGACGCCGGTCGTTACCTGGGAAGCCTATAACTACGACGAGATTCCAGCGAAGGAACTGGAGGCTCCCGTTGCAGGATAGCCAAGCGATTACCGGCCGAGCGGAAACCCAAGTTACGACCGAAGTTACGGCCATGGAACACGAAGGTCACAATCCGGCGCTGCTCCACCACTTCGCCGACGCTCAGCAGCAGAAGAACGCCGCGTCGCTGGGCATGTGGTTGTTCCTGGTGACGGAAATCATGTTTTTCGGCGGCATGTTCTGCGCCTACCTCGTGTACCGCCTCGCCCACTTCAACGCTTTCGCGGCGGGCAGCCAGCAGCTCAGCATCAAGATGGGAGCCTTTAACACCGCGGTACTGATCGTCAGTTCTGTTACCGTGGTATTGGCGGTGAAAGCGGCGGAGGCCGGCCGCCGCAA
>Ga0209904_1000011_pt1 | contig 15092 bp, 11 predicted proteins | sample PerMet712P3D_FD_188315 | JGI IMG/M metagenome (GOLD analysis project Ga0209904, IMG submission 188315) | Thawing permafrost microbial communities from the Arctic, studying carbon transformations - Permafrost 712P3D (version 2) | ecosystem: Environmental > Terrestrial > Soil > Wetlands >... | reverse complement strand
GGCTGTCTCTTATACACATCTCATCCGTCGCTCCGTTCTCTTTAGAGCAGCCCCTGAAGGGGCTCTGATTTCGAAGAAATTGTGGTATCGCTAAAGCGATACCCTGTCCTGATACGAATCTTCCGGTATCGATAAAACGATGCCCTGATACGAACCCAAGTTCTTAGCAGTTCTTCAATCCTAGCGCGCTTACAAATTCCGGCACCAAAATTGTCTGTTCACGATCGGGGCCGGTGGAAATCATTCCCACCCGCGCTCCGCTTTCCTTTTCGATGAAGGCCAGATATTCGCGGGCGGCCTTAGGCAATGCTTCCAGCGTCCGAATGGTCTGCGTCGGGATGGCCCAGCCCGGCATGTTGCGGTAGAGGCATTCGATTTTTTCATAACCGTACGCCTGGGCCGGAGACTCGTCTGTTTCCTTGCCGTCCACCTTGTACCCCACGCACACCGGAATCTCCTTCAGGTGGTCGAGCACATCCAACTTGGTCACCACCAACCAGGAGATGCCGTTAATCATGCCAGCGTAACGGAGTTCAGGCAAATCGAGCCAGCCGGTGCGGCGGGGACGTCCGGTGACGGCGCCAAATTCGTTGCCGCGCTTGCGCAAGTCTTCGCCCTGCGCGTTGGCGAGTTCGCTGGGGAACGGGCCGCTGCCGACGCGGGTGCAATAGGCTTTGGTGATGCCAATGACGGTGTCAATCGACGTCGGCGGCACTCCGGTTCCGGTTGCGGCGCCGCCGGAAGTGGAATTCGACGACGTCACGAACGGATAGGTGCCGTGATCAATGTCGAGCATGGTGCCTTGCGCGCCTTCGAACACAATCGACTTGCCTTCGGCCAAGGCGCGGTTCAGGAACTGCGCCGTGTCGCGGACAAACGGACGGATCTGCTCGGCCGCGTCGGCGTATTCCCGGAACATTTTGTCGGCATCGAGCGGGTCGGAGTTGAACAGCGCGTGCGCGATCATGTTCTTCTCGCGACATGCGTTCTCGATGTGGGTGCGCAGCAATTTGCTGTCAAGCAGATCGGCGACGCGCAATCCGCGGCGTCCCATTTTGTCCTCGTAGGTGGGGCCGATGCCGCGCGAGGTGGTTCCGATCTTTACCCGGCCGGGCGCGTTTTCCGCACCCAGCTCCATCATGCGATGGTAAGGAAGAATGACCTGCGCGCGGTTGGAGACGAAAAGGTTGCCGTCCACTTTCACTCCGGCAGCGCGCAGGGAAGCGACTTCCTTCAGGAACGCCAACGGATCGAGCACCACGCCGTTGCCGACGACGCTGGTGCATTCGGGGCGCAGAATGCCGCCCGGTACAAGCTGCATGATGAATTTCTTGCCGTTGATGATGACGGTGTGTCCGGCGTTGTGGCCGCCGGCGTAGCGAGCGACGATCGAGAAAGTCCGTGTGAGTACGTCGACGATCTTGCCCTTGCCCTCGTCGCCCCACTGGGCTCCGACTATGACTGCGGTTCTGCCACTGCTGGTTCTGCTTGCGCTCAATCCGAACTCCATTTGGGAATATTGCGGCCGTCCGGCCGCCCCATGGTTCGCACACACCGGCTGCGCCGTTGCTGGATTGACTTGGAAAACTAGGAAGACCGGCGGTAATGATGTGTACGCTCTAGCATACCGAATCGGGCGGTGGAGGAGCAACCGTGGATTGCGGAGGTCAGAGGGCAGATTGCAGAGGTAAATCCAAATAAGTTTCTCACCTCTGCAATCTGACCTCTTACCTCTGACCTCCTCAGACCTCTGCAATCGCGATTCTTGTATCCTGACAACGTGCCTGAACTTCCCGAGGTTGAGACCATTGTGCGAGGGCTCCACACGCGCGTTGCCGGTGACGCCGTTGAATCGGTCTGGATCGGTTCCAGGCCGCAGCCGCTCAAGTCGCCGGCGGGCGTGATCGCTCGGACGCTGGAGGGCAAGCAGATCGTGCGCGTGCACCGCGCGGGCAAGCACATCGTGTTCGATTTGGAGGGAGCGACTGGGGCATCGCAGCCGAAGAAAGGTGGTCGCGGCGTTCGCGGCCAGCCGCGGCAAGCCGCGTCTCTACGGCAGAGTGCGCAGTGGATCGTGCATCTTGGCATGACCGGGCGTCTGGTTGTTTGCGACGCTGCTTTGGAGATCGCCAAGCACACTCACCTGATCGCGAAGCTGGCTTCGGGGCGCGAACTGCGGTTTATCGATCCGCGGATGTTTGGCAAACTCAGCGTTCATGCTGGAGGCTTCGATCCCGGGGGCGTCGAACCTCTGGAGGTGAGCGAGGCGCAATTTATCGCGCTCTTTCGCGGGCGCAAAACTCCCATCAAGAGCGCGCTTTTGAATCAGAAGCTGCTGCGCGGCGTGGGCAACATTTATGCCGACGAATCGTTGTTTCGTGCGGGTATCCGTCCCCGGCGGCGGGCGGCGGCGATCACGCGGGAGCAACTGGGCAAGCTGCACCGGACGGTGCGTGAAGTGCTGCGCGAGGCGATCGCGCTGGGCGGGTCGTCGATTTCCGATTACGTGGACGCGGATGGAGAAGAAGGATTTTTTCAGCTCCAGCATCGCGTCTATGGGCGCGAGGGGGAGCCGTGCTTGGTGTGCCGGACTGCGATCCGGCGCATTGTGCTGGCCGGCCGCAGCAGCCATTATTGTTCAAAGTGTCAAAAATAGCCCTAATAGAACGATTTAATATGTTGACGGATTGACACTCGCCCCTGTAAAAAAGAGGATGGGGTTCAAGGTCTCCCCACATACCCCGTCGAACGGAACACTGAGTTAGTCATCATGAATAAATTTTCCATTGGAGTGGATCTGGGCGGCACGAACTTGCGCATCGCCGCCGTGGACGAGCAAGGCGCGCTGGTCGAGAAAGTCACGCTCGACACCAAGGTTTCCCGGGGACGCGATCACGTCATCGGCGACATGTGCGACGCCATCCAGCGCCTGTCGGGGAAATACGGCAACAGCGCCCCGCTGATGGGGATCGGCATTGGCGTGCCCGGCATCATCGACATGCAAACTGGACTGGTGCGCGAATCGCCGAACCTGCCGGACTGGGTCGACTATCCGGCTCGCGCCGCCATTGAGGAGCGCCTGAAGACCGCGGTGGTCCTCGAGAACGACGCGGATGTGGCGGCGCTCGGGGAAAAATGGCTGGGCGCAGCCAAGGATTATGCCGACATGGCGATGCTGACCCTCGGCACAGGCGTCGGCGGCGGACTGGTTCTGGGCGGCACGATTTGGCGCGGCGCGAATGGCATGGCCGGCGAGTTGGGGCACACGACCGTGGAGCCGGACGGGCACCCTTGCGGATGCGGGAATCGAGGATGCCTGGAGCAATACGCATCGGCGACGGCGGTGGTGCGGATGGCGCGGGAAGCGATTTCGAAAGACGGCGCGTCGGCGCTGGCGCGCGCGGCTCAGTCCGATCCGGAGTTCAGCGCGAAATCGATTTACCATCTCGCGATGCAGGGCGATGAAGATGCGCGGCGTATTTTCCGATACATGGGCCGTTGTTTGGGGATCGTGCTTTCGACGATGGTGAATTCCTTGAACCTGCCGATTTACGTGATTGGCGGGGGAGTTTCGAGCGCGTGGGAAGCTTTCTCGCCGGCGATCTTCGAAGAGTTGCGGCGGCGTGCCCTGGTGTACGCAGCCACGGCGCCGGCCGATCCTCTGGCTGTTCGCGAGGGAGCCTCCGCGCATGTGAAGGCTGGCCCGGGCCACAAGACCATCATTACGCGCGCCGTGCTGGGGAGCGATGCCGGCTTGTACGGCGCGGCCCGGCTGTCGATGATCGCGAAATATGATCGCGAAATATGATCGCGAAAAAAGACGCTAGTCGCGTCCGCGTTTTGGTGGGCGCGACGGCTTGAATCTGGAGTTCTTCGGCGAACGCGATGCGAATGCCGGCTTTTCTGAAGCTAATGGCTTGGATGAACGCAGTCGTTTCTCCGAACGCGAAAACTTGGGCGAACGCGAAGACCTCGATCGGTTAGGCGATTTCGCCACCCGCTCCGGCTTAGTCGTGTAGACCTTCGGCGGGTGCGTGGGAACAGGTGCGCTGGGGGGAAGAGTAAGTTTCGGTCCCGAAGCAGCAGTCTTGAGCTTGGCCACTTCCAGCAGAGTCAGGTTGCGCCAATCTCCCGGCGGCACGTCGAGCGCGAGGGGACCGTACTGCACGCGCCGGATTTTCTCCACGTGGTGCCCGACTTCTTCAAACATTTTGCGGACCTGGCGGTTGCGGCCTTCAATGATGGTCACTTCGAGCCACGGGTTATCGCCTTCGCGAATCAGACGGATTTTTGCTGGAGCCGTGCGCACGCGCCGGCCGCCTTTTTCGGCGATGGAAACTCCGCGGCGCAGCTTGTCGAGCTTGGCCTCGTCAGGCTGGCCGGCCACTTTCACCACGTACGTCTTCGCCACGTTGGAAGCGGCTTTCATCAGAGCGTTGGCCAGCGCGCCGTCGTTGGTCATCAGCAGCAATCCTTCGCTGGCCCAGTCCAGACGGCCCACGGGATAGACGCGCCCTTTCACTTTTTTCACCAGGTCCATCACAGTGGGACGCTTCTTCTCATCGCTGACCGTGGTCACATATCCCTTGGGCTTGTTCAGCGCGACGTAGGTGAAACGCTCGGGTCCCTGCAGCAGTTTGCCATCGACGCGGATGTGGTCTTGTTCGGGATCGGCTTTGGTGCCGAGTTCGGTAACCACCTGGCCATTGACCACGACCCGGCCGGAGACGATCAGGTCTTCGGCTTTGCGGCGGGATGCGACTCCGACGGCGGCGATTATTTTTTGCAGACGTTCGGCAGGCATGGCTACTCCGGCTTGATGGCGGCTGGCATTTCGGCTTCCTCTTCTTTGGTGGCGAGAGCGGGATCTTCGGCGGCGAGAGCGGAGTCGGCAGTTTCAGAAGTACTTTCCGCTTCGGGCGCTGTTTCGGAAGAACCGTTCTCTATCGCTGAAGAATCATCCCCAGCAGTCAACGGCAAACTTAAAGACTCGGGCGCGCCTTCACCGGGAATCATGTCGCTTTGAAACGACTCGGCCAGCAGTTTCTCGAATTCCTCCATGCTGGGCAGTTCGTTGACGTCTTTCAGCCCGAAGCGCAGCAGAAATTCTTTGCTGGTTCTGTAGAGGATGGGGCGACCGATTACGGCTTTTCTGCCCGCGGTCGTGATCAGCTTGCGATCGAGCAGTGTGGCGATGACGCCGCCGGAATCGACGCCACGGATTTCGCTGATCTCGGGTACCGTGACCGGCTGCTTGTAGGCGACGACGGCTAGAGTTTCAAGCGCCGGCAGCGACAGCCGGAAAGGCGGCTTCAGGCTCTTGGCGAAAGCACGCACCACGTCGTGTTGTTCGGGCTTGGTGGACATGCGGTATCCGCCGGCGACTTGGCGGATCTCGATGCCGTGGCCGGCGCCGGAGTAGTCCGCGATGAGTTCTTCGAGCGCGGCGCGAATGCGCGACTTGATTTCCGCCGGATCGATTCCCGGAGCTTCCGCGAGCAGCGAGTCCTTCACGAGCGCGGAAATCTGATCGAGCGAAATGGGCGTTTCCGCCGCGTAGATGATGGCTTCGAGTTGGGGTCTAAGACTCATAAGTAGCTGTCAGCTTTCAGCCATCAGCTATCAGTAAAACCAGTGGAGCGTCGTAATTCCACTGACGGCTGATAGCTGACGGCTGATAGCTGCCTTTCTCATCTCCAATCATCGCGCACCGCGGCTTGTTCGGTCATCACTTCTTCGAAGTGGGAGTGCTTGCGCACGAGCACTTCGCCGAAGACGTGGTCCTGCCGCACCTGGATCGCCTGCAATCTTACTAGTTCGAGCAAGGCCAGAAACATGCAGACCAGCGCCGGCCTTGAGGGCACGTTGCGGAGCATTTGTTTCAGGCGAATCGGGCGGTCTTCGAGCGCGAGCCGTCGGTGCAGGTATTGGATCATCTGGCCGACGGTTACCGTCTCTTCATCCACTTCGAGAATTGGCCGGGTGCGCGCGCGATCCAGTATCTGCTGGAAGGTTTTGACCAAGTCGATGACATCGGCGGCGAGTTCGGGCTCAGTGCCCTCGGCGTCCATGAACTCGCGGATCGCAGGATTGCTCAGGACCGCGTCTTCGATCTGCTGCTTTTGCAATAGCATTTGTGCCGCGGATTTGAACTTTTCGTGCTCCAGCAAGCGGTTGACGAGTTCGTTGCGGGGGTCTTCCTGGGCGTCGGCGGGAGCGAGCGGATCGCGGGGCAACAGCATCTTCGACTTAATGTGAATCAGCACCGCCGCCATGTAGATGAATTCGCTCGCAACGTTCACGTCGAGTTCGCGTATGCGCTCGACATACGTAAGATACTGCGCCGTGATCTTCGCAATGGGAATGTCGTAGATGTTGATGTCCTGCTTGCGAATCAGGTCGAGCAGCAGGTCGAGCGGGCCTTCGTAGATTTCTCCGAGCGCGATGGCGAATGGGGAATCGTTGACATCGTCTTTGGCGGATTTCTTCGCGGCAGGCTTACCCTCGGCGGGCGGCGGAGACGCGGCAAGCCGCGTCTCTACAGGAGAAATAGGTTGGGACAAATCCGTCACTGCTGGGAATCCTTTTCCCCTGCATAGTTCGAACTATAGTCCAGCCCCATGGACTCGCGGACTTCTTGCATGGTGGCGCCGGCGACTTCGCGGGCGCGGGCCGAGCCGGCTTCCAGAATATCCCAGGCGAGGCCTGGATTGTCCTCGTATTTTTTGCGGCGCTCTTGCATCGGGTTGAGGATTTTTACGACGGTGTCGGCGACCCAGCCCTTGCATTCGATGCAGCCGATTCCGGCCGAGCGGCAACCTTCGTACACTTTCGCCATCGTCTCTTTGGTGCTGAATATTTTGTGCAGGTCGCCTACGGGGCACACGTCAGGATCTCCGCGATCGGTGCGCCGCACGCGGGCGGGGTCGGTGACCATCGTCTTGAGCTTCTGCCGCACTACGGTTTCGGGGTCGGTGAGCATGACCGCGTTGCCGTAGGATTTCGACATCTTGCGGCCGTCGGTGCCCGGCAGGCGGGGAGCGGGCGTGAGCAGTGCCACGGGTTCGGGAAAAACAGCTGGTGGTTGCCCTATAGCTATTTTAACTGCTGTCACGAAGGTTTCGCGATTAGGAACATATAAGCTGTTGAAGCGCCGTGCGATCTCACGCGTCAGTTCCACGTGCGCTACCTGGTCTTCGCCGACCGGGACCACATCCGCCTTGTAGATCAAAATATCCGCCGACTGCAGGACGGGATAACCGAGAAACCCGTAGGTGCCCAAGTCTTTTTCCTTGATATTTTCCTTCTGTTCTTTGTAGGTCGGCACGCGCTCCAGCCAGCCGAGGGGAGTGATCATCGAAAGCAGCAGGTGCAATTCGGCATGCGCCGGAATATGGGACTGGATGAACATGACACACTTCGCGGGATCAAGGCCGGCGGCCAGCCAATCGAGCAGCACGTCGACCGAGTTCTCTTTCAGACGCGAGGTGTCGGCGTAGTCGGTGGTCAGGGCGTGCCAGTCGGCGATGAAGAAAAAGCACTCGTACTCGTCCTGCATGCGGACCCAGTTTTCGAGCGCGCCCACGTAGTTTCCCAGGTGCAGTTTGCCGGTCGAGCGCATTCCGCTGAGCACGCGTTTCTTGGTGGAAGGATTTGCCATTCAGAATTTCACCAGCATCCAGAGCTGAATTCCTGATTCTAACAAAGGCGGGGAATTGCAGAGGTCAGATCAGATCAGATTGCAGAAGTAGAACCCGGAGTTGCTGGGGTCAAAAGTGGGATCTACTGTCCGGCGCGCATGGGCGAGACCATCAGGTGGCCGGCGGCGTGTTTCTTGCCGTCGCCTTTGTCGTGCTGATAGAGGAGCGAGAGGGCGCCTTCGGCGGATGCGGTGGCGCCGGCGAGTTCCGCGGCTAATCCTTGATAGGAGCGGCTAATTTCGTGATTGCCCTGCGCCGCGACCGGGTTGCCCTTGTCAATCGCGGGTCCGATGACCTGGAAGTTGTTAGGTACTTTCCAGAGCACCTTGCAGTTGGTGGCTTTCTCCACGTCTTCGTCGGTGAAGCCGGGAATCTTTTTGTAGCGGTTGATCACGATGCGCAGGCGATCGCGGCCGGCTCCATCCTGCAGGAACGCTTGAATCCGGCCAGCGCTCCACAGGGAAACAACATCGGTCTGGGTGACCAGGAGCACGGCGTTCGATAGGTCGCAGATCATTTGCATGGTGCCATCCATCCGCCCGGAGCCATCGAGCACGACGAAGTGGTACTGGTTGACCAGCAGATCGAAGAGGCGAGCCAGTTCCGATGCGGTCGGAACTCCGGCGTGCGGCTGCTGAGCGCCTGCCAGCAGATGAAGGCCATTGCGATAAGGCGTCATCAGGCCGTCGAGCAGCGAACCATCCATGCGATGCAGGTTTTGCAGCGCATCCATCAGGGTGAATTGCGGCCGCAGATTCAGCTGCAGGGCGGCATGGCCGATGGGAGCGAAATCGACCAGCACCACGCGGCCGTGAGCCTCCTGCAAGGCGACGGCGGTATTCACCGCGGTGGTGGTGGCGCCGGCGCCGCCCTTGGCGTTCAGAAAAGTGAAGACGCGAGCCTTGCTGGAGCTGCGTTGCGCACGGCTCAATGTGGCCGAGAAGCGAGTGAAGGCTTCGATCAAGGCTTCGCGGCTGGCGGCGTGATCCAGAAACTCGCGCGCGCCGGCTCGCATGGCGGAAACAATATTCGCGGGCTGACTCATTTCGCCCACGGCGAAAATTGTGACTTCGGGAAGGTTGCCATGGATCAGTTCGATGGCGCGAACGGCTCGTTGCGGATTCTGGGGATCGATACTCACCAGGACGACTTCGGCGTGCTGATCCTGCAATTGACGCAAAACCGCATCGCTCGGTCCGGCGGGGAAACCGACATGGCTCAACACGGTTCGGGCCAGGTTGGTGCTCTCGACCCGGCTGTGCAATGCGACGGATTGTTCGCGGTCCTCAGTGAGGAGGGCGACGGCGATCCCGGGCATGATTCGATTCTCAGGGTTCATTATTATGCTACGAAGTTCCAGCGTCGAGGCCAAATGACCTTCGTAATCGAAGATGACCTCAGATGAAGCGGCGGGCTGCAAGCGGGCTTCTAATCCGTGGAAGCTACCCGCCAGACTGCTGGTTTCTTCGATTGTAAGGCAAAGGCCGTCACTTGGAAAGACTGACTGGAGAAGGGGCCGTAGCGGGGTTAGTTCCCGAGCCGGTGGTGGCTACCCACAAGTTCCCGGGGGCGGAGCAGATTCTATTTCTTGAGTTCCTGCGGCCAGTTCACCACCAGGGTCAGGCTGGGCGAATCCTGCACCGGTGGTTGCATCATCAACAATCGCTTGCCGTCGGCGCTGGCCTCGAACTGGTTGAACCCCGCGGCCTGGGCAGAAAACAGTATTTGCGGCTTACCCAGATCCACGCTGTCGCCGTGGGCAGTGACTTCCACCGATGCCACGCGCGAGTGGTCATCCAGGTAGAGAATCTCTTTGCCGTAGCGGCTCCAAACTGGCTCCTGACCTTCCCCCACCAGGAACTTGCCGGCGGGTTTGGGGAAGGCCACGACATAGACCTGGGGATGTCCGGCCTCGAACGATGTAAAAGCCATCCATTTTGTATCTGGCGAAAACACGGGGAAACGGACGTTGTACTTCTCCTGGACAAAGGCAAAGGGCTTACGGTCGCCGAACATGGGCATCACCCATATAGCGATACGGGTATTGGCTATGGCTTCGTAGGTGATGTATTTTCCGTCCGAGGACCAGCTGCCGGCGTACTTGTCCGAATCGTCGTGATAGAGCAATTCCTCCTGGCGAGCGCCATTGGCCGGCCGGGTGTAGAGGTCAATCTTCCCATTACGCGCGGAGTCGAAAACAATGGTGTTCCCGTCCGGAGACCAGATGGGATCGTCATCTCTGGACTGCGAGAAACTAAATTGTGACTTGGTGCCGCGGGCAAGATCGTAGATGTATATCTCCAGGTGCCCTGCGGCATCGGCCCGCGCCGCCGAGACTTTCTTTCCGTCGGGCGAGATGTGGGCATCCTGGAAGGTTCCGCTGTCAATGATGTCGCCCTTTTTGCCGGTGCGGTCGTACCATGCCAGGTCGAGAGTAGTCGCCTGCCCACCGGCGAAGATCAGTTTGCCCTCGCTCGAGAGTGAAAACGCCGCCGCTCCCCGAGTCTCACCGCGGACCTGCTCGGCGATGGGTACAGGATTTCCAGTCAATTTCAGTTTCTTTGTATCGAAGGTCTGGGTCATCAGATTCCCGCCGCGCACGAACACCAGATGTCCGCCAGCGTATTGGCCACGGTAGTCCGAGTCCACCAGGACTGTGTCCTGCTGCGAATCGAGCGCGCCCAGATGAATATTCCCCCGTCCCGAACTGTCGGGAGCAAATTGAAAAAAGATAAAGCGATTTCCATCGGGTAGAAAAGCTGGCCAACGTGGGGACCCAATCGTCGTGGTTGTCTTTTCATCGCCGATCGCGTGGGACGGTGTTCCGCCAGCCGCCGGAATGCAGAACATGACGGATGTGGCGTCGGGAGTGTACAGAATAGTGCCATCGGCTCCCCAGGCGCCACCGCGAGGTTGGGGAGCGTCGGCCAGGGTTTGCACCGCTCCCCCGCTCGAATCAATGATCTTCAGTTTTCCTTGCGCAAAAAATCCCAGGCTGCGGCTATCCGGCGACCAGAAGGGGAACGCGGCATCGTCGGTTCCGGCCAACGGTTGGGCCGCGGTCGAATCGAGCGGGCGCACCCAGAGTTGTGGGACTCCTCCGGCGGCCGATGCCACAAACGCCAGCTTGGCGCCATCGGGCGAAAGGGCGATGCTTAGCGGATCAAAGGAGTGCTGGTCCGGCGGCAGAATGCTGACGCGCAATGGGTGGACGGGCACGGGCGCGCGCAGCACAAAACCGACGGCAAATACGATGGCTGCTGCGCCGGCCACAGCTGCGACCGTCCACGCCAGTTTCTGCGAGGTCCGCCTTCTTGCCGCCACGGGCGCTGGAATGCCCGCCTTCGAGCCGGCCTCGGCAATCCACTGCAGTTGCAGCTTGACGTCGTGGGCGGTTTGCCAGCGCTCGTCGGGATCCTTCGCCATGCACGTCCTGACCACGCGATCAAGCGCGGGCGGCGACATGGGCTGTACCGCCGATATCGGCTGCGGGTCGGAAGCGAGAATCGCGGCGACAATACTTGCCTGGCTTTTGCCCGTGAAGGCGCGCCGGCCCGAGGCCATTTCGTACAAGACCGCTCCCAGGGCGAAGATGTCGGAGCGCGCATCGGCCTCTTTGCCTTCCAACTGCTCGGGCGCCATGTATTGGAACGTGCCCAACACCATGCCCTGCGCGGTTAGTGGCTGCGAGGGCCCCGAGATCGTCATGGTCAAACTGGAAGACGGAGGCGGTTCGTTGGCGGGCGTTGCTTTGGCCAATCCGAAGTCCATCAACTTGGCGCCGGACTTGGTCAGCATGATGTTGCCCGGCTTCAGGTCGCGGTGGATCACACCGTTCTTATGAGCTTTTTCCAGGCCCTCGCAGATCTCGATCCCGTACCTCAGTACCAGTTCGGACGGCAGCGGACCTTTCATCAGGCGATCGGCCAGAGTCTCGCCTTCGAGATATTCCATGACCAGGAAATCCGTTCCGTCCTGGTGGCCGACGTCATGCAGGGTGCAGATGTTGGGGTGGTTCAGGGATGAAATGGCGCGAGCTTCGCGCTCGAAGCGCTGCTTGGCCTCGAGATTGGAAGAAAGATGGGCGGGCAGGATTTTGACCGCGACGGTGCGATCGAGGCGCGTGTCGCGCGCGCGGTACACCTCGCCCATTCCGCCAGCACCCAGCGGGGATTGGATTTCGTAGGGGCCAAGCTTCGTGCCAGAGGTCAGGGCCATCGGTGCAGGGGATTATAGTCCAAGAGAATCGAGTTTGTGAGCCCAAGTAACGGCGCACTTGGGAAGTGACCTACGACTCCACGGGTCGAAAAACCAGCCTTAGCGCGGCGCCGGGCCGGAAGCGCCTCCGGCGGCACTGGCGGACGAAACTCGCACGAACTGAGCGCCGGGCTCGCCGGAGGGCAAGTACTCGTAGGAATCGAGTTGGACGGCGATGCCGCTGCGTTGGCTATCTTGAGAATGACGCGCCTGGGAAGCCGAGGAACGCAACACCCGCCCGCGACAGCGAACCGGCATGTTTTCTGTCAAGGTGATCTCGGAGGGCATGGTAAAGGTTAATTCCACGACCGCCCCTTGCGGGAGCGGCGTTTCGGCGTAGAAGAAGATTCCTCGGCCACTCAAGTCCTGCGTGAAACCGGGCACAGTCCGTCCGTCGAAATGAATCGACAACGGCAAGTGCACTTCAAAACGCTGCGCACCTCGTCGTTCCAAACGATGTTCCAGACGATTGGGGACTGTACTCATGGCTCATCCTTCCTCGATCCGGCCTTTCGAATCGGAGGAACTTAACTGTATCGCGGATCGGGACGGCGGGGAAGTTCCAAGTCGGGGGCCGGCTGTGGAAATCTCAGGCCATGCCCACCACGGAGACACGGAGTCACGGAGAAAATCGAGTTCGTCATTACTCTCTCTTACAAAGCATCCGCAACTCGACAACGAACCCCCAAAAAGTCTTTCTCCGTGTCTCCGTGCCTCCGCGGTGAAGTTCTTTGCCAGTTGCCGTCATTCGAAAGATGTGAAAAAGTTCTAATAGAGTGACTGGAGCGAGAAATTCCGCCACGGCTGAAGAAGCGGCTGCGGAAAGGGCGCGCCTGCCGAAATGGGCCACCACCCTGCGCGCCTTGCGCCATCGCAATTTTCAGCTCTTTTTCAGCGGACAACTGATCTCTCTGATCGGCACCTGGATGCAGACCGTGGCCCAGGTGTGGCTCGTCTACCGTATGACGAAATCCGCGCTGCTGCTGGGAAGCGTCGGCTTTGCCAGCCAGATTCCCGTCTTCCTGGTCGCGCCTTTCGGAGGGATCACCGCCGACCGCGTGAATCGACAGCGCCTGGTGATCGCCACCCAGATCGCTTCCATGATTCTCGCGGGGATACTGGCTTGGCTCTGTTTGAGCGGACGGGTCCACGTGTGGCATATTTTTGTGCTGGCGGCCCTGCTCGGAGTGGTGAACGCGTTCGACATTCCGGGCCGGCAGTCCTTCCTTGTCGACATGGTCGGCAAGGAGGATCTGATGAACGCGATCGCACTGAATTCTTCGATGTTCAACGGCGCGCGCGTTATCGGCCCGGCCATCGCCGGAATCTTGGTGGCAAGAATCGGCGAGGGCTGGTGCTTTGCCGCCAATTCAATCAGCTACATCGCTGTGATCGTCGGCCTGACGCTGATGAACGTGCGCAGCGTTCCGCGTGCCAGCAAACATTCGCCGATTGAGGACATCATCGAAGGCTTTCGCTGGGTCAACCAGACCAAGGTCATTCGCGCGTTGCTTTTGCTGCTGGGCCTGATCAGCCTGGTCGGTATGCCCTACACCGTACTGATGCCGGTCTTCGCCGACAAGATCCTGCACGGCGGAGCTCGTGGCCTCGGCATCCTGATGGGCGCTACCGGCGTAGGCGCGCTGTTCGGCGCCTTGACGCTGGCCGCCAAAACCGGTGTGAAAGGGTTGGGGCGTTGGGTGGCATTTGCCTGTGGAAGCTTCGGGGTCAGCTTGTTTCTTTTTTCCTTCTCGCGCTCATTCTGGTTGTCAGTCGCGCTCCTGCTGCCCGCCGGCTATTCGATGATGCTGCAGATGGCTTGCTCGAACACTCTGGTCCAGACCATGGTCCCCGACCAACTGCGCGGCCGCGTCATGTCCGTTTACTCGATGATGTTCATGGGGATGGGTCCCTTCGGAGCTTTCTTTGGCGGAGCCTTGGCGCACCGCGTCGGCGCACCCATTACTGTTGCCGCCGGAGGAGTGGCTTGCGTCCTCGGCGCGATCTGGTTCGGACGCGCACTGCCCGAACTGCGCATCGAAGCCCGGCGCCTCATCATCGCCCAGGGCATGGCGGGAGGCGAACCCGCTCAGGAACTCAACGCGCAGCCGGTGGAAGAGTAGGCGGGGAATAGCAGCCTGCCGAGAAAGTGCTTTCCGCGACGCGGAGTCTCCGCCGACAAATTCGTAGCAAGAAAATGACACAACGGCTGATGTGCAGTCGCTGTGATAGATTGTGTGATTAATGAGCGGTTCCAGCGTGAAAGATTTGCCCCGCCCGACTTCAGAAACGGTTCCCCTGAACGTCGCCAATTATTGTGTCAACAAGGTGGAACGGAGAGACAGATCCTCGGTTCGGATAGGGAAATGCTTCGCCACATTCGCTCGGTCCTGGCAGTTCCGGCAGCCCACACGGCTCCGTTCGTTCAACCGGTGTGCCGGGTAGGCGGCCAGCAGCAGATAGGTGCGGAAGGGAGTAAACTTTAGTTTGTCCATGTCGTGGCTGGTCTGGGGGTGATGAGGGTGGCAGAAATTCGACTGCAAGAGGGTGAGTCTTTGGAAAACGCCCTGCGCCGCTTCAAGCGCAAGGTTCAGACCGAGGACATCATTAAGGAAGTGAAACGTCACTCCTACTACCTGAAGCCGGGCGAGAGACGCCGGGTGAAGCAAGCTTTGGCGCAGAAGCGTGCCCGAAAGAAGATTCGCAAAGAGCGGGACTAACTTGCAACCATGAGGGCCGTTGCTGTCAACGAGCGGCCCTCGTGAGTGAAGAGCCAACGGGCGCTCGGCACAACGTCGCTCGGCACAACGATGGTACGGTGTAAGCAGCAACCGGAGGAGCCAATGGCAAAGCATGATTCGGTCACCAAACGCCACCGACGTCCGAAGTCGGCGAAGCGTGCGGACTACACTGCACGCACCATGGCGGCTGTGAAAGAACTGGAACAAGCCGCGAAACTTAAAGGTAAGTGAATCTTTCCAGCCGCGGCGTAGGGCCAAACAATGGGCCCGCTGCGCCGGGCCTTTCGAACCACCCGGAAGCAGATTCGACCGGCGATCGCCTAAGAGCGGGAGTCCCAAACTGCTGGCTGTTCGCACCCCATTTATTTCGTGTCAAGGTTCAAAGATAACCCGC
>Ga0209904_1000010_pt1 | contig 15352 bp, 11 predicted proteins | sample PerMet712P3D_FD_188315 | JGI IMG/M metagenome (GOLD analysis project Ga0209904, IMG submission 188315) | Thawing permafrost microbial communities from the Arctic, studying carbon transformations - Permafrost 712P3D (version 2) | ecosystem: Environmental > Terrestrial > Soil > Wetlands >... | reverse complement strand
GGATCGACGTTTCCACCGCTCACCACGCAGCACACAGATTCACCTCGAAATAATTCGGGCTGAGCCATCACCGCCGCAACGCCCAGGGCACCCGTAGGTTCGACCTTCAAGTTTGCCATCCCGAAGAGGAGCCGAACCGCCTCGACGATCGTCTCCTCTGGGATGTCAACTGTGGGAGCATTCATGGGCGCCAGAGCTCGCGAGGAAATGACCGTCGCGACCCGATTGGCGGAATCATTGAAGCAGTTCGTAAAATCAAACACCAACGCCAACAAGATGAAGATCGCGGCTAAGAATATAGTAAAGGACATGTGATTTATAAAGTTGGGAGGCAGATCTGTCGACCGCCTCCAATCAGGCTTTGGAAATACCTGTCATGTTGGGCCAGGCCGACCAACTCCATTTCTCGGATACCTCCAATGTTCTTGGCCGTCCGCCTTGACGCTGAGAGTCAGCGGAGCCGTCAAATGCTCATTGCCTACTCCTTAGAACTTGACCAGCGCACGCCGAACGAGTAACTAGGGCTATAGAACTCGCGCTGACTAGGATATTGCGGGCTGCCTTGATAGAACCCGAACACTTCGTTGTTCAAATTGAGCAAGGCAACAATGAGTTTCAGGTGGGACCGGACACGGTAACTCGCCTGGACATCCACTTGCGTGTGCGCATAGGTGTATATATCGCCATTGGGCCCCTTCGGTCCGAGGTCAGCGCCGTCCACGTAATTGTACTGGTAAATGTAGGCGTCGTTATGAGTCAGGCCGAATCGTGCGGAGAGTCGACGTTTATCGTAGGTTACGTCCAGATTCCAGTTATTTGGCCCTTGCCGTACCAATGCTGGGTCCACCGCTCGACCCGGCACCGCGGCTTTCGATGTGGTGTAACTGTAGTTCACGGAAGCACCGAGGCCGCTTAGGAGACCGGGCAAGAAGGTGAAGAGTTGCCGGTATGACGCCTCAACGCCAAGTATGTGGGCTGTCGTTCCGTTCATGGGTTGAACCTGCTGCCAGCCCGCGTGGGTGCCCGATGTGAGCTTGGTGGTTATGGGAAAGATAGGATCTTGCATATCTTTGTAAAACACGCCCGCCTGGATAATGCCAACCCCCTTCAAATAGTGCTCGGCCAGGATGTCGAAGTTGTTCGCCGTGGTCGGTTTCAGGGCAGAATTGCCGATAAGCAACTGCTGGTTTTGATCGTCTTCAAGAATGTAGGGAGGAAGGTCTGAGAAATTGGGCCTAGCAATCCCCCTTCCGTAGCCCACGCGGATATCCGTACTCGGAGTAAACGCGTACTGAATGTTCACGCTTGGCAGCACGTTCACGTATTCATTGCTCCCAAGAACGGGAGTGGTCGAGATGTAATGCCCGTCGGTGGCGTCAAGCGTCACATGATAACCGGTGAAATTTGATCGCGTCGCTTCGATTCGCACTCCGGTTTCGATCCGAACGCGACCGAAGTTCATGGTGTTCATCGCATATCCGGCAAAAATTCGCTCGATCGTATGGTAGTTATTTGGGTCTGAACGTGTATGGGTCGCGGTTACGTCCAGGGCTGAAGCACCTGGATTGGCTGCAAGAAGTGCGAGTATCTTGTTGTAATTAGAAAGCGGCGGAAGGGTGTACTGTCCAAAATAGAAATTCGGATCAGTAGGCTCATTTCCCAAGACTTGGGTGTACTGCAATACGGGATTCCCGGTCGCGTTGTAGACTGCTTCATAGGTCTTGTTGGTTTTATCTCCGTTGCGGATTTTCGTACCTACCTCGAAGGAGCCGGAGTGCGTACCAAAAAGATACTGGCGCGCCAACGATACAGACCCTTCCAAATCAAGTTCTCTGACGGGATCAATCGCGCCTATGATGTGATTAAAAGCGTAGAGTGTGGGATCATTGATGTTGATGCCATTCAACACCGGGAATTTGGGAGTCAGAGGGTCGGTAGTATTGATCCCAAATGCCACGTTTTGCGGACCGTTGAAGTAGGCGCTGGGAAATTGTCCATCCTGACGTTCTCGGGAAACTGCGAATTGATAAGTCAAAAGATATTTGTTGAAGCTCAGATTTTCTCCCGCCGCAACACTGTAGATCCGTTGCTGGGGTGTGCGAGTGAGGTGACGGATTACCACGTTCCCAGTGTTGTCCGAGGTCGTTGGCGTCAGCAGGGTGCCGAGACTCTCGTTCACATTCCAGGTATCGCCAAAATCCTTGAACTCAGAGAACAACCCGCGGACGTACGCTGTCCCGTTGTGGAGGTGGTAGTCCGCAGTTCCGGCAAAACCATAGCGATGGCGGCGGAATATATATTCGCGTAGATGTATGCCGGTGTACACCGGAACCGGCCCGGAACCAAAATCCTGACTGCCGGGAGCAGGTTCGATGTTGTTGTAGCCTCGGCCGTTAAAGTCATAGCTGCCACCGATGGCTATGCCCAGGCGCTTTTCCGGGCCGTAGCGTTTGGTAAACGTCGCGTCTTCCTCGGTTAGCCAACGGCCGTTCACGATCGGCGTATAGCCGACCATGCCAGTGATGCTGTAGAAAGGTGTGTCGTCGGCGCTTCTAGTGACGAGGTTTACTGATCCGCCGATCGCGTCGCCGTCCTGGCTGGCAGAAAGCGTCTTGCTGACCTCCATGGACTCCACCAAGTCGGCGGGAATGATGTCCAACTTTACATTCCGCACGTCGCGTTCCGGGGAGGACACGTGCACGCCATTGATGGTCACGTTACTGAGTCGTGGTTCGGTACCTCGAATCTGGACGTACTTGCCTTCGCCCTCGTCGCGCTCGAGTGACACCGCCGGCAACCGCCCCAGGGCATCGGCCACGTTGGTATTGGGCAGGCTGGTGATTACTTCCGCCGGCAAGACCTCCTCGATGGTATCTGCCGTGCGTTCACGGTTGAGGGCCTCAAGCTCGCCGTGTTCGCGCTCTCCGCGAACGATGACCTCCTCGTTCACCGACCCGATACTGAGCTTGGCCTCCACTTGCGTCACTTGTCCCGCCGCAACCGTTGTCGGAGCGGAAAACTGTGAGAACCCAATATATGAAACGGTGAGGGTGTACTTGCCATCCGGCACGCCGGGAATGGCGAACTTTCCCTCGCTGTCGGACACGGCTGTCAGTCCCGTCGGCTGCAGTTCCACGCGCGCGCCCTGCACAGCCACACCATCCGGATCCAGCGCGCGGCCCTGGATGGTCCCTGCGCCTTGCTGCGCCTGGGCCGGCAAGCAAACGCTGATGAGACCGGTAAACAATCCCACCATCAAGATCCATAGCGGAAGCCGCGTGAGTACGCTCCGCAAGTATTTTGGGCAAAGAACTGGAATGATGGGCTTACAAGAACTCCATTTCACCGGCCGACCGACGATACCAATTAACGCAGGCTTCATGTTCTCCTCCATTGAGCTTGTGGGACGTCATCTCCCAAAGTGCGGATATCGGCGAGCGATTCCCGCATCAAAAATAGCTTCGTGACTCAGGCATTGCCAAATCACCGCTGCAACTGTGCACGAGTGCAACCGGAAAAAACAATGACTTGGGTGCCTCACCCGCTAATTTTTCTCTCGCAGTGGTTATCCATTTCATAACCAAAAACATGTCTATAACCGGACACGTAGGTCGGTCTTCCACCGCGCCCATCAGCGCGGTCAGGCTCCGCCGCCCAATGGCGCGGACGAGCTTGCTGTCATGCTTCGGTTCGGCGCCGGTCGAAGACCCCGCGCTATTCGGTAAGCACCCTCGCATTTGTCCTCCGGCATTCGCGAAAGCCAAACTCAGGATATTTCAACCCGTCGGGTTCTGATGTAGACTTTTATCACTCGCCGTACAGATTTCGGTCAGGTTAATTTTCCATGGTCGACAACGAGCGTACCCGGAACCCTTATCCCCCGTCTTTAATGACACTCTCGGCCGTCAGGATATTTGAATCCGTTGCCCGGCACTCGAGCTTCTCGCGGGCTGCGGAAGAACTCGAGGTGAGCCAACCCTACGTTTCGACACAAATACAGGAGCTGGAAGGCAGACTGAGGGTCACACTTTTTCGCAGAGTCGGAAGGCGCGTGTATCTGACGGAGGCTGGCGTGCTCTTCAATCGCCATGCACAGGATCTTCTCCAGCGAGCGGCTGGAGCGGAACACGAGATTGCCGAATTGCGGAAGGCAATCATTGGACGTCTCGATCTGGCAACAGTGGTTATCGCGGCGGAGCACGTGCTGCCGCAACTTCTGGAAGAGTTCCGCGCGCATTATCCTGAGGCGACGCTGCATCTTCAGGTTCATAACTCAAAAGAAGTCGAAGAGGGGGTTGCAGATGGCCATTATGAGCTCGGCATCACCCTTTCTCATTCGCCTTCGACTGGATTGAAGGTCGAGAAATTCGGCGTGGATGAGCTTGTTGTGGTAGTGAGCAAGCGACATCCTCTGGCGGGTCAGACAGCCGTCAAGCCGGAGGCGCTCTTGAACGAAGTATTTATTGTGCGCGAGCATACATCGGGCACCCGGCTTTTCGTGGAGAGTAAATTTCACGGGATTGGGGTTCCTCTGACGTACGGACTGGAACTCAACAACAATCAAGTGATCAAGACTTTGGTGCAGGCAAATTTCGGAATCGCGATTCTCTCCTCGCGAACTGTAAAGGCTGAGATAACGGCGGGGCGATTGAGTTCACTCAAGGTAAGCGGCCTTGCACTTGAGCGTCCGCTCGCCTTGGTGTCGCGGGAAAAAGAAACTCTCAGCCCACCTGCTCGCGCGTTCCGGTCGATTCTTCTGAGCCGGAAGCCCGACGAAAACCCTGAGGCCTCGCAAATAACGGCGCGATCACGTCTCGTTTCGATGCCACTTTAAATTCCTGTCAATTCTGTGTGACTGAAACGCAAGTTGTTTCTTTCTAGAGGGGCACCAGATGCGTCTCTTACCCCCTCCTTCTTAATTGTTCCGCTGATGTCAAAAATAACGAGCCTAGTTTTCAGCTCAGCCTCGCATATTACGCTAGAACTGCATTTGTGGTTCTCTAGTTTTGCTGCCCACGTAACGAAAGTTGCTGCGTTGTTATGGATATTATGCGCTTTGGCTATAGACATGATTTTGGTTATGACACTGATAACCACTGCGCAGGAAAAATCAGCGCCTAAGCAATTAAACGTGGCGACTTCCTGCTAAGATGTCGGAGTTTATGACCAAATTTCACCAATGTTTAGTCGTTACCGCCTTTCTTTTGCTTGGATTGGCCGGGTCCAGCGTCATGCGTGCACAGACCAAGCGTGGCATCACGCCGGAAGATTACTTTTCCTTTCAATTTATCGGCGACCCACAGCTTTCGCCAGACAGTAAGGCGGTTGCTTATGAACTGACTGTCGTGGACCAGAAGAAAAACCGGCGCGAGAGCTCGATCTGGCTGGTGGCGACCGACGGTGCAACCACGCCCAGGAGATTGAGCGCAGAGGGATTCAGCTCTTATGCTCCGCGCTGGAGCCCTGACGGGAAGACACTGGCTTTTCTTTCCAGGCGCAATTCTGAAGCTTCGACCGGTGAGGCTCCCAAGCCACAGATTTACCTTCTCCCCATGATCGGCGGCGGTGAGGGAATTGCGCTCACCAAGTTGAAGAATGGGGTACAGAGTTATCAGTGGTCACCGGACGGTACTCGCATCGTTGTCGTGAGCCATTCCGGGCCCAGCGATCGAATCTTAGCGGCCGACCGCAAGAGCGACGTACGACACTACACGCACATCATCTATAAATTCAATGACACTGGGTGGGATGACGGCAAACGTCAGCATTTGTGGGTCGTAAATGTTCAGGACGGCGAGGCCAGGCAGATCACCGAGGGCCAGGACTGGAACGATACTGATCCGCAATGGTCACCCGACGGCACGCGCATAGCCTTTGTGTCGGATCGTACAGGGAAGTCTTACGATAGTATCCGCAACAACACAGACGTCTGGGTGGTTCCGGCGAGCGGCGGGTCACTGACCAAGATTTCTGATCATGACTTCGCGGACGAGAGCCCGCGCTGGTCTCCTGACGGCAAGCAAATTCTCTTCACGGGCAAGACTGCGTACCATCAGTTTCCAAAACTCTACATCGCAAACTCTTCCGGCGGGCCCATCTCGCAGCTTGCCGTGAACGACCTGGATCTTATTCCCGTGGAGTTGAACTGGCCCCTGCCCGGATCCGTTCTGTTCCAGGCCAGAGCAAAGGGGGAAGCGCAGATTTTTCAGGCGGACCTTACTTTACACACTATCTCTAACGTGACTTCCGGTCCGCGCAAGGTCCATGACTTTGATGTTAATGAAAACGCTGGGAAATTGATCTATCTGGCAAACGACTTTCAGCACCTGGACGATCTTTATGTTGCGAACCTGGATGGCACAGGTGAGCGCCGGTTGACTGATTTAAACAGTAAATTATGGGCGCACCTCGATCCTCAACCCGTCGCGCGGCTGAATTACAAAAGCACGGATGGCTTGCCGATTGAAGGATTCTTCGTCAAGCCACAGGGATGGGAACTCGGCAAGAAGTACCCGATGATACTGGTGATTCATGGGGGCCCGAGAGACATGTTCGGGGTTGATTGGTATCAGGAGTTCCAGATCTACTCCGCGAGGGGCTGGGCTGTTTTTTTCTGCAACCCGCGTGGGTCGATCGGGTACGGAGAGAAGTTCGAGCGCGGAGAGATCAATAACTGGGGTGTCATGGACTTCCAAGACATAATGGCCGGAGTGGATGCCGCACTGAAGCAATATCCCTGGATCGATCCGAATAGCCTGGGTGTAACCGGTGGAAGTTATGGCGGCTACATGACCAACTGGGTCATTTCACACACAAACCGGTTTAAGGCCGCGGTAACACTGCGTTCCCTCTCCAACTTCGTTAGTGATGAGGGAACGCGTTGGCAGCCCTACGGTCATGAGGAATATTTTAAGGGTTTTCTTTTTGATGACCTTGACCAATACTGGGAAGCTTCGCCCTTGAAACATGCCCACAACGTGCGTACGCCGACTCTCATCCTTCATTCGGATATGGACTTTCAGCTTCCCATCGAGCAAGGGGAGCAATGGTTCCGCGCGCTGCAGCATTACGGTGTTCCTTCAGAGTTAGTGCTATTCCCGCGAGAGAATCACGATCTGACCCGCACCGGCGAACCTAGACATATAGTGGAGAGTTTTAATTGGCAGATCTACTGGTTCGATCGCTATCTGAACGGCAACACAAAGGCAAAACCGCCGGATGCACAATGACGGGTCACGATTATTGGGATGAACCAGATACCACACTTTCACCGCGAAGGATCTGAATGGGGGTGGTCGGCATATTTGCTTTCCAACTCTATAATCACATGTCTCCTACTATATTCTTAGCCGCGATCGCGATTTTGTTGGCGCTGATTTTTAATTTCACCAACGGCTTTAATGATTCCGCCAATCAGGTCGCGACGGTCATTTCCTCGCGAGCTCTTGCGCCCATGAATGCCCTTGTACTTGCTGCTTTGGGAAATTTTGTTGGCGCTTTTTTCTTGGGTACGGCAGTAGCACAGACCCTGGGCAAAGGGATCGTCGATCCTACGCTCCTGCATACGGGGAATTCAGGAGTCTTCGTGGTGATGGCCGCATTGATTGGGGCAACTCTCTGGAATACTCTTACCTGGTATTTCGGAATCCCATCCTCCTCCTCGCACGCGCTCCTGGGCGGCCTCATTGGCGCATTCGTCATGGGCTGGGGATTTACTCCAATTCATTGGCCGAAAGTCTACTCGATTCTCGTTGTCATGGTGGTTTCTCCACTGGTGGGCTTCGCATTAACCTTTGTGCTCACGCGGGTCGTAATGGATTTCTCCCGCCGTCTTCACCCCAAGGCGGCCCGGGTCTTTGACCGGCTTCAGGTTTTGACGCTTATGACGCAAGCGCTTTCTCATGGCACCAATGATGCCCAGCAGAGTATGGGCGTTATCACCTTCGTTCTTATTCTTCTCGGTTTGCATGCTGCACCGGTGAAGGGTCCGCTCCTGATTCCAGTTTGGGTCATCATTGCCTGCTCTTTGGCCATTGCGATAGGGACGATGATCGGCGGTTGGAGGGTCATCAAGACACTCGGTGTCGGACTCTACAAGGTAACCACTGTCCATGCCTTTATGTCGCAGGCAGCCTCTTCACTTATTATTTACGTGACCGCCCTGCTGGGTTACCCCATTTCGACTACGCAGGTAATATCGTCGAGCGTGATAGGCGCCGGTGCTGCTACGCGTTTCAATATGATCCGCTGGGGTGTCGTCAGGGATATGGCGATCGCGTGGCTGATCACGATTCCGTCCAGTGCTCTTATGGCCGGGATAAGTTTCTACCTGATAAAACATTTACTTCTTCATGAAAACTTATGACATGGCCATTTCCACCTAAGAAGGATTTCGTAAAAATGCTTTCCGATCAAGCCGCGAAGGTCGAGGAAGGCCTAACCGCGTTGCAAGAGTTCATGGAGCAGCCGACGGTGGCGGGCGCCCAGAAGGTCGATCGGATAGAAGAAGAAGCGGATGACCTCCGGCGTATCGTGATTGAGGAATTGAACCGCACATTTATCACGCCCATCGACCGGGAGGATATTTTTACCGTATCGCGCGTGGTGGACGACGTGCTGGATTATGGCAGGTCCACCGCCGAAGAGATGCTCCTTTTTGAAATCAAGCCGGATGTCAATATGAAAAAAATGGTGGAGATGCTGCACGCGGCATCAAGAGACATCCATATCGCCATCCACAACATTCAGAAACATCCGGCAGTAGCTGCTGAACACCTCATTCGAGCCCGCAGAGAAGAGAATGCCATTGAGCGCAAGTATCGTGAAGGTCTGGTAGAACTTTTCAAGACCAGCGACGTTATTGAAATCCTCAAAACCCGCGAAGTATATCGGCACCTGTCTAATGCTGCCGACCGGGTCGTCGAAGCCTCGAACATTATCGGCGATATCCTAGTCAAGATGAGCTGATGCACCTTTGGGATTAAGGGTCCAGGCGCCAAGTTGGCGACACAGGGGAAAAACATCGCTCACAGTTTGTCCAGTTGCGTTAGAAACATTCCATGCCGATACGCCCCAACAGGGCTGCGCGAGGGTGAGATTGATCGGGTGAGGGTTTATGTCATTCGCTTTTCAGGAGGTCACGCGGTTTCCGCCTGCCACCGTCGCGATCAAAATCGCTATGTCTCTTGCGGTGGGCATGCTCGTAGGGTTTGAGCGAGAGTCTGCCAACAAGGACGTCGGGACGCGCACGTTTGGGTTGACGGCGCTGCTCGGGACCTTGAGTGTACTGATCTCACCCCAGTACGGCTTGGCGGCCATGATCGGCGTGATGGTGTTGATCGCTTTCCTCAACGCTCGCAGCATGATCGGCAGTGGCGCTCTGGAAATCACGACTTCGGCCGCGCTGCTGGTGACTTATGCCTTGGGCGTACTCGTCGGGCAAGGCCACAGCTTCACACCGGTCGCATCCGCCATCCTGATGACGCTTTTGCTGGCGTGGAAGGTGGAATTACGCAAATTTGCCGGGGGCGTGAGCGTGGAGGAGCTGCGCGGCGCGGTACTCCTCGGCCTAATCGGGTTAGTCATCTATCCCGTCTTGCCCAACCGCTTCATTGACCCTTGGGAATTGGTAAACCTGCGCCAGGCGTGGGTCTCGGTCGTGGTGATCGCCAGCATAGCGTTCGTCAATTACGTGCTCCTGCGCTTGTACAGCACGCGGGGCTTGTACTGGACGGCCATCCTTGGCGGCATGGTGAACAGCCGTGCCGCAATTGCCGAACTCATGACCGTTGTCACCGACTCCCGGACCACGGTAGTGGTGGTTCTGCTGGCGACCGTCGCCATGTTCATCCGCAACGCCGTTCTTCTGGCGCTGTTCGCGCCGCGATCACTGCTCACCGCCGCCGGCCCGCTCTTCGCGATGGCGTGTGTCGCCTTGTTGCTGCGCGGCTCCCGGCCCGAGCACGAGCCTGGGAAGGAACTGACTCTGCGGTCCCCCATCTCCTTGAGAAAAGTGTTGGGTTACGGAACCTTGTTTATCGCGATCCAAGTCATCGGCACACTCGCGGAGAGGGTATTCGGCAACATCGGCTTTATGGCCGCCACCGGCATCAGCGCGGTGGCAAGCAGTGCGAGTGCTACTGCCGCGGCTGCAAATCTCAGTGCCAGCGCAAAGATCACGCCAGCACTAGCGGGAACGGCAGCCGTAATCGCGTCCATGGCCAGCGCATTGACGGATGTCCCTTTGGTGTTCAGACGTTTGTCCGGCACGGCTTTGTTCAGGGTTGCCAGTTCTGCCGCGCTTCAGGTAATTGTCGGAATCACGGTACTCGCGGTACAGTACCATTTTCTATCGCGGTAGCCGGAACCCCGCTGCCCCAAGTACGAGAAACAACCTTCTCAGTCGGTGAGTGTGCCAATAGCTGTCGAGAACGGCAATTACGCTCATAACGGTCAAACGCCTTGGGGACATGGCGTTCTCGTCGAGGATTGTCCGGGGCCTCGTTGTCCAGGGCAAGCGGGAGCGGCGGAAGCGGCGATGGATTTTCGCCTTCTACTTCACGTTCTGTCAGTGAATGAACGGACTCTTCTCGCCGTGGCTTCTGGAGAGTACGCGCCTCCTAGTCCTGCAGGGAGAGCGAGTTGCCAACCCGGATTCTTCCCCAATGCTGAGGGGCTTGAGCTTTAAGAATCTGCCCGACCAAGAGCCTTCTTGAGCAGAGACTTTATTTCTGATAAAAGCGGCTCAGGGGTGATAAAGCTATGATCGGTTTCATAATTGTGGCCGTAAAGCTTGTCCTCAAACGAAGTGCCCATTAGAACTCTTGGCTTGGCGTATCGGGGAATAAAATGACCGTGCAGATGCCTTGTTTCATTGCCTAAGAAGGCATAATTGAACCAGTTGGGCTGAAACAAATCCCGAAGAGCCTTCCTCAACTTCTTCAAGATTTCAAGAAGTTCCTCTTGCTCCTCTTTCGTGGCATCGGCAAGATCTAGGGCATCGCTTCTCTTGCACCAAACAACGCAACGACCTAAGTAGCCCTGGTTCTCGTGAATGTTAACCAACCAGTATTTATATTCCTTGATGAGAAACTGAGAATAATCTTTCTCCATGGTTTGGTGAATTTATCATAGCTGTTTTCAAACAATTGTGTTCACATTACGCCGGCCAGGAGTACGTAAACTTGTTGGCGAAGCAAACCCCGGACCTTTTGTAACACGAGGACCCTCGTCAGCGGAGATTGCGCCATTTTAGACTCAGTGAGCTTGAAACACACGGATCTCAGCGCTCTGTCCACCTTGTTCTTGTACAGCGGCGAAAAGTCTTCCACTTCCCGGGATAAATAGGGCAGTTTGCGTTCGGGTGCAGTCGAATAACGTGCAATCCGGGTCCCTAGTGATCGGGATCTTTCAGTTGGTTCTCAGCCCAGTGTCAGCGCGGCCACGCCCGCAGCGATAAGTAGCGAGCCAATCAGCCGACGTGCAAGACGCCCTTCCCTAAGGAATCGAGAGCCAAGATAGGCACCAATCATCATGGACATCTCACGTGCCGGGGCAACATGGCTGACGGGCGCCATTCGCATAGCAAAGAGCACAAGGACGTATCCCGTCGGTGTGAGGACGGCGACTCCAAGCGCTTCCCGCCAGCAACGTCGGTATTCGGACAAGAGCGAAGTTCGCTGGCGCCATGCGCCGCCGGACAGCACGATCATGCGAAACAAATTGCCAGCGTATGCCACCAAAATTGGCGAGAGAAGAAGCCTTTTAACAGAATAACCGTCCACCAACGTGTAACAGGCGATGGTAAGGCCGGTGGCAATACCCCAACACGGTCCGACCCATCGATCTTTGTGGATGGACGCGCCACCCGACACTACCAGAATGCCGGAGGTTAAGAGAAGCGCTCCAACGCCGGCGATGACCGAAGGACGTTCTCCGAGGACTAGCATCGCCCCGAAAAACGACAGAAGCGGACCCGTACCCCGTGCCAGAGGATAGACAACGGAGAGATCACCAACCCGGTAACCGCGCAGGAGGCTCTCGGTATAGAGCAAGTGGAAGATACCGCTCGCAACTAGAAAGATCGCGGCCTTCGAATTCAGTTGGTGCCAAGAATCTGCCAGAGTCCAGATCGCCAATGGCAGGAGCAAAATTCCTTCACCACCCGCTGAGAACCAGATGAAGTGTGGGTTTTGGGATGAGCGCTTGGCGAGAAGATTCCATGTTGCGTGGGCGAAGGCGGCAAGAACGATTAGAAGAAATGCACCGACTGGCAAGGCAAACTCCCAGAGCCACGAGTCATGACATCCGTATGACCCTTCTCGCCACGACCACAAGGTCTGTCTGCTGCCTTATGACCGCGTTAAGAAGGTATAGAAGGCCGCCACGTCAAACACCAAATTCAGTCAGCCAGTTCTGCGAGAGAAACTGCGAGTAGTATAAGCATCTTTGTGCCGGGAATGATCGAGCTTTCTTCCGCAACTTCATCCAGCGCGTGTTGACGCTCGTAGTATGGTCCGCCGATAGCGATGCCGGGAATTCCCATTCCGACCGCGACGTTCGCGTCCGTGGAGCCAATGTCGAGGGGGGCAGGTTGTACCGAAGGAATATTGAGATAACGCTGAATGTCCAGGGCGGTCTGCACAAGAGGATCGGCCCGCCGGGCCTCACGGGAGCGAACCTTGGAATAATCGACATCCTCCCCGGACGGTTTCTCCATTCGGAAGCCAACGCCTTCCTTCTCCGCAGCGGCTTTTGCACCCCGTAACACTTCCAACTCCAATCGCTCTTGAGTTGAAGCGTCCTGCGAGCGCAAATCGACGGTAAACCATGCCTCTTGTGGGATTGCGTTAGGAGCCGTTCCACCACCGAGCATGCCGACGTTGATCACCGGAACTTTCCAAACTCCGAGCCCCGGCTCAACAGGAGGAAGCGGGATTTCATACAACTGCTCTATCGCCAGCGCTACAGCTCGTGCCGGACTCGGCTTTCCCCGGCTAGTGAGGGTATGAGATCCTGGCGAGGTGTAATTAAACTTAAGTCTAGTCACCCGCAAAGCTCCATACCACACCTCACCCAGCGGTGTATCGATGGCTACAAACATATCCGGATGTATCTCAGACTTGGCGAGCAGATACCTCGTCCCTTGCAAACGCCGCTCCTCTTGAACAGAAGCGACCAGCACCAACGTGCCGTGCAGCTTGATACCGGCCTGATGTACAGCCTCCAAAGCGGCGATGAGCGACACTAGGCCGGAGGTATCATCCCCTATGCCGGGGCAATAGAGCTTTCCGTTTTCCCGCCTTACTTTGCGCGGAACACTGGCGGCAAACACCATATCCATGTGGGCTGCGAACGCAATCACTGGACCGTGAGGGTCCGTACCATGGAGTTCGGCAATCACATTGCCGATCTCGTCCGTGCGCACATCCGTAAACCCCGAAGCGGGGAGTCTCTCCCTGGCGTATTGTGCGCGAGCCTGTTCCCCACCAGGTTCCGCGGGAATCTCGGCCAGTCGAATCCACTCTTGGATCAATTCCCCTCTCCGTTGCTCGATGGAGCGCAGCGCCGAGGTCACTCGGGCGTCGTCGGCAATCGATGTATGAAACTTTGTCGGGAAGCTCTGTCCGCTCAATACCCCCGCCATGACAAAAAGACACACACTCGGAAGGCACACTCCTGGCAAAATCCAGGAAAAACTGATGCTAAATATTCCTACCTTCATTGACCCGAACCAACGAACGGCGTCCCAAACTCCAACATCTGTGGCCATTGGACCCTCCTCGGAGTCCTGCACCTTCTACGAGATTCAGCTTTGCGCCAACTGTAGTTGGACCGCACGGATTCAGTCAACGGATGCGTAGGGATTGTATTGTCCGTGACACGCTCGGAATGCTCTAGCCGATAAAGCTGGCACGCCCGGAGACGATGCACAAGCGCCGATACCGCTCTTTGAGGATTCCACGGCATGTGTACCAGCGGGTGCTGGCCCGCATCACCAAGTATCTGTCCCGTGCTGTTTCCGTGCCGTTAACACCGAACTAGGCCTAACTAGCCGCGAAAGACGCCATCTGCCGCGATCTAAGTGTTTGAAACTACGTTTGGCCGGGGATTCGAGTCCTACGATTCTCCATGGTTAGGGCGGTATGGATAGTTGGCCAACTTTAAACCGCAAATGCACCCACGCGTGGAGATCAGATGCGCGGAAGCGCCACAATTTTCCGATCCGCATCGCGCATATCTCGCCTTTACGTGCGAGACGTTGGAGTGTTTTGGGATGGATTTGCAGCAATGCCGCGGCTTCGCGCGAATTGAGGAATCTCTCGAAATGCGGGAAAGGCTGGCTGACTGGAGTTGCGTCGTGTACCTCGCTCATAAAACCCTCTACAGCGAGAGTCGGGACCGGGCTGAAATCACGGCGTTGTCTGAAGGTCGGCTGTGGCGGCCGACTTCGTTCGACAGATTCCGAGCCCATTCACTACTCGGCTGGTGTTAATCTTCGCGTCATGGGCGGACGACGGGAACAGATCATTGATCCGCCACGAGATTCGCCCCTTATGTATAAAGGAACCTGCGCGGAGGAAAAAGCATCGAAAAAATGTTCGGCTCAGTTCGGACGGAACTGCACAGCATGGGATTGGGAGAAGGAGGTGCGACCCCTTGTCCTGCGGAAGAAACTGGACGATCAACCACTCCTGCTAAGAGTTTTTCTTATGCAAGATCCCGATTGCTGGTCCGCAATTCCAGTCCGCACTCAACGTGTCGTGCAGCTACTTACAGGTACTTGGCAGTCCCACGTGTCCTTGTAAGTTCCTAAAAACACTCGTTATACACACTCTGAAAAGGCTGGCGTCGGCGGTTCAACTCCGTCCCTGGCCACCATTTAGATTCAATAACTTAGCAGCTTGAATTGCTCGATCCCTCCTCAGCTGTCACGTTCGACAGTTGGAGACTAACTTGTTTGGAATCAATGGAAAAGCAGTCCACCCGAAGACCTAGCCAAGAAAAAGGCTGGCGTCGCTGGCCCGATTTCGTAACAGACGAATTCAAAATGACTTAGCGCCAGTCAGCGAATGCAGTTTCAGGCGCGCGAACTATGCGCGAACATCGGAGCCTCGTTCACTCTTCCCACAAGCCCACAAGCCCGTTTTTATGGATAGTTTCCGTGTTGCCGACTGAACGGGAGTGACGGGCTCGTATTCACGCTCTTGCCGCTCCAAGAGAAATAGACCGTTAGAATTTAGCTGTAGCGGGCGGGGAAGAAAACGTTTTCAGAACAAAGGAGGATGCAGCAGCTTGTCAAGAAGCGGTCTTAAATTGCTGGTGCCGATTCAGAGGACATAGGACTCTACAC
>Ga0209904_1000009_pt1 | contig 17566 bp, 12 predicted proteins | sample PerMet712P3D_FD_188315 | JGI IMG/M metagenome (GOLD analysis project Ga0209904, IMG submission 188315) | Thawing permafrost microbial communities from the Arctic, studying carbon transformations - Permafrost 712P3D (version 2) | ecosystem: Environmental > Terrestrial > Soil > Wetlands >... | reverse complement strand
CCTGTCTCTTATACACATCTCCATCGGAAAACAGACCCGCCCCCGCACCTCCAATTTGCACGCCGTTGCCGGTAGAGATGTTCTCCGCCACCGTATTGTGGTCCACCCCATGGTGCGGAGCGTAAGGTGGTGAGGTCTTGCCCGACGGCGGATGCGAACCAAGCACGATGCCGCACTCCAACGGGTTGTTCTTGATTGTATTGTGGATGAGCAGGTTGTCATGGCTTTCAGCGGTCTCGTCACTGATCAGGACGCCATCGGCATTTCCGGTGATGAGGTTGCCAGAAACGATTGAGTTGGCTGTCCCGACCAGGTGAAGGGCGCCGCCGCAGTCCCCGGTCTCATCGGTCTCATAAACGCCATCACCGGGCTGGCCAGGGCAACCGGTAGGCTGCGAGGTGAACATCAGGCCCGGTGTCGCATCGTTGTCGATGATGTTGTTGTTTTGGATCGTGATATCCGAAGCGCTCACGACCAAAACGCCTTCGAACAATGCGTTCTCCACCGTGAGTCCCGTAATGGTCACCTGCTTTAGGCCGGGGTGGTCGAAACCATCCACGAAGATGCCATGCGCGAGACCGGTGGCATCAATAATCGAGGCGCTGGTACCCGCACCGATTATCGCGAGTGGAATGCCAATGTCCACTTCTTCTTTGTAGGTACCCGCATCAACCTTGATGAGATCGTTGGCCGAGGCGTGATTGACAGCGGCTTGGATGCTCGAGAAACAGTCATGGGAACCGGCCGGATTGACGCAAAGGGTCCCGGCCACGGCAGTCTGGCAGATGGCGGCGAACACAACCGCGCAACAGACAATCAGCGTTCGGCTCAATCGAATTGGTTGCATGGAAGCTCTCCTCAGATACAGAATGAATCCGTAATTACCTGCGAGCCCAGGAAGGAAGGGACGCAGCGCCCGGTCGCAGGCTTGAGCCGGAATTTCCTTTTTGACCCCAAAAAATTGTAGCGATTGTCCCCCTGTTCCCAGTTCTTGTCAATGTGAAACAATTTGCATTCAGGGGCGAGAGTAGTTCTGTGGTGGATAGTTGTTGAAACATCGCGATTACACTCAAAATTCCCCGATCGGATACCGGTCTGTGTCCGATACGTGGAGGCTTGCCAACCCTGTCCGCAAGGTCGAGTTCGAACTATTACAGATATAGAGATCGAGGACGTCCTGATGCGGGAGGCGATGGAGGCGGCGAAAACGACGACGAAGAAAGCAACGGTAGTGCGGTTCATCAAACGGAGTCAGTTAGTCTGGCTGTTGGCCCTGTTCCTGGTAGCGAGGGCCGCGCCACAGACGCCGGCGTCGCCATCCGTGCAGAAGCGCGTTTCGCCGGACGCTTATGGCCGCGCGCCGGCCGCAATCCGCGCCGCACTGAAGAAGCAGCACTGCGAACTCCCAGAGACACAGCATTGGGACGAAACACAACTCAATATCGTGCAGGGCCACTTCGCCGACTCTGCCCAGAATGATTGGGCTGCCATCTGCATCGCACCTGACGGCTCTATGCGTGCGCTCGTTTTCTGGGGCAAGTCGGCGCCGTGCCCGGCGGAGATTCGCCACGGCTGGTCACTAAAAGGTCGCTTCCCGCCCGGGCAGGCCGGCAGTCTCTACCTGCTGAAAGCGCCGCCGAGTCAGATCACCGCCTACCGCAAGTTCTTCGAACTGGTTTCATCAATGCCTTTCAACCCGGAAGGCACTTCCCTCAGGGGCTAAAGCCCGCGTGTTTATTGGCTCCGGGCGGCACGGCTGAAGCCGTGCCCTTCCCAAAACTGAAGCCGTGCCCTTCCCAAAACTGAAGCCGTGCCCTTCCCAAAACCATTTATGAAACCAGTTCTTCGGTGACTCGCACACCAATTCGATCCTCCACGATGGCGTGGAGATCGGTGGCGATGAAGCCTCCCTCATTTACTATTGTCACCAAGGGCGCTGGCTCGAACTGGCGGGGAACGACTGATCTGCCGGAAAACTTCGCCCGGAGGATGAATTGGCGGAAGAGACCCTTTTCACCGATGATTTTCTTCGCCAACTTATCAACGTAGGCGAGGTAGATATCGTCGTAGGCCTGCCGACGCACAACAATGCCAAGACGGTTGAGCCTGTCATCCGGGCCGTTCAGGCCGGCATTCTCAAGTGCTTTCCCCGCGAACGCGCCGTAATCATTAATGCCGATGGTGGATCGCAGGACGGAACTCCGGACCTGGTACTGGGCACCTCGATCGATGATGCGTGGAACGCGTCCAAAGTATTTGCGTTACGCACCTTGCACTCCATCAGCACCCGGTATGCGCGCACTCCAGAGCCTGGAACCGCGCTGCGGACGATCCTGGCGGCCGCCGACTTGCTGCGCGCCAAGGCCTGTGTCGTAGTTTCACCCGATTCGACGACCATTGATCCGGACTGGCTGCAGCGGCTCGTCACTCCTGTTTACAACGACCACTTCGACCTGGTATCCCCCATCTATCGCCGGCAAAGGTTCGAAGGCGTGCTCATGCGAAATCTGCTTTATCCGATGACCCGCGCGATCTACGGTCAGCGAATCCGTGAGCCCTACGCCTCGGAATTCGCCATCTCGGGACGGCTCGCCACCGACTTCCTGACCCAGGAAGTCTGGAATGACGACTGGGGCAGAATCGGCGCCGAAATCTATCTCACCATCACCGCCATCACAGGAAAATATCGCGTGTGCCAGTCTTTCCTGGGGACGAAGACACAGCCCAATCGAGGCGCCGGCGATTTAGTGGCCGCCATGCGCCGGACGGTGGGCGCTCTGTTTTCGTCCCTGGACGGCAATTTTCCGCTTTGGAGTACGATCACCGCATCGCAACCGGTGACCACTTTAGGCGCGCAATCGGAAGTCATGCAGGAACCTGCCGGGGTAGACCGCAAACACCTGCGCGAGATGTTTGCCACCGGCGTCGCCGAATTAGAACCGGTTTTCCGGTCGATCCTCTCGCCTTCGACACTCTCCGAACTGCAAAGAATCGCGGCTCTCGAAGTCGGCGAGTTCAGTTACCCAGCGGACGTGTGGGCCAAGACCGTGTTTGAGTTCGCGGCTTCCTATCACAAATCCGTGATCAGTCGTGACCATATTGTTCAGGCACTGGTTCCTCTCTACCGTGGAAGAACTCTGTCGTTTCTGCTGGAGAATCGAGATGTTTCCGGGGAAGAGATCGAAACGAATGTGGAATCTTTGTGCCACGAGTTCGAACGACTGAAGCCCTATCTGCTCGAAGTTTGGGCGGATAGAAAGTGAGGCGCCAATGCGGGAAATCATCATCACCGAACTGACCCAGGCGTTGCAGGAGCTGGCCAGAGGCTTTGCCCACTACCTGCCCCGTCTGGTCGTGATGTTAATCATTGCATTCATCGGATGGGTGATTGCCTGCCTGTTGAAGCTGCTGGTGCGCAGTGTCCTGCGCCTGACCAGGTTTTCCAAGCTCTCGGAAAACTCCGGCGCCACGCAGCTCCTGAACCAGGCGGCACTCCCTTCTTCCACGGAACTGTTGAGCCGGTTTGTTTTTTGGGTGGCCTGGGTCGGTTTCATTCTGCTGGGCGTGAGCGTACTCGGGATCGTGGGTTTGCAAGAGTACATCTCGCGATTCTTCCTCTTCCTGCCAAGGTTGTTTGGGGCCCTGGTCATTCTCTTCTTCGGATTGCTAGCGGCTAACTTTTTCGCCCGCGCGGCACTGCTGGCAGCGGTCAATGCGAACTTCCGGTCGTCGCGGCTGTTGAGTATTTCGATCCGGATCATCATCAGCATCTTTGCGTTATCCATGGTGTTCGAAGTCTTGGGCGTTGCGGAAGAGACGATGCTGATCGCTTTCGGGACCGCGTTTGGAGCGGTCATGCTCGGCCTGGCGATTGCGTTTGGTATTGGAGGCAAGGATCTGGCGCGGGAGTTCCTGGAGAGAAGACTGGTTGCGAGGAAAAAGGAGGAGAAGGAGGATGAGCTCTCGCCGCTGTAAGCGCGGCATCCATCCTGGAAAAACAGGAACTGATGTTGCTCTCCGCTTGCTTCAGTTGTTCCCAGTGGGTCGCCGTAATACCCGGTACATGCGCCCAAAAGTATGTTGCCTTGGATATTTACTCCGGCTCCTCCCCCTTGCAGATTGGTGGGCACAACCGACCCAGAAGCGCACTTGACACCAGAACGAGAAGCTCACATTGAAGCAGCGATGCCAAGAAAGGTTGGTGAAAAGACAGGAGCAAACCTGGCGAATTTCCGAGGTTTGCCCCTGAGGTCAGCTCTTAATCCTCGGTCCCAAACTTTTTCAGGTCCTCCGGACCATCTGCCAGCGCCACCTTCTCTTTGCCCTGGGCCATTTCCCGGACCTTTTCCACCGCATCCGGATTGGCCAAGGTCGAGATATCTCCAGTGTTCATGTTGTTGGAGACGGCGGCGAGTACTCGACGCATGAGCTTGCCGGACCGTGTTTTTGGCATATCGGGAACGATGAGGATTCTTCGCGGACGGGCAATCTTGCCGATCATGGTTTCAATGACCTTGTTGACCTTGTCCACAATCTCCTGGCTGGCGACCAGACCCGGCTGCAGCGCGATGTAGACTTCGGGCACGCGGCCCTTGATTTCGTCCACCACCGGCACCACCGCCGCTTCCGCCACCTCGGGAACCGTCAGGCACGCTGACTCAATTTCCTTCGTGCCCAGTCGATGGCCGGCCACGTTGATGACGTCATCCACGCGTCCCAGGATTCGGAAATAGCCGTCCACGGCCAGCACCGCTCCGTCCGCCGCAAAGTAGGGCCAGTCGCGCCACTCCTTGCTGTTGCGATCCTTGCAATATTTCTGGTAATACTGAGCGACGAAACGTTCGCGATCGCCCCAAATGGTCTGCATGATCCCGGGCCAAGGATTGCGAATGACGATGTTGCCCGCCTTCCCCGATCCTGCCGCGACTTCCTGGTTGTTCTCGTCATAAATCGCCGGATAGATCCCCGGCATGCCTGGGCCCGCGCTTCCCGGCTTCATAGGATCAAGCGCGGGTTTTGTGCTGCACAGGAAGCCACCGTTCTCCGTTTGCCACCAGGTGTCGACAATGACGGCCTCGCGCTTGCCGACGGTCTCGTAGTACCACCGCCAGACCTCGGGCTCGATGGGTTCTCCTACCGTGGTCATGTGTTTGAAATGGTAGTTGTACTTGGTGGGTTCATCGTGCCCGGCCTTGCGCAACATGCGAATGGCCGTGGGCGAGGTGTGGAAGATGTTGACATCCAAGCGTTCGGCGATTCTCCAGACCCTGCCGGCGTCGGGATACGTAGGAACACCTTCATAGATGACGCTGGTAGCGGCCAACGCCAGCGGACCGTAAACAATATAGGAGTGGCCCGTGATCCAGCCGATGTCGGCCATGCACCAGTAAACATCCTCGGGATGAATGTCCTGGATGTACTTGGAGGTGCCGGTCACATAGGCGAGGTAGCCGCCAGTGCGGTGTTGGCAGCCTTTGGGCTTTCCGGTGCTGCCGCTGGTGTACATAAGGAACAGCGGCGCTTCCGAATCCATGGGAACGGGAGGCACGATTTGGCCCGAGTAGTTCGGCAGGATTTCGTCCACGAAGAAATCGCGGCCCTTCACAAAAGGTGACGCGGAGGCATTCTTGCCGGCGTGCCGCCTCCAGACCAGGACCTTGTCCACCACCTGGCCTTCCTTCTTAGCAATATCCAGCGCGATGTCGGCGCCGGCTTTGTGGTCGAGCAGTTTGCCATTGCGATAGTAGCCATCCATGGTGATCAGGATGTGGCTGCCTGAATCGGCGACGCGCATACCGCAAGCCTCGCCACTGAAGCCGCCAAAGACCACCGAGTGAATGACTCCCAGGCGGGCGCAGGCCAGCATGGTAATCGGTAACTCGGGGACCATCGGCATATGAATGGTGACGCGATCTCCACTCTTCAGGCCGCAGAAATCGCGCAGCAGCGCCGCGAATTCATTCACTCGCACATAGAGTTCGCGGTAGGTGACCGATACGGGCGCTTCCGCTTCCGGTTCCGGCACAAAGATCAGCGCCGCTTTGTTCTTGTGTTTGGCGAGGTGCCGGTCCACGCAGTTGTAGGAGGCGTTGATCTTGCCGCCCACGAACCACTTCCAGAACGGCGGATCGCTGGCGTCAAGCGTGGTGTCCCAGTACTTGTCCCAGCTCAACAGGTCGGCGTACTCGCGGAAGCAATCCGGGAAGTTCTTCTCGCTGAAGCGCTCGACGATGCCGGGATCGGTCAGATTCGCCTGGCCGATAAATTTCGCGGAAGGGTAGTAGCACTCCTCTTCGCGCCAATGAACTGCGATCTGAGCCTCTGTGGTCTCGCTGACCACATGTTTCGGACGAATATCTCCCATATCAGTTGCCCCTTTGGATTGCTGAAATTTGTGCTGCGCCCAGGCAGTTCCCCGCCCGCGCTTTGTTAGTTGGCAGAGTCAATCAGGGTAGTACGTCGTCTTCGGAAAAAAGCCCCGCCGGTACTGCGCCTCCAGGCTCGTGCCGTTGCCTCGGAGCGAAATATCGAGTGGGATGCCCGACCCCACATCGGGCGTCGAAGACCTCAATCACCAGACCCTGGGGTGCGTGGGCGCTCGTGGTAGAGAGCGCCCACACGCTCCGTTCAACTCCCAGTATGATGCAACGTCCTGTGCAACCGTGCAACTGCGTCGGGGAAGCTAGGCTGCCGCCGGCACCTTCTTGCCTACCAGCTTTCCTTCCGGTACCGCCGGGCGTTTGGCTGCCAGTTCGCAGATCAGAGCAACTGCCGCCAGCCCTGCCGCCCAGTAGAACGCCTGCTGGTAGTTCTTGTACTTGTCGAACAGCACCCCGGCAATCCGCGGACCAATGATGCCGGCCACGCCCCAGGCGGTGAATAGCATTCCGTAGTTGATGCCGGCGTTCTTCGTTCCCCAGAAATCCGCCGCAGTCGAGCCATTGACCGAAAGCTGCGTGCCGTAGCACCAGTACACGACGAACACCGTTGTGTAGAGCAACGTCACATTGCCGCCGACCTGGTACAGAATGGGCATGGCAATCATGGAGATGGCGATCATAAGTCGCAGCACGTTTAGCCGGCCGATTGCATCCGACATCCAGCCGGATAGGATGCGTCCGGCGGCATTGCCAATTGCGGCCACGACCAAGCTCATCGTGATCAGCGACGCGCTCGGAATGCCCACGCTCTTGCCAAATGGAACCAGTTGGCTGATCACCATCAGTCCAGCCGAGGTACCCAGCGCATAGGCAACCCACATGAAGTAGAACGCGGGCGTCTGCAGCACTTCGCCCGGGCTGAATTCATAGGTGGTCCCGGCAGCCTTGGCGGCTGGCGCGGGCACCCACCCAGCCGGTCTGTACCCGACCGGAGGATTATGCAGCAGGAAGGCGCCGATCACGGTCATGAACAGGAAGATCACGCCCAAGATCATGAAGGTGGTGTGCACGCCATAGGCGGGAATCAGCTTCAAGTTGGCCAACGGCCCAAAGATTGCCGACCCTCCGCCGTATCCGGCCACCGCCAGACCTACGGCGAGGCCGCGTTTATCGGGAAACCATTTGGCCATCACCGGTATGGGCGTGGCGTAGCCAAATCCGTTGCCGAGCCCGCCAATCACCCCGAAGCACACATATAAGTAGTTCAAGCTGTGCGTGTAGGCGCACAGGAAGAAACCCAGGCTGACCAGTACGCCGCCAGTCAGGGAAACCCAGAATGGGCCGAACTTGTCCTGCAGCCGCCCCGCCACGATAAACGTGAGGGCGAACACGACCACCGCGATGGTGAACACATTGGAAGTTTGAGCCCGCTTCCAGCCAAATTCTTTCTCCAGGGGGGCCACAAACACGCTCCAGGCATACAGGGAGCCCAGGGCCAGGTTCATGGACATCCCGCCCACCACGCGCCACCAGCGACTTATGCCAGGGTTACCAGATTCAACATTTGCATTAGCCACAGTTTTTCTCCTTATAGGGAAAAATAAGTTCCGAGCCGAGAGCACATCTCATTTCCGCCAACGAGGAGGCTCCCTTACCCAATCAGCGTGCTGTGGAGGCGAATTCTACTCTCCCACCACTTGTTTTGCCGCAGAAATATAAGCTGCAGGCGGCGAACTCGGCCGTGCTGCCTGCAACCTCGATCCCGGTGTGCTGTTGCACTTTCTGCAGAACTGCGTTGTCCGTCAATTCCGCTCCCAGCGATTCCGCGGAGCCCCGAAAGATGGGAACTCCGCCGGAACCGTGGGTAGCTAGGTTGAGCTAGAACGTAAACACTGGCCCGAACTCATTGCGCCAGTTGTGCGCCTGGTAAACGTCATGACCTGCGAAGAGCGCAGGGATTCGCGTAAAGGTGCTGCCCGATTGCTTATTAGCGGTGAACGTGGCGATGTAGCTGCCTTCGTACACAAACGTGGCCCACTTGTTGAGCCGGTAAGTGAGCGAAGCGCTGTCGAGGTCAGTCCGGCCCAGGTGGTTACCGTTCTGGGCATCGGAGTACTTGGCGCGGTCGGTGCCATACCCCAGGTGCAGAATCCATCCGGAATTGGCGCCGTTCGGATTGGCGTTGAAGATACGCGAGAGCGGGAAGCTTAACTCCGCGAATCCACCAGATCCGCCGACCGGTTGAAGGATTGCCGACTGTACGGGATTACCTTGGCAATCGATTGTGGGGACCGCCGCCCCCTCAACCGCGATTCCATCCGCGCAGCCGAACGGGATGGCCCGTCCGCTTTCGGAAATGCCACTCCCCACTTCGGTCATACCGTTCAAATTGGCCCAGACATCGTTGAGTTGGCCACCGAAGAAGAACCGCATGTCATTTCCACGGTAGAACTTGGCAGCGAAAGTTACCCAGGGCGTGGGCAATTGAACCTCAGCTGTCCAGATGTTCTGCCCGTTGCCGACCTGGGTGCCACGCGAAAAGATCTGCTCCAGGTTGCACCCTGCTGACTCGGTGCAATTGGGGGCATTGAGTATGGTGTTGGCAGTGGTGAATCCGACATTCTGACTGGTAACGTTGGTGAAGATTGTGGGGACTGGAACTGTGACTGGGCTGCAACTAATAGTTCCATCCGTGTTAGTCGTGCAGGTGGGGGTGAAAGTGAAAGAACTCGCCACCACCTGTTTCGCATGGGGAATGATCTCGTTCATGCGGGCATGGTGGCCGCTGAAGATGATCTGAGCTGGCGCCACGCCCTTCCAGCTACGGTTGAGCGGGAACTGGAAGACCACGCGAGCCTCCACCCCGGGCTGATTGGACTCGGCACCGGCGCGGTCACCGAAGCGCAAGCGTTGGTCGACAGTGAGTGCGGAGGAGCCTGCAATCGGCATCACGATAGCGAACTCAGGCTGAACCTTGAAGTCACCCGAATGGAATTGCACGCCGGTTTTGAACATCGGCATGCGCTCATAGAGGGAGCCCATGCCAACGCCCAAGCCAGTGGTTTCGAACAGGCTGGGGAGAGTGGATGAGCCGAGCAGCGACCAATCCTCGCCGAACTCGGCGAACCAGGGAAGGTCGCCAATTTTATGGTCGAGGCGCATCCATGCGAGGCGAAGCGAGAACTGGGAACGGGCGTCACCACTGATGTTGCGGTTATTGACGTCCGTGTAGTCGCCTTCAAAGTCGCCTTCAATTTTACCGGTGAGGGTGAAACCCGAATCCTTCGGGACCCATTCCGTCTGGGCGCCAATGCGGAAGCCGCGGGCCTTGATATGGACCTGCGGATCGGAGGTGGGACCTGTATCGGCGAGCAGGAGCGGGAGGGGCCAGTCCTGGCTGCCGAAGGTGGGCCCGCCACTGGAGGCGGTGTCGGAGGCGGCGGTGGCTTTGTAGAAGCCGTAGAGCTTCAGATTGGCGCCACTGCCCAGTCTGATATCGGGAATCATCCCGCCCTGCTTGGGGACGTCGATCGGCAAAACTCGTAGCGGCGCTACCGCTGGGATCACAGAGGGCCCCTCGGACTTTGCGGGAGCCGCTGACTGGGTTGCAATCGCCATCGGCCCCGGAACCGCGGTGATCACCGACAGATCCTGCGCGCTCACTAGACCTTTTTGCGAGAGCGTCTCCACCAGGGCTTGAAATTGAGCTGTGGGTGAGGCAGCTCGAATCGCGTTGGCCTCAGTAGGCGCCAGAACACCCTTCATTACGAGCACACCGAGCAATGCCGTGACATTCGCGTCGCCCGCGCTTGGGGTTATGCCTAACCCTACGCTTGGGCTCGGATTTGGGCTGGGCGCTGGACTTGGCTCTCCCGCAGTGGGGCTACCTTCTGTGCTGGTTGTACTCGCTGCATTTCCATTTGCTTTCTTTGAGTCGTTGTTCCCCGCCATGGCGGGTACAGCCATGATGGCCACTACTAAGAGGCCCAACAACCACACTTTGAGCTTCAACATAGACGGTGTCCTCCTCGTTCCGGCTCGGGTCGGGCCTGAGCACAGAACATGGGGCGCAACCGTATGTCGTTTTCGCGAACTTGGCTGTGACTGCGATCACACTTCTGGGTGATTCATGTCATGGAACTCCCGAAGATCCGACGAGCGCTCTCTGTCGTAAAGCACGCCAGTGTGTGATCTGTATCACCGTTGGCGACTTATAAGGGTACAAAAGCCTCCCCATTCCGTCCGCTTAGAGGCCAGGCGGGAAAGTGCGAGGTATTGGTGCGCCCATTTAGCATAGGCAGGTGAGGACGCAGAAACGAATTGGCCTGGCGAGGGCCCTTTCCAAGATGGGCTATTGCTCGCGGTCTCGGGCAGCGGTCTTGATTCGGGCCGGACGCGTTACTCGGAATGGGCGGGTCGTCCGGGATCCGGAAAGCCCGGTGCGCATGCCCGATGGCCGCATAGGCGACGACCGGATTGACGACCGGATTGAGGTCGACGGTTCGCCCATTGGCAAAACGCCGGCCATCTACCTTGTCATGAATAAACCGCGCGGCGTGGTCACGACCGCGTCCGATGAGAGAGGGCGCGAGACGGTTTACGAACTGCTGGAACCCGGGCTGCCATGGTTGGGTCCCGTAGGGCGGTTGGACAAGGCAAGCGAAGGCCTGCTGCTCTTGACCAATGATTCCGAATGGGCGGCGAAGATCACCGAACCCAGCCGCCATCTAGACAAGAAATACCACGTGCAGGTGGATTGCGTTGCCGACGCCGGTCTGCTGGCGAGAATCACTCGTGGGCGCACAGTGGAGGGGGACTCGGTTGCCAGCCGTGCCGCCAAGGGCAACCCAGGCGAACATTTGCGCGCGAAGGAAGCGCGACTTCTGCGGCACGGCACCAAGAACAGCTGGCTGGAGATTACTTTGGACGAAGGCAAGAACCGGCAGATTCGGCGTCTGCTCGAGGCGCTGGGAGTCGGAGTGTTGCGCCTGGTACGAGTGTCGATCGGGCCGCTCGAACTAGGCGATCTGAAGAAGGGCGCGGCGCGGCGGTTGACGCCGGAGGAAAAGCAGGCCATCGATCGGGCGCTGCAAGCGGTTGCGTAGGGACAGCCGCCCTCGGCTGTCCAGGCGAGCGAAGCTCGCCGAGGTTCTCGTTGGTTCATCGCCGCACTCAAGATTTGGCGGGGCTTCGCCCCGCCGGACAGCCGAGGGCGGCTGTCCCTACGTGGGCGGCGCTGGGTGCTAAGAATTCCCTAGGCAGGGAGGTCTTTGGTTTCCAGGTAGTCCTGCGCCTGGCGAAGCACCTTGCGCTCGTTGCTGTAGGCAAGCTGCCTGCTCGCGTCGACGAGCGCTACCCAAAGCGCTCGCTTGACTTCGATCCGCATGTCGGCGGTGAGATTGTCGATTTCTCCGGACACATAGCGCATCAGGTAGAAGCTCACGACTTTAAAAACGCGTTGGCCGTCGCCCCACGTGCGCACGTAGACATATTTGTTGTCCGCGAGCTTGATGACCGGTTCGGCAACAATGCCCGTCTCTTCCAGGACCTCTCGCACCGCGGCAGCCTGCGGTTTTTCGCCCGCATCCACCAAGCCTTTGGGAAGCGCGAACACGGCCCGGCTGCGCCGGCGCCGCGTCGATGCTGGTTTAGTCGCAGGTTGGGGAGTTTCTTTTTGCGGCTCGCTCTTTTGCGGTTCGATCAGGGCGACGTGCCAGACTCCAGAAATCTGCCGCAGCACGACCCCGCCTGCTGAAATTTCCCGTGGCATAGTGTTCCCCAACTTTACAGGACCAGAGCCGCATTGGTCGCAGCAGCAGCCGAGATCCGCTCGGCTTGGACGGCCGAGGGCGGCCGTCCCTACACGAGCGACGTCTCTTGCTGGATTCGCTGCCAGGCTCCTTCCACATGGCGAGCCTGTGTGTTGGTTTGGCCAACGCAGAATCGAAGGGTGAGTTTGCCATCGAGCTTGGTATGGGTGAGGTAGAGGTCGCCGCTGCCATTCAGCCGGTCCATCAGTTGTTGATTGGCGGGATCTCCCGCGCGCAACCGGAAGCAAACAAGGTTGAGGTAGGCGGGAGCCGCGAGTTCGAAGCGCGAATCGTCGCGCACCCAGGCGGCGAACTGCTGCGCCAGGCGCACGTGCTCGCGAATATGGTGCTGCAGGCCTTCGATTCCGTAATGCCGGATCACGAACCAAAGCTTGAGTGAGCGAAATCGGCGTCCGAGCTGGATGTGCCAGTCGCGATAATCAATGACGGCGCCGGATTCGGTCGCCTGATTGCGCAGGTACTCCGGCAGGACAGAAAGCGTTTGAATCAGGTGCTTGCGGTCGGCGACGTAGAAGCAGTCACAGTCGAAGTTGGTGAACATCCATTTGTGCGGGTTGAAGCAGTAGCTGTCGGCGAATTCCACGCCATCGTTGATGAAGCGGAATTCCGGGCAGAGCGCGGCCGGGCCGCTCATGGCGGAGTCCACATGCAGCCACAGATTGTGGTCGCGGCAGATGCGGGCAATCTCGCGGACGGGATCGATCGCGTTCGAAGACGTTGTGCCCACGGTTGCGCAGACGAAGCAGGGAGTCAGTCCGGCTTTCATGTCGGATTCAATCTGGCGCGCCAGTGCTTCCGGTCGCATGGCGAAGTTCTTGTCCACTTCAATCTGGCGCAGGTTGTCCGATCCCATGCCGGCGATCTTTATTGCTTTTTCGACTGAAGAGTGCGTTTGCGTGGAGCAATAGGCGGTCAAGCGTCCATCGCAGCCTTTGCGATTGCTGGCGAACTGGGTTGCACGCTCGCGAGCGGCCAGCAGGGCGACGAGCGAGGCGCTGGACGCCGTGTCCTGAATCACCCCGCCGCCGGTGCCGGTGGAAAGAAACTTTTGCGGCAGGCCGAGCATGGGTACCAGCCAATCGAGCACGTGCGTTTCCAGTTCGGTGCACGCCGGACTGGTGGACCAGAGCATGCCTTGCACGCCCAGTCCGGAGGAAACGAGATCGCCAAGAATGGCCGGCCCAGAGGCGTTTGCGGGAAAGTAGGCGTAGAAGTTCGGCGACTGCCAATGGGTGATGCCGGGAAGGATGACGGGCTCGAGATCGCCGAGAATCTGCTCAAAGGCTTCGCCACGCTGCGGTGCGTTGGGCGGAAGTTTCGAGCGAATTTCTCCCGGCTCGACGCGCGACAGAACCGGAAAGCTCTCGATGCGGGAATGATAGTCGGCGATCCAGTCCACGACGGCGTGACCCTGGCGGCGGAACTCCTCGGGAGACATGTGAAAGGATTTTGAGTCAGACATAGGAATCGACAATAAAAGTCAAAAGTCAGAAGTCAAATTGAAGAAGTAAAAGCGAGCAGTGGCAGTTGGGTTTTACTTCTTCAATTTGACTTCTTACTTCTTACTTCATCCACTACAAATGTCCGTAATACAACCGCGTGTCGTATTCGAATCCAACCTTGTCATCCATCGCATGGGCGCGAAAAATTCGCTCCAGTTCCTGCATCATGGGCGCGTGGCCGGGATGGCCCTCGATCGGCACGTACGAAGAAGACAGCAACCGTCCGGCCGTGCCTTCGTAGTCAAACTGCTGGCGGAGGTCAAAAACGCGCTCCTGGTGCGGAACAGGCGCAAAAAATTCGTGAATGATGGCAGTGGTGCGTTCGTGACGAACTTCCTTATAGTCGGTGCCGTAGGTCAGCAGGAGCTGCTCGTAGTCACGGAGGAAAGGCGTGGTTGCGGTGCGGCGCTCATTCCAGATCAGCACGCACCATCCCTCGGGCCTCAGAATGCGGGCAAATTCGGTGCGAGCGCGAGGCAGGTCGAACCAATGCGCCGCCTGGGCGGCGGTAACAAAATCAACGGAGGCGGAGCGCAGCGTCGTCTCCTCGGCTGTTCCAGCAACGGACACCAATCGATCGTAGGATTCGAGCTCATGGACGCCGGCTTCGCGCATTTCCGTGTTGGGTTCGACCGCAAAAACGGAATTCCCGTTTTCCAACAGCATGCGGGTAAACACACCAGTGCCGGAAGCGATGTCAGCGACGATGTGACTCGCCTGCAATCCGCATTCGGCGCGAAGCAGGTCGAGAACTTCAGGCGGATATCCGGGGCGATAGCGGACGTAATTCTCCACCCGATCGGAAAAACGAGCCGTTGGCGACTGAGACATTGCTCTTTAGTGTAACGCGTCCCAGCGGCGACTCACCCCGCACGGTACAATCTTCATTTCGTGGCGGGGTTGTGCTGGATATCATGCCTGGTTTATGAAGCTGGGTTTATGACGCTGGGTCTATGACCGAAGATCGTTTACGCGGGGTGATCGAGAACCAAACGCCGGGCGTCGGGGATGCGGCACCGGACTTCGAACTGCCGGCGCTGGTTGCGGGCGTCAAGAGACCGCTGCGTCTGAGTGCGTATCGCGGAGAGAAAAACGTAGTGCTCGCGTTCTATCCGTTCAACTGGCAAGAAACGAGTGCGTCCCAGCTGGTCAGCTACCAGGTGCAACGTCCGCGAGTGCTTGCGAACAACGCGGAAATCGTGGCCATTACAGTGGATTCCATCATGAACACCACGGCGTGGGAACGTGCCATCGGCCCGTTCGACTTTCCCTTGTGTAGCGATTTCTGGCCGCACGGGGAGGTTTCGGGGCGCTATGGGGTTTTGCGGAGATCCGGGGGAAAGTCCTACGATGGCACGGGTTCGAGCGAGCGGGCGGTGGTGATCGTGGATCGCAGCGGAAGCGTTGCCTTTCGCAAGACCTACGCCCGGGAACAGGTTCCACCGGTGGAGGAAGTGCTGACCGTGCTGGAACAAATTTGAATCATAGTTGTCGACATCGTTTGTCTACGAGGAGCTTCATGAAACTTCTTTCGGGTGCGGTTCTGTTCTTCGTGCTGATGGGTTCGGCCCTGCAGGCGTTTGATCGGACTGGTAAAGAGAAAGATCAACCGGGTAAAGATCAACCGGACAACTGGTCCATCAGCGGGTTCCGCGATGTGGCTGCCGAGCGGGAAGTCGAAAAGAAGTTCATGGCGGTGCCCGACCCCAAGCTGGCGGAAGAGCATCTGCGCATTCTGACCGAAGCGCCGCACATCGCAGGATCTCCCGAGGACAAAGCAACCGCCGAGTATGTGGCGAAGAAGTTCCGCGAGGCCGGGCTGGACACTGAGATTGTCGAATACAAAGTGTGGCTGAACTATCCGGCGGAGATTCGGGTGGACCTGACCGCGCCCGAAGGAGTTGAAATGCATGGGCCGCGGCCCGAGCATGTGGACGGCGATCCGTTTCAGGACGACCCGCGCATCGTCAACGCCTACAACGGCATGTCGCCCTCGGGCGACGCCGAAGCGGATGTTGTTTATGCGAATTACGGCTCGCCGGCTGACTTTGACAAACTGAAGGAGATGAACGTCGATGTGCGCGGCAAGATCGTCATTGTCCGCTACGGAGAGAATTTCCGGGGCGTCAAAGCATTCGTGGCGCAGGAGCGCGGCGCCGCGGGAGTCATCCTCTACTCCGACCCGAAAGACGATGGCTACTACCGCGGCGACGCCTATCCAAAAGGGCCGTGGCGCCCGGCGAGCGGAGTGCAGCGCGGATCGATCGGATACATGTTCCAGTTTCCCGGGGACCCAACAACTCCGGGGGTTGCGTCCACTCCCGCCCTGCCGGATTCGAAGCGCGTGTCTCCCGCCGCATCCGAACAGTTGCCGAAGATTCCCGTAACCCCGCTTTCCTACGCCGATGCCTCACCGATTCTCGAGCACCTCGGCGGGCCGGCCTCTCCACGCGAGTGGCAGGGCGCGCTGCCGTTTACTTACCACGTCGGTCCTGGCCCCGCGAAAGTGAAGATGCACCTTAAGCAGGATTACCAACTTCGCACCATTTGGGATGTCATGGGCAAAGTTCGCGGAACGTCTTCGCCCGACGAGTGGGTGGTGGCGGGCAATCATCGCGATGCCTGGGTGTATGGAGCGGTCGATCCGAATAGCGGCACGGCAGCCATGCTCGAGACCGTGCACGGGTTGGGCGAGCTGCTGAAGTCGGGCTGGAAGCCGAAGCGGACGATTGTCATTGGAAGCTGGGATGCGGAAGAGGAAGGACTGATCGGATCCACCGAGTGGGGCGAAGATCACGCGAAGGACCTGGGAAACGCCGCCGCCTATTTCAACATGGACGTGGCCGTATCCGGCAAGAAGTTCGGAGCTTCCGGGGTGCCCAGTCTGAAAGAATTTATCCGCGAGATTGCAAAATCTGTTCCTTCTCCGCAAGGGGGTACCGTGTACGACGCGTGGAAAAAGACGAGCCAGCCGAATCCGGAGAACCGCTCGCAGGAGACCAGTACCTTCCGCCCGCCGCCGGCGGCAATGCAGAGCGATGTGCCGGTCGGCGATCTCGGCAGCGGCTCCGACTACACCGTATTTCTGCAGCATCTGGGTGTGCCTTCGAGCGATATCAGTTCCACCGGCGATTATGGCGTGTATCACTCGGCGTTCGATAACTTCAACTGGTTCAAGAAGTTCGGCGATCCCGACTTCCGCTACGAACAGCAGATGGCCCGCATTTTCGGATTGGAAGTGCTGCGCATGTCCAGCGCCGACGTGCTTCCCTATGACTACGAAAACTACGGGAAGGAAATCCTGGTTTATCTAGACGCTGCCAAGAACAAAAGTAAAGAGCGCTTCGGAGACAAGGCGCCCAACTTCTCGCCAGCGTTGGAAGGCGCGCGCCGCCTACAGGGAGTGGGCGCAAAAATGCTGCAGAAGCAACGGCAAATCCCTGCAGAGCCGGATCGAATGAATGCTAAACTCCGGGAAGCAGAGCGGGCGCTGCTGATTCCGGAGGGGCTACCCAACCGTCCGTGGTATCACCATGCCATTTACGCACCCGGGCAATACACCGGGTACGCAGCGGTGGTGATTCCTGGAGTGAACGAGGCGATTGACCGGGGGAATCTTCGCCGGACCGAACAACAAATCGCAGCGCTGGCGGCTGCCTTGAACCGAGCCGTTCAGTTGCTGGATCAATACCGCTGACCGTGGCTCTGAAATTTGCGGTGCAGCGGGGTTCGTATCAGGGCATCGCTTCAGCGATGCCGTAGTTCTTCGGAATCTAATGCCCCTTCCGGGGGCTGCGGATCTCCGCCTCAACCTGTCTCTTATACACATCTGTGGACCAGAGCATGCCTTGCA
>Ga0209904_1000008_pt1 | contig 17755 bp, 9 predicted proteins | sample PerMet712P3D_FD_188315 | JGI IMG/M metagenome (GOLD analysis project Ga0209904, IMG submission 188315) | Thawing permafrost microbial communities from the Arctic, studying carbon transformations - Permafrost 712P3D (version 2) | ecosystem: Environmental > Terrestrial > Soil > Wetlands >... | reverse complement strand
GCGCGTTCGATTCAACTGGCCAGATGTGTATAAGAGACAGGTACTAATGTCCAGCTTTGCCATTCGCTATCCCTACTTCATTATTGTTGGCTGCCTCATCGTCGCCATTGTCGGCGGAGTCACCCTGGTGCGAATGCCGGTCGACCTGTTTCCTCCGATCAACATTCCCGTGGTCGTGGTGGCGACGTTCTATTCCGGTATGCCACCGGAGCAGATTGAAACCGATATCACTGGACGGTTTGAGCGTTTCTTTACGCTCGGCAGCAACATCGATCACATGGAATCGCGTTCTCTGCCGGGCGTGAGCCTGATCAAAATCTATTTCCAGCCGGGCACCGACCCGGACGCCGACCTTAGCGAGGTTTCCAGTCTCGCCATGGCCGATCTGCGCAAACTGCCACCCGGAACGCTTCCGCCGGTTGTGCTCAAGTTCGATGCGTCCAGCTTGCCCGTTTGCCTGATCACTCTGAAGGGACAAGGGCTCAATGAAACCAAGCTCCGCGACCTGGGTCAATACGATGTTCGAAATCAGGTCGCCAATGTTCCCGGCGCTTCCGTGCCGCAGCCCTTCGGCGGCCGCTACCGGCAGATCATGGTCTACGTCGATCCGCTCAAGTTGGAAGCACGCCAGCTCAGCGTGATGGACGTGGTTCGCACCGTGAATGACAGCAACCTGATTCTCCCCGCGGGCGACGTCCGCATCGGGCCGATTGACTACAACCTTTACACCAACAGCCAGCTGCCGACGACCGGCGAGATCAACCGTCTCCCCCTGAAGACCGTGAATGGCTCATCGGTCCTGGTCCAAGACATCGGCAAAGCCATGGATGCGCATGAAATCCAGACCAACGTGGTGCGGGTGGACGGCCAGAGTTCGGTGTATCTGCCAATTCTGAAACAGGGGGGCGACACCAACACGATCGCGGTGGTCAACGGCATCAAGGAGGCGGTTGCCAATCTCACGGACGTGCCCAAAGAACTGGTAGCGAAGGTGGTATTCGATCAGTCGATTTTCGTGAAGAAAGCGATTGAAAACCTGCTGCACGAAGGCGGGATTGGGCTGATCCTGACGGGACTCATGATCCTGCTGTTCCTCGGAAGCATGCGGGCCACGGCGGCGGTATTCCTGTCGATTCCGCTATCGGCCCTAGCCGCCTTCATGGCCATCAGCGCCGGCGGCGGCACCGTCAACACGATGGTGCTCGGAGGGCTCGCGCTGGCTTTCTCTCGTCTGATCGACAACTCGGTGGTGGTGCTCGAGAACATTTTCCGCCATCTCGAACTGGGCGAACCGCCAGCCGTTGCGGCCGAAAAAGGCGGACAGGAAGTTTCCCTGGCCGTTCTGGCAGCCACGCTGGCGACCGCCGTCGTTTTCTTCCCGGTAGTCTTCTTGAGCGGGGTGAGCCGCTTTCTTTTTACCGCGCTAGCCTCTGCCGTGGTGCTTTCGCTCGCGGCTTCGTATGTGGTCGCCATGACGGTGGTGCCGCTGTTTTGTGCCAAGCTGATCAAGGGAGGGCACATCGTCCATGAGCATAAAGTGAGGGATTCGTTCTACGGCAGAGTTTTCACAATTTTCAATCGATACTTTGAGAAGATGGTTCACCGCTACGATCACACGCTGGGCCGTGCCTTGCTTCGGCCCGCGGCAACGAGTCTTGGGTTGGTGGGCGTTTCCCTGCTGTGTTTCTCCCTGTATCCGCTACTGGGCGTTGCCTATTTTCCACGCACCGATCCCGGGCAATTCCTGATTAATCTGAAGGCGCCCTCCGGTACGCGGCTGGAACTCACCGAGAACTACATCGCGCAAGTCGAGGACCTGATCCGCCGCACCGTGCCGCCCAACGAACTGGGGATGATCGTCTCCAACATCGGGGTGACGCCGGGATTTTCGGCAATCTACACACCCAATTCCGGACAGCACACGGCGTTCGTGCAAGTCAGTCTGAAAGATGGCCACAAAGTCGGCAGCTACGAATACATGAATCGCGTGCGCCGGGCACTCAATGAGGATCTGCCACAACTCAGCGCCTACTTTCAATCGGGCGGATTGGTCGATTCCGTGCTAAACCTGGGTCTCCCCGCGCCGATCGACGTGCAGGTGAGTGGCATGGATCTCGACAAGACATATGCCGTCGCCGCCCAGATCGGAAATCGCGTCCGGCGTTTGAAGGGAGTAAGCGACGTCCTGATCCCCCAGGATATCGACTATCCGGCCCTGCAACTTAATATCGACCGCGAGCGAGCAAGCTTGGTTGGCCTCAATCAAAAGGAAGTGGTGGACAACGTGATTACCGCCCTGACCTCGAACGGGATGATCGCTCCCAGCTACTGGGTCGATCCGAAATCGGGCAACGACTACATGCTGACCGTGCAGTATCCGGAAGATGAAGTGCGCACTCTGAATGACTTGAAACAAATCCCCATTCGCGCTTCCAATGGCCGGCGCACAACGCAACTCGACAGCGTCGCCGATATCACGGCGATCGAGTCCCCCACCGAGGTGGATCACTACCAACTGCGCCGCGTGGTGGATGTCTACGTGGCTCCCACCAAAGAAGATTTGGGCGCCCTGGCCACGGCCATCGACAGGGTGGTCAAGCAAACCACCCTTCCGGCAGGGGTTCACGTGGCGCTGCGCGGTTCCGTGCAGGGCATGCGCTCGTCGTTCCGCAGCTTTGGGCTCGGCCTCATCCTTTCCGTCGTCTTGGTGTACCTGATCCTGGTGGCGCAATTCGCTTCGTTTGTCGACCCCCTTATCATCCTCCTCGCCATTCCACCCGGACTGGCGGGGGTGCTGCTGTTCCTGTTGGCGACGGGAACGACGCTGAACATCATGTCGCTGATGGGCATCGTCATGATGGTCGGGATCGTAGTTTCCAACAGCATTCTGATCGTCGAATTTACGCGCCAAATGCGCGCGCGCGGCGCTCCCCTGCGGGAAGCCACGGCCGTGGCATCGCGGCTCCGGCTGCGGCCCGTGTTGATGACTTCGCTTGCGACGCTGCTCGGTTTGATTCCCATGGCCATGAAACTGGGAACCGGCGCCGAGGCATACGCTCCGCTGGCCCGCTCCATCATTGGAGGACTGCTGGTTTCTGTCGTCGTGACCGTCTATCTCGTGCCCGCAGCCTATCTGTGGATTCACCGCAAGGAAGAGACTGCCACTCCCGAGGTGGCGGCATGATTCCAAAACTCGCCCTGCTCTCCTGTTTTGTTGCGTTGACAACTCTCTGTATGGGCCAATCCGCGGTGGCCGTTCAATCGCTTCCCGATGCTCCGGAAGCCTCCAGCGCAGTGCATTCGGAAACGCAGACCGCAGCCCAGCCTTCGCCGATTCCACCGGCTTCGCATTCCAATGGACCGGCCGGACAGGCGGCGACACGGGTTCGCCTGACGCTCAAAGAAGCCGAGACGCTGGTGATCAAAACCAACCCGCAAATTACCGCTGCGCGCCTGCAGGCTCTTGCCGCCCAGCAAGTGACTCGCGAGACACGCTCCGGCTACTGGCCTACGGCGACGGCAAACTTGACGGCGGTCGACTCCGAAGCCAACAGCCGGATTGCGGCCGGAGGCTTAAACAACCCGATCATCTTCGAGCGAGCGGCCGGAGGGGCCGCAGTCAGTCAGTTGATTACGGATTTTGGGCACACGAAAAACCTGGTTGCCAGTGCAAACTTCTCTGCCAAAGCCGAAGACCAGAACGCTCTAGCCACGCGCGAGCAGATACTGCTGGCCGTCGATCAAGCGTTCTATGGAGTGCTCCAGGCGCAAGCCGTGTTGAGGGTAGCGGACGAGACCGTCGCCAACCGCCAAGTGGTGGTTGACCAGGTGCAGGCCCTAACGAAGAGCTTGTTAAAATCCGAACTCGATCTCAGTTTTGCCCAGGTCAATCTTGCACAGGCGAAGTTGCTTCTGCTCGACGCGCAAAACAACGAGAAGGGCGCCCAGGCTGCTCTCGCCGCACTCTTGGGCTACGTCACTCCGTGGCAGTTCGACGTCGTCGACGAACCGGCCGCGACCAGCGCTCCGCCCACCAATCTTGACGACCTGATTCAGCAAGCTTTCGTCTACCGGCCGGAGCTGCAGGCGATCAATTTCCAATATCAATCGGCAGAGAAATTGAAAACCGCCGCGAGAGATTCCTTTTTCCCTACCATCGCCGCATTGGGCGCGGTCGGCGGGACGCCTGTGCGGGACTATCACCTTTCGCCGTGGTACGGCGCCGCCGGGGTCAACATGGAAATCCCTGTCTTCAACGGGTTTCTATTTTCCGCGCGCGAGAAGGAAGCCGACTTGCGAGCGCAAGCCGTGCGGCAGCGATCAATTGACTTGCGCAACACGATTGCCAGAGACGTCCGCACCAGTTGGCTGAATGCCAACACCGCCTATGATCGCCTCGACGTGACCAATCAACTTCTCAAGCAGGCAAACCTTGCCTTGGACTTGGCGCAGACGCGCTACAAACTCGGCCTGAGCTCGATTGTGGAACTCAGCCAGGCCCAACTGCAGCAGACGCAAGCGGAAATCACGGAGTCGCAAGCGGGTTATGAGTACCGGATGGCTGCGGCGATTCTGCGGTATCAAACCAGCGGTCTCTAAATTGTCTGCTCTTTAATTGAGACATCAAAGCCGAGCGGCGATGTCCTCGGCAGCAGATTCAATAAGTGAAATGGTAGGCACGTGGGGACTCGAACCCCAGACCTCTACCGTGTCAAGGTAGCGCTCTAACCAACTGAGCTACGCGCCTACAGTGAGCCGTTTCAATAGCTTAGCAAACTTCTGCTAACGGCCGAAGACGGAAATCACCTGTAAAACGTCACCTGTAAAACTCAGTTTACCGCGTTCGAACCGTTTTGGCACCGCTTGGAACCGCCCGCATACATGATACTGCGCTCGCGGTTGGCATGCTCTGGGTGTTTAGCGACTAGCGCCTCCGCAAGCTCGGACAGGCGGAATCGCCACGTCCGGCGCTTGCCGCGACCCATTGGATGGCCAGGAATTTCTCCATCACGCGCGATCTCCAGGACCCGGCGGTGCGTGATGCCAAGGAATTCTGCGGCTCCGTCAGCATCCACAAACGGAAGAGACCGGGGCGAGAGTCGTCTGCCCGCGACGAGATGGACGACCTTGCCGCGCATCCGCGTTTCCATTTCCCGCTTGGCCCTTGACCACTGGAATCTGGCCGATCCATTCGGCCGAAACGAGTCTCAAACCTGGCTCTGTGCAAGCAAATTGCATTGAGTGCAACAAACTTTCACCGCTCAAGATTTGCATCGGCCCAGAGCTGAATTCCATTGACAAGCGGGCCGTTCGAGGGCAAGATGCGTCAACTGGGGTTGTAGGGGTCTTCGACGACGAGGCGTTGGGATGCAGATGCGAGCGTGGTTTTCGGCTCGCGCCAAGACTTTTGTCAACCTCGGGTTCCCCCTTCCCGATCCCAGGTTTTTGTTTCGAGCCCAGGTGGAAAATTCCCCAGGAGGGAATACGCCATGACTGCAAATTTCCGCACCCTGACGAGAGAAAAGAGAGAGGTTCCCATGAAAACGCCTCATCCCTCGACGTTACCTTGTCTATTTACGACCAGAGCTTCCGGAGGAGGAATAAAACGATGAATAGCCTTAGAGCAGTGATCCGCGCCGGGTCATTCGCCCTGTTTGTCTTGGTATTGAGCATTACCGCTCGTGCAAGCGAGTGGCAACGGGGAGACGTTTTCGTAGCTATCGGCAACGGTCAGTACCAGGTTTGGCGTCAGGGGGGCGAAGGTTACACCCTGATAGAGACCCTGACCGATGGCTCAGGATCATCGGGGAAAAACGGCAGCGGCGGCAACGGATATACCACTGGCTGCGCGTTCGATTCAACTGGCCATCTTTACACCACGAACTTCACTAACGCAAACGTCTACAAGTTCAACATTCCCGACCCGCATACGGTTTCGCAGACGATTGCTCCCAGTTCAGGGGCGCTCAGCAGCGAATCTATCGTGTTCGACGGGCAGGGAAACTTTTTCGTCGGACATGCTGACGGAACTCACGTAGTGGACAAGTTCGCCCCGACGGGTGCGTTTATACAGTCGTTCACTGTAGTCACTCAAGATCGAGGCTCAGACTGGGTTGAGCTCTCCGCCGACGGCAACACCCTCTATTACACGTCTGAAGGCCAGAGCATAAAAAGTTTCAACTTGTCGACCAACACACAGAATCCGGATTTCTTTACGGAGGATGGGGGTGGACCGTTTTACACGGTTCGGATTCTGCCTCCGAGCTTTGGCACCTTCGCCGGCGACTTTCTCGTGGCCGATACGGCCGACGTCAAGCGGATCTCCTTGTCAGATGGCGCCTTTGTGGCTCAGACCTATACGATCCCCGGTCAATCTTCGTTGTTCGCATTAAGCCTCGACACCAACGGGACATCGTTCTGGGTCGGCGACCTTGGAACTGGAGAATTCTCCAGGATCAATATCTCCTCGGGGCTGATCGAGGTCGGCCCTATCGCCACAGGAGCGATTCCGAATCTGACCGACACAGCGACCCTGGGCGGCATCTGCGTCAATGGTTTAGCTACCGCCGCGCAGCCGCAGCCTGTCGTTCAGACGATTACGCTATACCCGCCCCCGAACAACACTGGGACGGTCTACAATGACAATAATAGCAACTCATGGCAGACAACTCTAAACGGGCTCACCACTACCGCTCATGTAACCATCGCTTTTACCGAGGTACCCCAATCCGCGGGGAACTCTGATATTCCCGGCTACGGATCGTGCGAGCTCGCGTCCGCCGATGGTACCAAGTGCGTGGTACATCAGATCAGCGTGGACACTACGAGCTTCTCCTCGATTGATTTCTACCATCACTGGAAATTCAAGCCCCCCACGCCCATTAACCCGCGAATGATCAAGAACGGATCCACGGACATCACGACGGCGGTCTACTCGGATCCCGGCACCAAAGGGACAACCAACACGCCCTCCACCTACCTGGATAATGAGGCACCCAAGACGACCGGCAGTTCTTGTGGGTTCCTCTTCCCGCCCAATAACGTCACCTGGGAAGCGGAATACCCGCTCACGTTCGCCTTCACGGCAGTAGCAAACGGCAAGAAGTGCAGCAGAGGCCCCTACCTGACCAACCTGAGGCCGGTTATCTCCTTGGGGCTAATTGGGAAATCGGGGGCTGTTACCCCAATAACGCTGCCGTCCACGTCATTCCAGGATTTCCTCGGGCTCGGGATTTGGTACTACGTCTTACCTACGAGGACTCTGCAACCCGGAACGTACGTGGTGAGCGTATTCGATCAATTGAACCAAATACCCGCGTTCTCGGAGCAGATCCATATCGTGCCCGAGAACTGACAACCAGCACACCCAAATCATGCAGGATACCAAGCCGGGCCGGTTGGCCCGGCTTTTTCATGGTTGGGAGGGAGTTGACCAGCGGCTCGCTTCGTTATAGACGGAATTCAGATCGGAGCGCTGTAGTACCTTTTCAGCTCCGGCTTCTTTGCGGATTTCATCCAGCAAGCGAACCGACTCCTTGTAATGTGGCCCCGCTTCTTTTTGGCTGCCGGAGAGACGAAGCGCCGTTCCCAGCAGATACTGGATTTGTGCGGTCAACAGTCGCAGTCCCAGTTTGTCACTTCTCACCAGGATGCGCTCAAGATCCTGTCGAGTTCGGGAGTAATCCTTCAAGGCCAACTCCGTTTGCGCCAGGTAAAGTGAGGCCTCTATGGAGAGATACTTCAGTCCGGCCGCATCGGCTTCCTGCGCCAGTGACTTCAGTCCCGCAATCGCGTTTTTCGGCGCACCTTCCTTCGCCGCAACCTTGAAGAGATTAAGATTGGATAGGAGCACGGCGTGGCGGTCGTTGCTACGCGACGCTGCTTGCACCGCTTGCTGATACAGCCGTCGGGCACCCCGCAGGTCACCGCGATAAAAGAATGAATCCCCTTGGAAATCGAGCGTCTGGGCAATAAGCCCCTGGTTCTTTAACCCTCGAGCTAAGCTGAGTGCCTCATCCAAATACTCCTGCGCCTCGTCCCCCCGCCCGGCTTGTGCCAATGCATGACCGTAGCCGCCCAGGATCTCGGCCATCCAGAAGCTCCGGTCCTGGAGCTCCCGGAAAGTCTTCAAAGCATCTTGCTTCGAGGAGACCGCTGCACCGTAACGAGCCTGGTATTCGAATATGGTCCCCATGCTGTAAGACTCTTTGGCGGCGCCGGACTTGTCGTCGGCACTGCGATAGAGCTGGAGTGCCTCCAGGTACTGGTCCAGAGCCTTGTCGAATTGCCCAGTCTTGGCAGAGGTCTCAGCCAGGTTATGGAGTGTGTCGGCCGTGTCGCCTGGCACCTTGAACTTCTGCCGGAGCTGCAGCGCCTGCTCAAAATATGTACGCCCATTGTCGTAATCGCCCTGGGACAGGTAGGCGAGTCCGATGTTGTTCAGGCATAGCGCCTGGTAATCCTCGTTCCCGACATCGCGCTGGATCTGCAGGGACTCCTTGTATAACTTCAGCGCCTCGTTGTAGCGTCCGCCATCCTGGTAGTAACCGCCGAGGTCGATCAACGTGTCGCCAACGCCCTTCTTGTCCCCAATATCGCGCCGCAATTCCAAGGCTTCCTGATAGCTGGCCAAGGCGGCTTCCGGCTTGCCCAGGGTGGCCTGAACCTGAGCCAGTTCATTCAAGCTGATGGCCATGCCTTTCTTCTGACCCAAACGCCGCTTGATCACAAGCGAGTCCTGCAGATAGCGGGCTGCATCATCCAACTTATTAAGTATCTTGTAAGCCACGCCCATGGCGTTGAGAATGGCCGCTCGTTCCTCCTGGTTCTCGAGCTGTATGGCTAAGGTGAGAGCGCGATTCAGGTATTCGAGGCTGGCCTGCGAATTACCACTGCGAATTTCCAGCCGTCCCATGGCCAGCAGTATTTCCACGTTCTTGGGATCATGCTCTAGGAGCTGCTTGTATAATTCACGGCCTTTATCAAACGCACTGGTTGCCGAGTACAGGCCGGCCAGGTCAGACAGAAGGTCGGGGTCATTCGGGGAGACCTTGACCAGTGTTTCGTACGCCTCGATCGCCTTCGCGTTGTCATTCGTAATGCGGGCGTGGTTAGCTGAGATCAGGTACTTTTCCCGTGCCGGCAAACCCTGACTCAAGTCCATGGACCGGCGCGAGGCCTGGTCTGCCTCATTGTCGTAGCCCAAGTTCGCATAAGTCTGGGCCAGCCTGGAATATGCAAGTGCGAACTCGGGATCCGCCTTCACCGATTCCTGTAGCCGTTTCAAAGCTGCCAGATTGTTCCCCTGCCGCACGAGTTCGAGCCCCTCGTTGTAGAAGCGAAGCGCGTCCAGCGACGTCGAGGTCGGCTTGAACGATTGTCCCTGCAATTCCTTAATCAGCTGTGGCGAAAGCGCGAGGTGTTCGCGAATGCTCTGGGCCAACCGGTCAATGGTGGCAAGCAGGTCGTTCTGGTTTGAAGCTTCCGCTTTTAGGGTGGCGCTACGTTCATGCTTCAAGTCCTGCAATGTAGCGTCAATACGGATTTGGTCGCCAAACTTAGCGTACTGACCCCAAACCACCGTATCAGCATTGCTGAACTCCGCCACACGACGCACGTTGGATGGATCGAGTGTAGAACCCGCGCCTAGGTGCAAGTCGGCGAGCACTTGATTGAGCCGATTGGGTGAAACAGTGCGCAATCTCGAGGACTGCCCCACGTCCGTGGTCAGCATTTGCTCCAGACTGGAGCCCAGCCAATCCAGACTGGGATCGCCGGAAGCGTTGCGAAAAGGCAGAATGGCCAGCGAAACCACCGGGCCGGATGGGGCTCGGGCGGTGGTGGGACGGAACAGCTTGTCTCGGAACAGGAAGCCGACAATCGCCAGCACGAGCACCGCTGCGACTCCGCCGATCCAGTGCCAGGGAATGGTTTGTCCCCAGGGCCGGCTGCTGCTGGGGAAGTTCAATGTGGCTGCGGCGCGTCCGCCCTGCCAGGCTTCGAGGTCGGTCAGGATCTCGCCCACGTGCTGATAGCGGTCCGGAAGTTTCGGTTCCAGGCACTTGCCGACAATATCGCTGAGCGCATGTGGAATGCTGGGGCTGTGCTTGGAAACTGGGGCAGCGCGTTCATGGGTGCGCTTGAGCAAACTTGCCAACGCGCTGTCCGCTTGGTAGGGCATCTTGCCGGTCAGCAACTCGTAAAAAATCAGTCCAACCGCGAACAGGTCGGAACGTTCGTCCAGGGGCATGCCCAGTCCCTGTTCCGGCGACATGTACTCCATGGTGCCCACGATGGCGCCGGTCTGAGTCATGCCGTCGTGGCTGTCCAGCAAGCGCGCCAGGCCGAAGTCCATGACTACGACCCGCCCCTGTTTGTCGCGCATGATGTTTTGCGGCTTAAGATCCCGATGAATGACGCCTACGGCATGGGCTGCTTCCAGGGCGCGGCAGACCTGCCGCATGATTTCCACCGCTTCCTCTGGAGAAAATATCTTTTGCTGGACGATCAGGCTGCGCAGGTCCTGGCCCTCGATGTACTCCATGGTGATGAACTTGATTCCATCGGCATCGCCCAGGTCGTAAATGCGGACCACGTTCTTGTGCGTGACCTGATGGGACAGCACAAGCTCCTGCTTGAAGCGCTCAAGAATGGAGGAATTTCCAGCCAGTTCCGGACGGATCACTTTAAGCGCGACCATGCGATTCACTTCGCGATCCCGCGCGCGGTAAACCGCCCCCATGCCTCCCTCACCAAGAAGCTGCAGGATTTCGTATCGGCGCCCCAGTATGGTGCCGGGCCGCAAGAGGGTTGGGTTGTTCAAGTCGGGAGGGTGACTCGTTTTCGCACTGCCCGCGGGAGTTCCTTCCGCAATAGTAGGAGCATCCGAAGCGAGTTCAAGAAGAGTCGGGGACGATCCCGAAGGGAAAGTGTCTGGGGCTGGAGATGAGCCAAAGTCCGAGGGGGATTTTACCGCAGCAGTACCTTCCGCCTTGGTTGGCTGGTCATCAGGACGGCGCACATCGCGTCCTTCCATGGCTCTGTCTCCGCAAAAAAGAACGAGGGGGATGTCGACAGAAAGCGCGCCAGTCTTGCCGCACCCGCCCAAGTGTAACTGGCGGAACCTGCCGCTCGGTTAACGGAGTATACAATACCGGCGCGTCTCTGCGTTAGCTGGTTTTGGCTCGCTCCCACCGTGCTCGGCGAGGCGTCCTGGTACCCCTCCAGTTTGGTCCGATGCTCCGATGGCTTTTGCATATCTGTGCGCATGACCAACTGCGGCGCCCGAGGTGGTTCAAGCGCGAAGGCGACGTTCGACACACATTGATGTCTTTCGGCTTCTGCCACGGCGATGGCTGGTTCGACATCCTCTGGCGGTTGTGCGAGGACTTGGAACCTCTGGTCGCCGAATTCGAGGCAGCCGGACACCAGTTTGAAGTACTGCTTTTGAAGTACTGCTAGTGAAAGAGAAATTTGGCGAGTTGCGCATCTACGTGACTCATGCGAATGACGCCATTAGCCGACGCCTCGAAACCGCCGAACGGGAGTCCTTCCGCGCCTGCGAGGTTTGCGGCCAGCCGGGAAAACGGCGGGAAGGCGGTTGGATTAAGACCCTGTGCCGCGAGCATGCCAGCGCACACGGAGCAGAAATCTGATGGCAAAGAGCTTTCCGGAAGAAAGAAGGAGCTAGTCATGCAAATCGGCGAGCCGCTTCGAACCATCGTCGTGGAGCCGCTTCGAACCATCGTCGTGGAGCCGCTTCGAACATCGTCGTGGAACCACTTGAGCTTCCGGTGAACCAGCCGACAGCCGAACCTGAAACTGTTCCTGCTTCAGCGCAGCCTGAGCCCGAGCAGGTGCCAGTCGCGCAGTGAACATTCCCGATTACATCTCGCCTGTCGTCGGGTACCGCGTTTGGCAGTGGAACGCCGCCGGTCTCAAGTCGCTCAACGGTGAGCCGTGGCTTCCGGGTCGGCCGCTTGCGGCGGGATGCAGGGCTGCTGTTCGCGGAACAATCGTCGGTCGTCCGAAAGCCGTGCATGGCGCTCACGAACTCCCGCACTCGGACTGCACTTGCGGCGTCTACGCGGCGAAGAACCTTGAGCACCTGCGCCAGTTCGGCTACGAGGGGCGCGGTATCCACGGCGAAGTCTACCTGTGGGGCACAGTGGTGGAGCACAAACTTGGGTGGCGTGCCCAGTTCGCGTATCCCAAGAGTTTGTTCCTGCCGCCTGACACAATCCCGTTCACGCTGACACAAATAGACGCCCGGCTGAAAGCTCTGATCGCGTTTGGCGCCGACATTTTCATACTTGGCGAACACGAGAGCATCCGTTTCTGGAGGAACGGCTCAGGTTTCGACGCGGCGGGATTGGACTGCTTGATCAAGACGCGCAAGGAATACTACGTCCGCCGCCAATGGGAGCGCACCCTGAAAAAGGGCGACCGCGTGGCAGTGCTCGGTCGCGGAATCGCTGTGGTCGAGCAAGCTGGCAATAAAGAGGTTGTGGTCGTATTGTGGAACAGGCTCGTGCTGAGGATTGCCCGCAAGGACATCGTCCTGAATCAGCAGAACATGCGCGGGGAGTGCGAAGCCAACAACGGCTCGGGTGTGATAGATCGAACTTGACCTTGCACGCCCGGCCATTAGGCCAAGTCTGTCAGATACTCTATATCGAGCCCTTACAACTTCCGGTTAGCGCTTCGCTCGGGAGGAATCTCGGTGATTTTCAGCGGCAGATCTCCCAGAAGCGGACTTCTGGCCCGGAATAATTTCCGGATAGACCGCGATCCGACCGGAACCGGTGCCGACGACGCTCCGATCGCCGTTAACTCCGAGGTCGGGATTTCTGACTCGACGGCGTGATGCCTTGCTGCCCCTCGGTTTTGAAGATCACACAGTGTGTTCTGAATGGTTATGAAAATTCTCTACTCCACCTGATTTTTCAAGGACTTTCCAGGATGACATTCTGCCTCGTTCTGATCCCAATAGACCCTTTTTGACCGTAGAACTATCACGTTTTTATCACCGCATCGTTGTCCGCATGAATGCTCGTGATTAACCTGAGCTTGAATATAGCCGGAGACGCGACCCCCACTGTATCCACCGATCCACTTCAGCGTAGATCGTGTCTTGCTCGTAGCGATGTTCGTTTTGGACGTACACTCCTGACTCAATGGGTACGCGATCTTCAGTTCTGAACGAGCAAAGAACCACAGCGGTGGTTGTCCCACGGACCTCGAACAAGTGGCAAAGCACGCCTTGGCGCTTGCAGTGCACACTCGAGCCTACGACCGACGGATTATGAGTCGCCAAACCGAGACGGACTCCAAAAGACGAAAAGGGGACGGCGCTCACCTAGCCATCCCCCAACTCGTGAGTCTTAGAAACTGGCGGTGTGTTAGGGGCCGCTGTTCCCGCAATTTGCGTCCGGGGTTGAGCCGGAGAATGTGCACTGATTGTTAAGAGAAAAAGTGCACGAGGATCGATACAATGCGGAATTACCTCCAAAGGGGTCTGGTAGGATAATGAAGCCCGATACGGGGGACCCATTGGGAAAGGGATTCGCCAGGACGTTCTCGACTACGACCGCTGGACATTGAACATCGATGCCAAACTCGGCCTGAGCGACGGAGTTGCCCCTGATGACGGCGTTACCAGAAGCGTGGATGCCAATTGCACTGAGGGGGCAGGAGACACAGGGGAAGGTCACGCGATTGTCCTGAACGCGGCTACTGGGTCCAATCGTGATTCCCGATGCGCCAGCAACGACAACATTGGTCTGAATTGTGACATCAGACACAAGCGAGTTGGAAGCGCTGCCAAGCTGAACCCCACAATCGCCGCCAGACAGAATCCCGTTCTGGATACGAATGAGGGATAGTGAGCCAATTGATTTGATCGAGCAGATGCTGGGGGTAGACCCCGACGCGGGGAGCACAATGGTGAACCCGTTCAGGTCCAAAGATACATTAGAGGCAGTAATTTCTATGCCATCCGTGCCGGAAGGCACGTTCAAATCCCCCGACAAACGGTAGCTGCCTGATGTACAAATGGTAACAGGGAAACCCGCTGTGTCACATGACGTAATCCCCCCTGCGATGGCTTCCGCTTGATTAATCAGAACGACGCCGGCATCCTTACTCACCGCCGCGCCAGCCACGCCAACCCACACCAGTAGTATGGAGAGAAGGGTCAAAAGCCCGAGGCGAGACATCCCGGTTGAACGATGCGATTTCATTGGATCCAAGACCGCGAATTTCCGTTTCATAGATTCTCCTTTTTTCGAGCAGTTTCTTGAGCGCCGCCGCAGAGATCGCTAACCTGGGATGTTCGCTTGCCGTCTTCCCTCCCCACGATCCAAACTCGGCCTCTATCTAGATAACGCGAAGAAATCAGGGAAAAAGGTCCAAATTTCTTTCAAATAGTCCGGTTAGCGGTTCTAGCTTCCTGCACCAAGAAGCTCCAACCGGGCCAAAACAAAGGCGTAAACCCCCTTTTCTTTGCATTCGACTGGATATATACTTCCGCCCGTAGAGATCGCGATCTTTGGGGTGAGTTGGAATGCTCGCGAACTCCTATCCTCCCTCTTTTTTATCTTTGTTTCTATATTTACCAAGTTCAAGTGATCGCGATGTACGGTGCCCATTTACACCACGGCGGTTCCGGTCATCGCCTACAAGGCTGTTTATGGATGCGCCCAAAGATGTAGCCACTCTCCCGAGTGGACTCGATATCGGCGATGACAAAGCAGTGGCCGAGTTGGTCGTGCTGCTCTACTCGGAACTGCGGAGTCTGGCGTCTCACTACTTGCAGCGGGAGCGCGGTGAGCACACCTTACAGACAACCGCCCTGGTGCATGAGGCCTATCTGCGCTTGGCCAATCAAAGAGAAGTTCATTGGAAGAACAGGGAGCAGTTCCTGGGCGTCGCGGCACAACTGATGCGCCGCATCCTGGTTGACCACAGCCGTGGCCATGACGCCAAGAAGCGCGGCGGAGGCGTCGAGAAAGTTTTCCTGGAAGAAGCCGCCGGAGTTTCCAAAGGCAAGGCGGCGGACGTCATCGCATTGGATGAAGCTCTGACCCGCCTGGCCGAATTCGATCCGCAGCAGGCCCAACTCGTGGAGTTGCGTTTTTTCGGCGGTTTAAGCATTGAAGAGTCGGCCGGAGTTCTCGGAGTTTCGCGCACGACGCTTAAGCGTAACTGGAACCTGGCAAAAGCGTGGCTTGCGCGTGAACTGCGCAAAGGCGACCCGAAACATGCCTGAAAAGTGGGACCAGGTAAAAGAGTTGTTTACGTCGGCCCTGGAGCGAGACCCCGAGGAGCGAAGTAATTTTCTGCGCCAGGCCTGCGGGGCCGACGACTCTCTGCGCGCCGAAATAGAATCGCTGCTGTCGAGCTTCGACGACGCTCCCACTTTTCTTGAGGATTGTCCTGCCGCTGATCTGTTATCCGCTCAGTCGAGTGCAATCGCCGGAAGACGAATCGGGGCGTATCGAATCATCCGCGAATGCGGCCATGGCGGTATGGGCATCGTCTATCTGGCCGAGCGTGCCGACGACCAGTACCGGAAACGAGTAGCCATCAAAATGCTCATGCCGGGGATCAACAAGGATGAAGTCCTTCGGCGTTTTCGCAACGAACGTCAAGCCCTCGCAGCTCTCGACCATCCCAGCATCGTACGGCTCCTCGACGGCGGGAGCACCGAAGAGGGCCTGCCTTATCTCATCATGGATTACGTCGAGGGTGTTCGTATCGACGAATATTGCGACACTCACAGATTGTCCATTGCCGAACGTTTGCAGTTGTTCCGTACCGTCTGCCTCGCAGTTCAGTATGCCCATGAAACCCTCGTCATCCATCGTGATCTGAAGCCCGGCAACATCCTGATCACGAAGGAAGGCGTGGCACGGCTCTTGGATTTTGGCATCGCCAAGGTGCTCAACCCGCAATGGTCCCCGGACGCGCCGCTTACCCGAACCGATTGGCGGCCAATGACGCCCGAATATGCCAGTCCTGAACAGGTGCGCGGGGAACCGATCACAAATGCCACGGATATCTATTCGCTCGGAGTCCTGCTTTACGAGCTGTTGACCGGTCATCGCCCCTATCGGGTTCGGTTCGATTTGCCTTTGGAAATCGAGCGCTCCGTTTGCGAGGAAGTACCGGAGAAGCCAAGTGCGGCAGTTAGCCGGATCGATGAAAGGGCGTCTCATGACGGCAGCACGCGAACCGTAATCACCCCTCAGCTGATTGGTGAAGCGCGAGCGATTCGGCCAGAAGAGCTGCCGCGTCGGCTGCGAGGCGATCTCGATACCATTGTGATGAAGGCAATTCGCAAGGAGCCCGAACATCGCTATGCGTCCGCGGAGGCGTTCGCGAAAGATATTGAGCGGCACCTTTCGGGCATGCCGATTGAGGCCCGTAAACCCACTCTCCTCTACCGCGGTGGAAAATTCATCCATCGGCATACGGAGTCGTTGGCTACCGCGCTACTGGTACTCGCCGTGGTCGCCGGGTTGGGTACATGGGAAGCGCGCAGATTATGGAAACAGAGGAACGAGCAACAATCCAGTAGCGTCCATGTTCGGATGCGTCCGTCGGTAGCGATACTAGGTTTTAAGAATCTCTCCAGCCGCCAGGATACGGCTTGGATTTCAACTGCCCTCTCGGAGATGTTGGCCGCCGAACTTACAGCCGGCGAGCAACTGCGCACCGTGCCAGCCGAGACCGTCGCGCGTACCAAGATCGACCTCGGTCTATCCGATGTGGAAAGTCTGCCCCCCGCCGCTTTGCCGCAAGTTCGCAAGAACATGGCAAGCGACTTCATAATTCTCGGATCGTATCTCGCCCAGGGAAAAGACACGGGCCAGATTCGCCTCGACCTTCGCCTCGAAGACTCCACCACGGGACAAACTGTCGCTGCGATTTCGGAAACGGGCACTGAGAAAGCCATAGTCGACCTCGCATCGCAGGTTGGATCACGCTTGCGAGGGCAGTTCAGACTTGAGAACCTTTCCCCAGTCGAATCCGTGGGACTAAGGGCTGAGCTGCCGTCGAATCCGGAGGCAATTCGGCTCTATTCGCAAGGACTCGCCAAGATCAGCGCATTTGATGCGCTTTCGGCCCGAGACATACTCAGCCGCGCCGTCGCTGCCGACCCTTCCTTTCCACTTGCGCACGCTGCGCTCGCCAAGGCGTGGTCATCCCTCGGCTACGACGCTAACGCGCGGCAGGAATCGAAGACAGCCTTGGATGGAGCGGGCAATCTCTCGCGTGAGAAGCACCTGCTGGTCGAGGCCCGGTTCTTTGAAACGAGTAAGGATTGGGGAAAAGCTATTGAAGCCTATCAAACTCTATTCAGCTTTTTCCCGGACAATCTCGAGTACGGCTTGCAGCTGGCGAGTGTCGAAACTGCCGGCGGTCGAGGAAAAGATGCATTAAAGGGCTTGGCCACTCTAAGTGCTTCTGGAGCGCAGGCAAAAGGCGATCCGCGAATCGATCTGGCCAGAGCAGCGGCCGCTGCGTCGCTCGGGGACGACAGACTCACCCGAGACGCGGCAGACCTCGCGGCACAAGAAGCAGGGGAACGGGGCGCCACGCTCCTGGTGGCTCGAGCCCGAACCAGGGAGTGCCGAGCTTTGGCGAATCTTGGCGAGAACGAAAAGGCCCAGTCTACCTGCGAAGAAGCGCGGCAGATCTACGCCGCTGCGGGAGACCGCGGCGCGTTGGCGCAAACCCTGCAGATGTGTAT
>Ga0209904_1000007_pt1 | contig 18182 bp, 16 predicted proteins | sample PerMet712P3D_FD_188315 | JGI IMG/M metagenome (GOLD analysis project Ga0209904, IMG submission 188315) | Thawing permafrost microbial communities from the Arctic, studying carbon transformations - Permafrost 712P3D (version 2) | ecosystem: Environmental > Terrestrial > Soil > Wetlands >... | reverse complement strand
GCGCGGTTATCAGCAGATCATCGATACCTGGCGCGAGGCCAAGGAATGGCAGAAGGCTCTCGACACTGCGAAAGAAGCGGTGCAGAAGCTGCCCAGCCCCCAACTTAAGATGGTGCTGGCTTTGCAGCAGGTCGATATGGGCGATGCGGACAAGGCGCTGGCCGACGTCCGCGCGATGCTGAAGGGCGGCGCCAACTCCAGTTCCAATTCAAATTCCGAAGACCGCGAGGTCTACATCACCCTGGCACAGATGAACGCGCGGCTGCGCCGGTTCAGCGATGCCGCACAGGCGCTCGACAAGGCCGAGCAGCTATCGAGCAAAACGGACGACGAGGAATATGTGTGGTTTCTCCGCGCGTCCAATTTTGAGCGTGAGAAGCGCTACGCGGAAGCGGAAGAACAGTTCAAGAAAGTGCTGGCCAGCGATCCGGAGCATGCTTCGGCGCTGAATTATCTGGGCTACATGCTGGCCGACCAGAACATGAAGCTCGAAGAGGCGCTTGGATACATCAAGCGCGCGGTGGATCTGGATCCAGCCAACGGCGCCTATCTCGATTCTCTCGGTTGGGCCTACTTCCGCCTGGGAAAGTATGAACTGGCGGAAGACAACCTGATGAAGGCTTCGCAGAAAATCAAAACCGATCCCACCGTCCACGACCACCTGGGCGATCTGTACCAGAAAACCGGACGGCTCAAGTTGGCGGCGACCCACTGGGAGCGCGCGCTGACGGAGTGGAACCGTACCATTGCCGCGGAAGTCGATCCGGCAGATCCGGCGCGGGTGCAGAAGAAACTCGATTCGGCGAGGATGAAGCTGGCTAAGGAAGAGGGCGCGAAGTAGGAGATGGAATGGCGACGGATGCCGAGCCCCTAAAGGGGCATCCGATTTTGAGGATGTTACGGCATCGCTGAAGCGATGCCCTGATACGAAACCGGAAGACTGCTAAACTCTTCTCATGCTCGCCGACTACGCGGTGCGCGTTGAAGAATCCCGCGGACGCCGCCATCCCGAGCCGCCGCATCTTTACCGCAACGATTTTCAGCGCGACCGCGATCGTGTCGTCCATGCTCGCGCCTTTCGCCGGCTGGAGGCGAAGACACAGGTTTTCACTCGCCGCTACTCGGACCACTTCCGCAACCGGCTGACGCACACCATTGAGGTGGCGCAGATCTCGCGCACCATCGCCGCGCAACTTGGATTGAACAGCGACCTGGTGGAGGCGCTCGCGCTGGTGCACGACCTTGGCCACCCTCCTTTCGGCCACTCCGGAGAAAAGGCGCTCGACACCGCCATGCGCCAGCACGGGCTCGCGTTCGATCACAACCTGCACGCGCTCCGCATTGTGGAAGACTTCGAACTTCGTTACGCTTCGTTCCGTGGGCTGAATCTTACCTTCGAAGTGCGCGAGGGCATCATCAAACACTCGCACGATTACAACGCCAAAGACCATCCCGAACTCGCCGAGTATCTGCTCGATCAGCGACCGCCGCTCGAAGCGCAGCTCATCGACCTGACCGACGAAATTGCCTACAATACCGCTGACCTCGACGACGGCTTCGAAGCCCGCCTGCTCACGGTCGAGCAGATTGCGGACAGCGTGGATCTTTTCGCACGCCGCTATCGCGACGCAAAAAGCCTGTACCCGAATGCCGCTGAAAAGATGGTTTTTAACGAGGCGCTGAAAAGTATTTTCGACGGGCTTGTCGGAGACCTGATTAAGAACACGGCGCAACGTGTGCAAGCGGCCGGCGTGCATTCTCTGGAAGATGTCCGCCGCCACGGCGAGCGGCTTGCCGCGTTCAGTCCGCCCGTCGAAGAGCAGCGACGCCGGCTGAAAGACTTTCTCTACGAAAATCTCTACTACAGCCCGGCGCTCGCGGCGGAGAAAGAAGATGCCGAGCGCATCACCAGAGAGCTCTTCGCCCACTGGATGGAAGAGCCCGACGATCTGCCCCGCAGCTACCGAGAAAAAGCCGCCCAGGAGCCGCTGCCGCGCATCATTTGCGACTACATCGCGGGGATGACTGACCCGTTTATTTATCAGCAGTATGAGAAGTATTGCGGAACGTAGGGACAGCCGCCCTCGGCTGTCCAGCGGGGCGAAGCCCCGCCACGCCGTTGAGTAAAAGCACCCGCAACGAAACCGAGGCGAGCTGCGCTCGCCTGGACAGCCGAGGGCGGCTGTCCCTACGCGGGCGACAAATCACTTTGCGTATGTGATCCGGTAGATCACGCCACCCGCATCATCGCTCAAATACATCACTCCATCGCCACCGAATATAATCCCGACCGGACGCCCCATCCACCGGCCTTTCTTCGTTTCGCCCGGTGCGAGCCATCCGGTAATGAAGTCTTCCGCGCCGCCCTGTGGCTGGCCTTTGTCGTCGAGTTTCACGCGCACAATTTTGTATCCGGTTGGAACGCTGCGGTTCCACGATCCATGGAATGCGACGAAGATGTTATTCCGGTACTCGGCGGGAAACTCCGAACCTTCATAAAATGCGAGGCCGAGCGGAGCCGAGTGCGCTTGCATCTGCACCTTGGGCTCGATCACGTTCTTGCAGCGGTCGTCCCCCGGCTTGGTGAAGTTAGAATCGGGCACGCGGTCGCCGTAACAGTAGGGCCAGCCCGCATCGCCGCCATCTTTCCCCAGATCGTAGATTGTCTCCGGCGGCAGATCGTCGCCCAGCCAGTCGCGTCCGTTGACGGTGGCCCACACCGTGTCCGTCTTCGGATTCACCGCCAGCCCCACCGCATTGCGCAGGCCTTTCGCGAAAATCTTCTGGCCGCTGCCATCCGGATTGAATTCCATCACGGCCGCTCGCCGAGGATCTTTTTCAATGCAGACGTTGCAACTCGATCCGGCCGAGACGTACATCTTGCCGCCGTGAAACAGGAGGGTGCGCGTGGAGTGTCCGCCGCCAGCCGGCAGATCGGCCAGCCGTTTCGGATTGGATGCCCGCAGGTTCGCTTCGTCCCAGTCATAGCGGCGAACCTTGTCGTTCTCGGCGACGTACAGCTTGCCTTCGTAAAACGCGAGCCCGTGCGGCTCATTCAGCCCGCTGAGAATGGTGACCGTGCGCGCGGCTTTGCCCGCGTGTTTCGGGTCGGGAAGTGCGACCACCTTGCCCTCGCCCGATTCGCTGACCAGCAGGACGCCGCCGGGGCTGAAAACCATCATGCGCGCGCCGTCCACGTCCTCGGCAAAAACAGAGATGTGGAATCCCGGCGGCGCTTTCAATTGCGCAAGATCGAAACGAGTTTTCTCCGCGTGTGCAGAGTTGGCGTGAGCCAAGAGTGCAAGCAGAGAGGGAAGTAGCACAAACCATATTCGGTGCATGTCTAGGCGACGCATAGTTTAATGGATGACTCCGCAGTGAGCTGCGCTCATCTTTCTTCTTTCTTCAGTGATCCGACTCCTTGCGCTTTTCGATAATTCCCCGAAAGAAGGACCTCTGCACGCAGTTTTTATATCAGTTCCCGCCAAAATTACCGCTAGGCACAGTGCAGGGCCGAGGAACGATGGGATACAATATCCTTGAAACTAAAGCACTTGCAGTCCACGCCCGGGCCCCGGGCATTTGGCACGCAAACTGTTTATAGAAATGTGCGCCCGTGATGCGGGCAGCGTTTTGAGGCAACCGCGCGTCGGCGCTTGCCTTCCGAAAGTTTACGGAATCTGTTAGTGAAAATGACGCAATCAAAATCGCGCCGCAAGGCGTTTGGAGTGGCTCCCCACTCCCCACTTGGAGGAAGTTTAAAATGAAAAACCGCACTATCTTCGCTGTGCTGCTGGCTGTAATCCTGGCAGTGCCAGTATTCGCGCAGGACAATTCCGCCACCCAAACTCAGCCCGCAACGGCTCAGACCGCAGCCCAGCCGGCTACTAAGGCCGATACGGCCACCGGGAAAGATCCGCTGCAACCCGAGACTCGCCAGGGCTTCTGGGGCAAGATGAACCCGTTCGCGCGCAAGAAATATGTTGCGCGGCAGACCCAGCCGATCCGCGACCGCGTTAACGAACTCGATGAGCTGACCGCCTCCAACACCCGGGCGATCAAGGATACCGACGCGCGCGCGCAGCAGGGAATCCAACTCGCTTCGGCCAAGGCCAGCGAAGCCGATCAACACGCCATCGACGCCGGCAACCGGGCGCAAGCCGCGCAGCAGACCGCGCAACAGGCGCATACCCGTCTGAATACGGTCGAGAAGGTAGTCACGAACATCGATCAGTACCAGCCCTCCGCGCAAACCGAAATCCGTTTCAAACCCGGACAGACGGTGCTGAGCCAGGCCGCCAAGAGCGCTCTCGATGACATGGCCACCCCGCTGAAGAACCAGCGTGGCTACGTCGTCGAAGTACAAGGCTTTGCGTCCGGTCACGGACAGGTCGCGATTGCCAACTCGCAGAAGATGGCGGAGTCGGTGGTCCGCTATCTAGCGCTGAACCACGACATTCCGATCTACCGGATTTACCTGGTCGGTATGGGCAATGCGCCGGTGCCGGCGACGTCCTCCGAGGGCGAAGCCAAACCCAAGCGCATGGCCGGGGGCCGTGTTGAAGTCAGCCTCCTGAAGAACGACCTGGAGCAGCTTGCTTCCACCAGCACGACTCCGGATCAACCGCAGCAGAAGTAGCAGTATCCTCTCCCCTGGAAGCCTCCCATGAAAATGGGAGGCTTTTCTTAGTTTGTCTGCATTCCACCGTCAGACACACCGGTTCAACATCGTGTTATCCTCCACGCGTCATGGAAATTCTGTACTACGTGCACACGCCTTCGCCGGTCGGCCCGCTTTTCCTCGCCGCTTCCACGAAGGGCTTGGTGCGACTCGAATTCGAAGATCGCGTGCTGAAAATAAATCCCGGAACGACTCAGCTGCATGAATCGAAGCCCGCCCTGGCGCCCTATGTGCACGAACTCAACGAATATTTTGCCGGCAAACGCCGCGAGTTCTTGTTCCCGCTCGATCTTCGCGGAACCGAGTTCCAACTCGCGTGCTGGCGTGCACTGCTCAAAATCCCTTACGGCGAGACTCGCAGTTACCGTGACATTGCGAAAGCGATTGGCCACGCGCGGGCCTACCGTGCCGTCGGCATGTCGAACAACCGGAATCCAGTCGCTATCGTCGTTCCCTGCCACCGGGTGATCGCATCGAGCGGCTCACTGTGCGGTTATGGTGGCGGGCTCGACGTCAAGCGCAAGTTGCTCGACCTTGAGCTGGGGCATGTTCGTCCTTGTCTTCCCCTGGGAATCGGGGCATAAGCTGGCGGTCGGCGTAAGTCCTGTACACTAGCCGGCATCTTCAATTGTGAACGCCCCGAGCTCATCCACGACATCGACCGTCCGCAAGGCCAGCCTCTTCTATTTCGTCTTCGTAATGTTTTCCTACACCACGGGCGGCCCCTTCGGACTCGAAAGCATGGTAAGCACCAGCGGCCCCGGCATGGGGCTAATTTTTTTGCTGGTTATCCCGTTCTTGTTGAGCATTCCGGTGTCGCTCGTCGCCGCTGAACTCACCACGGCCATGCCCGTCGAAGGGGGATTCTATCGTTGGACCCGCGCCGCCTTCGGAGATTTCTGGGGATTCCCACTCGGAGATTTCTTGGGGTTCCTCGCCGGATGGTGGAACTGGTGCGCCTCATTCTTTCTCGGCGCCTCCTACGCGGTGCTCTTTGCCGATTACCTGCGCTACTACTTTCCCGAGATCAGCGGGTGGAAGCATTGGCTCGTGTCTTTCGCGCTGATCGTGGTCATCACCTGGCTCAATATCCGTGGCATCCAGATGGTGGGCAAAGCGGCCACTGTTCTCGAATTGTTTATGTTCATTCCGGTGATCGCCATGGTCGTCATTGGTTTTGCCAAGTGGCATCACAACCCGTTTGTGCCGTTGGTCCCGCCGCATCAGCCTTTTTTCAAAGCATTCGGAGTTGGATTGGCCCTAGCCATTTGGGGTTACGCCGGATATGAGCAAGTCTCGAGCGTGGCCGGGGATGTTGAGAACCCGCAGCGCACCTATCCGAGAGCGCTTGCGGTGGTCATTCCGCTTTCCATCGCGACGTATTTTCTGCCAGTGCTGGCCGGGCTGGCCGCGCTCGGAAACTGGCAACAATGGAACGACGGTTACTTTTCCACCGCGGCGCTGCTGATCGGCGGCCCCTGGCTCGGCCATCTGATGGCGGTCGCCGCCATGGCCGGCACGGTCGCGCTGCTCAACAGCACCATGCTCACCGCCACCCCTATGCCCTTCGCGCTCGCCGAAGACGGATACCTGCCGCCCTTCCTCGCGCGCCGGCATCCGCGCTATGGCACGCCCTGGATCGCGATCCTGATCTCCGCCGCCATCTACGCACCCCTAGCGCTGCTATCGATCGGCCAATTGATCAGCATCTATGGGTGGCTGCGGGGCGCCACCACCGGGCTGACCGTCCTCTCCGCCTGGGGACTGCGCCGCAAACAGCCCGATTTGCCGCGAGCTTTCCGCATTCCCGGTGGCAACCTCGGACTGTTCTATGTGATCGCCCTGCCCATGGCGATGACCTGCGTCGCCTTGTTTAATAGCCTTCAGATCGCGAAGCTCTGGGGCCCATGCCTCCTGGTCGCCGGCCCGATTGTTTATTTTGTGGTGAAATGGTTTGCCAAGCGCGCCGCGCAAAAGGCCTCAGGCGCTCGGCCTAGTTGATTCATTTCGACGTGCGAGGGTCATGTGCTCTTTACCATCTGCGAACTAAGCCGGCAAATTCGCGACCGCTCCATCTCTCCCGTGGAACTCACCCAGCACTGCCTAGTACTGATCGAGAAGCTCAACCCGACGCTCAACGCCTTCATTACGGTCACCGCCGAACGTGCTTTGGAACGAGCCCGGGTCGCCGAGCGCGAAATCTTCCGTGGAGACTATCGCGGCCCGCTTCACGGCATCCCCATCGGAATCAAAGATATTGTCGATACCGCCGGAGTCCGCACTACCGCGGCCAGCGCGCTGTTCAAAGATCGCATTCCCACCGAAGACGCCGAGGTTGTGCGCCGCCTCCGCTGCGGAGGCGCGATCATTCTAGGCAAACAGAATCTGCACGAATTCGCCTATGGCGGAAGCTCGATGATCAGCTTCTTTGGCGAGGTGCACAATCCATGGGACGCGGCGCGCATTACCGGAGGCTCTTCCGGAGGCTCGGCCGCCAGCGTTGCCGCCGCTCTTGGATTCGCCGCTGTCGGCACTGACACCGCCGGGTCCATCCGCCTGCCTGCCGCCTACTGCGGAGTCGTCGGGCTTAAGCCGACGTATGGCCGGGTGAGCGCCCGTGGAGTCATTCCGTTGTCATCGTCGTATGATCACGTCGGCCCCATCACGAATTCGGTCTATGACGCGGCTCTGATGCTGCAAGTGCTGTCCGACTTCAAGGCAGGGGATCCCTGCGCTCAGCCCAGTCTCGTCGCTCGGTTCGATGAGCTGCCGGTGAATCTGCGCATCGGAATTCCGCGGCCATTTTTCTTCGACGATCTCCATCCCGAAGTCGCCGCGGCTATCGAAAAGGCAATCGAGCGTTTCCGCGAACTCCATGCTGAAATTCGCGAGGTCGAGCTTGAAGTCTCCACCGACCGCACGCTCGCGAGCGCCGAAGCCTATGCCTATCACGAGTCATTCGTAACCCGCACGCCAGAGCTTTACCAGCCGGCTACGCTGGCGCGCATCCAATCGGGAGCCAAAGTCTCGGCGGACGATGCTCTGCGGGCCAGCGGCGAACTGCAGGCGAGTCGGGACGCGATCCGAAAAATATTCGATGAAGTGGACGTGCTGCTGACACCCACGGTTCCGATTCCGCCGCCGGCGATCGCCGCCCTGCGCGAACGTCCCGACGACCTGCGCCCGCAGGAGCTGATCATGCTGCGCAACACGCGGCCATTCAACGTCTGGGGGATTCCGACCATTTCCGTTCCCTGCGGATTCACAAACGATGGGCTGCCGATTGGTCTGCAACTGGCTGCCGCTCCCTTGAGGGAGGACGTAGTGCTGCAGGCCGCGCATGCATACGAGCAGGCGACGGAGTGGCACAGGAGGATGCCCGGGCCACTTCGAACCACATAGGTCGCGGACACACCTTCGGCAATCCGAACAATTGTGCTGTGAGGGATGTCACTGTACTCAAACCTAAACCCTGTCACCCTGAGCGGAGGTGGTCGTTCACGAAGTGAACGGCCACCGTAGTCGAAGGGCCCCTACTCCCACTATGCCGCATGAGCGAAAGACATACTGCGCGTACATCATGGGTAGCCTGTCGGGAACTCTCTACATCGGAATGACAGGCAACCTGCATAAACGCGTCTTTGAACACAAGTTCCACCGTATCGAAGGATTCACAGACAAATATCAGGTCGAGCGTCTGTTGTACTGGGAGTCGTTCGACGATGTCCACCGGCCGATCGCACGCGAGAAACAACTCAAGGGGTGGCGGCGATCGAAGAAAATCGCGCTGATCGAATCGCTGAATCCGCATTGGCTGGATTTGGCGCGGGAGTGGTATCCCTGGATGAACGATTCCTGCGGGAGTAGGGGTCCTTCGACTCCGCGGACGGATTCGCATACGCGAATCCGTCCGCTCCGCTCAGGATGACAGTTTAGTACTGGGTTCCGAAGGCGTGAGCGTAACTTTCTTTATCTTTCGGCCGGCTCTCACGGTCAGTGGCTCCTTTAGATCCGTTAGATTCCAGGGAGGTCTAGTGTCCGTCTTCAACTCTCCATTGATCCGCACAGCTTTCTGCTTTATTTTGCGCACTGCATCACTCACCGAATCAGCAAGACCAATTCGAGAGAGCAATTTGTCTAGCTTAATCAGCAGCACTCCCGGAACAATGGAAGGAGCGGTAAAAGTATCAAGCGGGACTGCTACCTCCTCCACATCTTCTGGCACACCACCCTTCTGAAACTGTTTTGCCCAATCCTCAGCGGCCTTTTCGGCGGCCTCCCGTGAGTGAAAATCGCTGACGATCAACCTTGCTAGCGACTTTTTAATCTCCATCGGGTGACGCTCGCCTGTTTTGATGCCCTGTCTGAGGGCGTCAATCTGAATTGCCCGCACATCCGTCAACAGTTCGTAATAGCGCCACATCATCTCGTCGGAAATCGACATCACCTTGCCATACATCTCGAGTGGGGGCTCGTGAATGCCGATCGCGTTCCCAAGCGACTTCGACATCTTGTTGACGCCGTCGAGCCCTTCGAGGATCGGCGTCGTCAACACCACTTGCGACTCCTGCCCGTAAGCTCGTTGCAATTCGCGCCCCACCAACAGATTGAACTTCTGATCGGTGCCGCCCAGTTCCACGTCGGCTTCGAGCGCGACCGAGTCGTATCCCTGCGCTAGCGGATAGAGCAATTCATGCATCGCTATCGGTTTCTCGTCGTGGAAACGCTTGTGGAAGTCCTCACGTTCGAGCACCTGCGAGACCGTGTACTTCGCGGTCAAACGGATGAAGTCCTCGGCCGAGAACTTTGAGAACCACCGGCTGTTGAAATCGACAACCGTCTTTTCCGGGCTGAGAATTTTGAAGACCTGCGCCTTGTAGGTTTCGGCGTTCTCCGCAATCTGCTCCCGGGTCAGCGGAGGCCGCGTCGCCGAGCGTCCCGTCGGATCGCCGATCATTCCGGTGAAATCGCCGATCAGAAAGATGACCGTGTGCCCGAGATCCTGAAAATGTTTGAGCTTGCGCAGCAGGACCGTGTGGCCCAGGTGCAGATCGGGTGCGGTCGGATCAAAGCCCGCCTTCACCTTAAGCGGCTTACCCGAAGCGCGCGAGCGTTCGAGCTTCGAGCGCAGTTCGGATTCCTTGACAATCTCCGCCGCGCCCTTCTTGAGGTAAGCCAGTTGTTCTTCGACCGGTGGAAAGTTGGACATGTCGTAGTGATTATAGCGACCGATGGAGCAGCCGCGAGCTACGGGCTGCGAGCTACGAGGAAAGGCACAGTTGTTGTGGGTGGTCACGGCCCGCTCGAAGCCCGTAGCTCGCGGCTCGTAGCTCACGGCCGCCGATAGAAGCTCATAGCCGCGTCTCCCTGTACCAGCTTCCGGTATCGCCGCAATTCCCCAAAAGTCTCTCCCGGGTCGAATCTCTTCTCATGCTCGGCGATTACCAGGCTCCGCCCGGCCAATAATTTCGATTCCGCCAGCACCGCCATTGTCTTCGCGTACTCATCCTGCATCGAGTAGGGCGGATCGAGAAAGACGAAATCGGCGACGTTCCCTGCCGCTTCCAATTGCCGCAGAGCCTTCCCGGCCTCGGCCTTCACGATCTGAAATCCTTGCGCAATCCCCAACGACTTCAAGTTCCCGGCGATCAACTCCGCCGCCGCTTTGGACGACTCGACAAAGCACACCATCCGGGCGCCGCGGCTCAGGGCCTCAATTCCCACCGCGCCCGTCCCAGCGTACAAGTCGAGCCATACCGACTCGGCCAGCGCAGTTGGATCGCCCGCTGACAGCACGTTGAACAGGGTCTCGCGCAACCGGTCCGCGGTCGGACGGATTTCGCGCCCAGGCAACGACCGCAACGTCCGGCGCCGGTACTCTCCAGCGATCACTCTCATAATTCTTCTGTGGGGACAGGGCTTGCCCCGTCTCCTCTGCCGCCGGAGACGCGGCAAGCCGCGTCTCTACAGGAAATCAAATTGCCCTTCCGGCTCAGCCCTTCCGATTTGCGTTTTCGCATCTCCGCGGCATCTATCGGTGTCTAAACAGATAGAATACCGGTAGGCATGACGATGCGCAGTTGGTCCATCCCGGTCGGACGTCTTTTCGGAATCGAAATTCGTATTCACCTGACTTTTCTGTTTCTGCTGGTCTTCTTGTTTAGCACCGAAGCCGCTACGCAGGATGCGACCGCCGCGGTGCGAGTGCTGGGTTTGTTCGGGATCGTTTTCGGCAGCGTGGTGCTGCACGAATTAGGTCACGCTCTGGTGGCCCGCGGCTCGGGCATTCCGGCGAAGGGCATCATCCTGTTGCCGATCGGCGGGGTCACCATCCTGGACGAAGCGCACGCCATCCCCGACCCGATCAACGCCTGGAGGCGCGACATCCGCATCGCAGTTGCCGGACCGCTGGTGAACCTCTGCATCGCCGGCTTGTCCGCGCTCATACTGCTGGCGGCCATACCCAACTTTTCGCTTACTGCGCGACCGCTGGTCCATGCGAGCGCCTTGTTGCGGAGCATGGTCTGGTGGAACCTCTACCTCGGCTTGTTCAACCTATTGCCGGCTTATCCCATGGATGGCGGGCGCGTTTTGCGCGCTTTCTTCTCGCGCCGCGTTGACATGGTTCAAGCCACCCAGCGCGCCGTCCGCATCGGCCATGTCTTTTCCATCCTGATGATCATGGTTGGAATGCTGATCAGCAGTCGCGCTGAGACGCGATGGGACGGCTATTGGCTGATGATGATCGGCTTCTTTCTCTTTGCCGGCGCACAACTCGAAGAACGCTCGGCGGTATTTCAGTCCGTTCTGCAAAGCGTCCGCCTGGAGGAAGTCATGCTCACCGACTTCGCCACGCTCTCGCCCGCCGACACGCTGGAAGACGCGCTCGAAAAGGCCGTGCACACGCTGCAGGACGATTTCCCCGTGGTGCGCGGCAGCGACATGGTTGGGGTCGTGTCCCGTCAAAAGATTCTTGAAGCGCTGCGCGCCGAAGGCAACGGCTATGTGCAGGCTGTCATGAATCGCATTTTCGAAGTTGCCGCCAAGCAGGAGTCGCTAGCCTCCGCTTTTCGTAAGCTCTCCGCCCGCAATCTCAGCATCATCCCGATTGTCGACGATCAGCATCTGGTCGGAATCGTCACCCTGCAGAATCTGATGCACTCCATGTCGCTGCTGGCCGAAAGCCGCAAATTGCGCCGGGAAGCGCTGGACGCCTAGGAAGGTCAGAGGTCAGATTGCAGAGGTTAAAATCCCAGGCTCCACGACACAGTGTGCGCACTTGGGTTCTAACCTCTGCAATCTGACCTCTGACCTCTTACCTGACCTTCGCATAGACTTGCTGCGCGGCGCGCACAGCGCATCCAAACTCGACCGGCCTCCCAGTCGCTTCGGCGATGACATGTTCGAGTGCGGCCAACACTCCCACCGTGTCCAGATAATCGTAGTAACCAATGTGAGCGATGCGGAAAAGCTGTCCCTTCATCTCGGCCTGTCCGTTGGCTACGACCGCGCCAAACTGGTCGCGGAAGCGTTTGCAGATGGCCGTGGAATCTACGCCGGCCGGGGCAGCGACGGCAGTCAGCGCGGCCGCGGGAGAACTCGGCGCGAACAGCTTCAGCCCCAGCGCTTCGACGCCGGCGCGCGTCATGGCCGCGCACAACTCGGCGTTTGCGATTAGTGCGTCGCGGCCCGCCGCGAGGTTGCCGTCTCCCATTTGACGCACGTAATCGAGCGCCGCAGCCAGTCCGGCGAACAGGGAAGTCGCGGGTGTATAGGCTGTTTCCGCCTTGGCGGCGGATTTGCGTTCCTTGCGCAGGTCGAAGTAATAGCGCGGAGATTTTGCCGTCTCCATGCGCTGCCACGCACGCTCGCCGATGGCGCCGTAGGCTAATCCGGGTGGGATCATCAGCGCCTTTTGCGAGCCGCCGATGATGACATCGACTCCCCAATCATCGACGTCGAGTCGCGTTGTGCCCAAGCCGGTGATGGCGTCAACGACGAGCAAAGTATCTGGCCGAGTATCCGATGAAGTCCGCACCAGCTCCGCGATCCGTTCAACGTCATGGCGCACGCCCGTGGAACTCTCGGTTGCTTGCATATAAACGCAGCGGATGGTGGGTGACAGCTTACGGCGCACTTCCTCGAGCGAAAATGTTTCGCCATAGGGAGCGGTCACCGTTTCCACGGAACAGCCAAATGCCTTGGCCAACGAGGCCCAGCGCTCACCGAACTTGCCGGCGGTGAGTACCAGCACCCGGTCGCCGGGAGAAGTCAGGTTCGAGACCGAAGCTTCCATGAAACCGGTGCCGGACGATGACAGCACCAGGACGTCGTTCTTCGTGCCGATGAATTCCTTAACGTCGGCGAGCACGCGAGCGAACAGAGCGCGGAAATCGGCGGTGCGATGGTGCGCGCCATAGGAGGCCATCGCTGTCTGCGCGGCGGGAAGAAGGGGAGTAGGACCGGGAGTGAAGAGTCTGTTCTTCTTGATCATGGGAACCAGAATATTCGAAAGCCTGTGGTTCAGGGGAGAAAAGGTCAGAAGTCAGAGGTCAGATTGCAGAAGTAAGAGCCTTCGCTACCTGTGGTTTTCACCGCTGCAATCTAACCTCTGACCTCTATAATTCTCCCATGCCCCTCATCGACCAGATCCAGAAAGACATCGTCGCGGCCATGAAGGCGCGCGAAGAGCAGCGCCTCTCCACCCTGCGCATGGTCAAGACCGCGCTCAAGAACAAAGAGATCGACAAGATGGCGCCGCTCGACGACAAGGAATCGCAGCAGGTGCTCTCCACGCTGATCAAGCAGCGCAGGGACTCGGTCGAGCAGTTCACCAAGGGTGGACGCCAGGAGATGGCCGACAAAGAAGCCGCCGAGATCAAGCTGATCGAGACTTATCTGCCCAAAGCCGCGGGCGAAGAAGAGATCGTAGCCGGAGTCCGCGCGGCGATTGCGGAGATGACGCCCGCTCCCGCCATGAAAGATATGGGGACAGTAATGAAAGCCGCCATGGCCCGCTTCGCCGCAGCTGGGATGCGGGTGGATGGGAAGGTGGTTAGCGAGGCGGTGAAGAAGGAGTTAATGGGGAAGTAGGGATCACTTTCCCCGCTGCCACTCCCGATACGCTTCACTCTTGCCGATCCCGCGCTCTTTCGCAACTTTCTTCAGCGCGGCTTTTTCGTCGGTCTTTTCTGCGACCATGATTTCGCGGACCCGCTGAGCAACGCTCACGGTCTCAGATGCGGACGCAGTTGCCCCCTCTTCGGATTTCGCGATCAGCAGCGTGATTTCGCCTTTGACCTCTCCTCGCGCTTTCAGTTGATCCAGAATTTCTTTGGTCCGCCCGCGGAGGAATTCTTCGTGAAGCTTGGTCACCTCGCGGGCGACGACCACATGCCGGTCGTTCCCCAGAACTTCGACCACATCCGCCAGCGTTTCCAGCAGCCGGTGCGGCGCTTCGTAGAACACCTGCGTTCGCGGAGAGTCTTTCACGCTCTCCAGCAGCTTGCGACGCTGTCCTGACTTGGCGGGGAGGAAGCCGCTGAAACGGAAAGAATCGGTGGGCAGGCCGCTAGCGACGAGCGCGGCCAGGAATGCCGACGCTCCGGGAATTGGGACGACCGGCACGTGGTGCCGGATGGCCAGCGCGATCAGGCGGAATCCGGGGTCGGAGATGCCGGGCATGCCCGCGTCGGTGACCAGAGCGATCTTGGCTCCGCCTTCGAGGTCGACGACGAGTTCGGCGGCTTTGGTCATCTCGTTGTGCTCGTGATAGCTGACGGTGCGCGTCTTGATGCAGTAATGGCTGAGGAGTTTCAGGGTCTGGCGCGTGTCTTCGCAGGCGATCAGGTCGACTTCTTTGAGGACGCGGAGGGCTCGCAGGGTGATGTCTTCGAGGTTGCCGATGGGCGTGGCAACAAGATAGAGCGACGGGCCTACAACGGCTGGGCCTCGTTCTGAGATGCTGCCATTCTGTGTGTCTTCGCGCATGAGGGGAGTCTAGCAAGAAAACCTTTACCACAGAGGACACAGAGAACACAGAGGAAGAAATAACCTAGGCGCCTTCCCCTGTGCCCTCTGTGTCCTCTGTGGTAAAGCCTCATGCCCGGCCACGCCAGGCAGTTCGCGGCGCGAGGCCCCGAACCAGCGTGATCATCTTCTAGCTTCGCCTTTTATTCGCTTCGTGCTAAACTGACCAAAACTGATGTGACAGCCAACACTTCACGCCCCAGCCCGCGGGTGTAGGCTACGGGGGATTCGTACCCGGGATTCCAGATTCAGAAATCAGGAGCAGCCATTATGGCCGAAGAGCGTAGCCGAGCAGACGAGCGTGTCAAGGCAATTGAACTCGCATTCGCACAGATCGAGAAGCAGTTTGGCAAAGGTTCCATTATGCGGCTGGGGTCGAAGGAAGCTATCGTCCCCATCGCAGTGATTTCCACGGGCGCGATTTCGTTCGATGCCGCGCTGGGCGTCGGGGGCGTGCCGCGCGGGCGGGTCGTGGAAATTTTCGGCCCGGAGTCTTCCGGCAAAACAACCATCGCCTTGCAGGTAATTGCCGAGGCGCAAAAGACGGGCGGCATGGCGGCGTTCGTCGATGCCGAGCACGCGCTCGATCCGGGCTACGCCAAGAAGCTGGGCGTGGACGTCGACAACCTGCTGGTCTCGCAGCCCGACTACGGCGAGCAGGCGCTCGAAATCGTTGAAGCGCTGGTGCGCTCGAACGCCATTGACGTGCTGGTGGTGGACTCGGTGGCGGCGCTTGTCCCGAAGGCCGAACTCGACGGCGAAATGGGCGACAGCCACATGGGCCTGCAGGCGCGCCTGATGTCGCAGGCGCTGCGCAAGCTGACGGGGACGGTCGCCAAGTCGCGCACTTGCCTGATCTTCATCAACCAGATCCGCGAAAAGATTGGCGTGATGTTTGGCAACCCGGAAACCACGACGGGCGGGCGCGCGCTAAAGTTCTATTCGTCAGTGCGCATCGACATCCGCCGCATTGCGGCCATTAAAGAAGGAGACGTAGTCACCGGCTCGCGCACCCGGGTCAAGATTGTGAAGAACAAAGTGGCGGCGCCCTTCCGCGAGTCGGAGTTCGACATTCTTTATGGTGAAGGCATCTCGCGCGAAGGCGATCTGCTCGATCAGGCGGTGGCCCAGAATATTCTGGAGAAGTCGGGCTCTTGGTTCAGCTACAAAGGCGAGCGCATTGGGCAGGGACGCGAGAACGCCCGCACCTTCCTGAAAGAGAATAAAGACACCATGGCGAAACTCGATGCCGAAGTGCGCAAAGCTCTGGGACTGGCGCCGTCCGCGGTGACGCCGGCAGCGGTCCCGGCGCAGGCCACCGGCACACAGGGACGTGTCACGACAATGCCGAGCGCGATCCCGGAAGCTACAAAAGTGCCGGCGGCAAGACGGTAACTGCCGCGAATGCAGTTTGTTTAGTTGATGGAGAGACGGGCGTCTCGCCCGTCTCCCTCATCCCCCGCCTAAATGCCCTCCGATTGCTATCCCCCTTGCCCCCGCATACAATCCTTGTTTCTTCGACCTTTCTTAGAACGAGGGCCCTGTGAAGCGTATTAAAGCCATTTATCCCGGATCGTTCGATCCTCCTACCAATGGACATCTTGATCTGATTGAACGCGGCAGCAAGATTTTTGACGAACTGGTGGTCGCGATTCTCCGGAATCCCGAGAAAGACCCGCTGTTCAGCGTGGCCGACCGCCGCAAGATGTTGGAGGCGATGACCTCGGACATTGACAACGTCTCGGTGGACACGTTTGAGGGTCTCACCGTGGACTACGCATTGCGGGTTGAGGCTAGGGCCATTTTGCGCGGCATTCGCGCCATCAGCGACTACGAGTACGAGCTCCAGATGGCGCTGATGAATCGCAAACTCCAGCCTGGGTTGGAAACGGTGTTCATGCTGCCCGCGGAAAAATATTCGTATGTGAGTTCGCGGTTGGTGCGCGAGGTCGCGCAACTCGGCGGTTCGATTGCCTGCCTGGTGCCGGACCTTGTCGAGCGGAAGCTTCGTGAGAAAATGGACGTGGCTCTCAAGTTCGAGAAGGGCGAGGCTGCCGAAGGCCCGAGCAAATCCAGGAAAAAGAAAGCTTGAGCATGGTTGACACAAGCACGCTGAACACGAGCATGCCAAATATGAGCAGAGTCATCACGCCCGTCACTCGCCCCGTCCGCCTGACGGAGCGCATCAACCGCATTGAGCCGTCCGCCACCTTGGGCGCCGTGGCCGAGGCGGAAAAGTTGCGACAGCAGGGAATCGACGTGGTCGACGCGACTGCCGGCGAGCCGCACTTCGCGACGCCGCAGCACATTAAAGACGCCGCTATTGCGGCCATTCAGGGAAATTTTTCGAAGTACACGCCGGTGGGCGGCACGGTCGAAGTGAAGGACGCGATCATCCGCCGCCACGCCGCCGATTTCGGCTCCGCCTACAAGCGGGAGGAAACGTGCGCTTCGGTGGGCGGCAAGCACGCGCTCTTCAACGTCATCTCGGTGCTGGTCGACCACGGCGACGAAGTGATTCTGCCGGTGCCCTACTGGGTCTCGTTCAAAGACATGGTGCGCTACGTGGGCGGCAAGTGCGTTCTCCTTCAGGCCGACGAAGCGCAGGGCTTCCGCGTCACCGCGCAGATGGTGGAACGCTTGATCACGCCGAAGACGAAGCTGATTATTTTGAATTCGCCATCGAATCCGTCGGGCGCGGTCATGAGTTCGGCGGATATGACTCAAGTTGTGCGCCTGGCGCATGAGCGCGGCATCTGGGTGATTTCCGACGAGTGCTACGTGTATCTCAATCACACGGGCAAGAATTTCTCGGTGGGATCGTTGAACGAATATCGCGACCGGTTTCTGGTGGTCGGATCGCTTTCGAAGACCTACGCCATGACCGGCTGGCGACTGGGATTCACGCTGGGCCCGGCGGTGGTGGTGGACGCGGTGCATAAACTGCAGAGCCAGTCGACTTCGAATCCAACGTCGATTGTGCAGAAGGCAGCGGTGGCGGCGCTGAACAGTTCGCAGCAATGCGTGGCCGACATGCTCGCCGAGTACATACACCTGCGCGACCACATTGTCGGCGGCCTGCGGTCGATTCCGGGTGTGAAGTGCACCATGCCGGAAGGCGCGTTCTACGCGTATCCGAACGTATCGGCGTTTTTCGGGAAGAGCGGAATGAAGTGCAGCGCCGACATCGCGCACGGCCTGCTGCATCAGGCGCACGTGGCGACGGTTGCGGGAGAAGGCTTCGGCACGACGGAACATGTCCGCTTCTCGTACGCGACTTCGATGGAAAATCTTGACAAGGCTCTGGAGCGCATGCGCAAATTCTTTGGCGCGCTATAGCATAGTATTCCGCAAATTCGGGACATAGATTGAAGTTGTCATCCTGAGAGTTTGTGACTTTTTTAATGTCGTCAAAAATCGATGCTGCAAGCAAAGCAGTTACGACGACAAAATAACCGCAAATTCAAAAAAG
>Ga0209904_1000006_pt1 | contig 19693 bp, 18 predicted proteins | sample PerMet712P3D_FD_188315 | JGI IMG/M metagenome (GOLD analysis project Ga0209904, IMG submission 188315) | Thawing permafrost microbial communities from the Arctic, studying carbon transformations - Permafrost 712P3D (version 2) | ecosystem: Environmental > Terrestrial > Soil > Wetlands >... | reverse complement strand
ATTCGCAGACGACGCTGGCAGGCAGTCCTTGTAGGCCAGTCCAGTAAGTCAGCCGAGCAGGCCAACTCGTCAGCCAGCGCAGGAACTCTGGCTCTCAGAGAAACTTCAACACCAAATAACAAGCGCCCCGGATCCAAAGGATCACGGGACGCCCGAACAGCCCTCCCCAGAACTGCTCACCCTTGAGGTTATGGCAATCGGTCCCAGAGCGGAATGCCACTATCGAGGGATTGAAATGGCACTAACGGGCCACTTGCCAAACACAATATCCGTGGTAACCTTCGTCATCTCGCGACTGGTTATTGACGGTCGCGCCAGGTCCTCGAAGCGGTCTTCCCTAGGTTAAGTTTTCTCGTTCGTGGCGAGATAACCCCTGCCGATTCTGAACTGAAGGTTGCTCCGTTTCGTAGTCAGACGAAACTGCCTGCGAGACTGGGACTCTGGGCGATCTTGGGGAAGTGATTTGTTGCTAGTGTGCAGCAGATTGCACCCCGAGATTTGAAGCATCCGAGGTTTTTGCTTCTAAGTTGTTGAAAAACAATAACAACCAACCTGTTGCAGTTTTGGAACGGTAAGTGCACTAAAGTAAGTAGGCGAGCTATACCTTGGGCACCAGTTCCCGAGGCAAATGTGGGGAAATGGAAATCTTGGGAGGGAATCACATGAGGCGAGTGGTAGTTTTGACTCTACTGGCATTGGCGTTGCCAATTGCCGCTGCGGCGAGCGGAATTGATCTCACTAACCAGTTTGGCACAGTTTCGATTACGGCTCCCAATGGAGGGCTGGGGACGATCGGCGTATCCACCCTCACTTCGAAGGGGTCGCAAATGCATGAGTTCAACGGCATGACATCTGTTTCAAATCTCGGCTACGTCAACTTCTCGACCGGGGTTCTGCTCAATGGCTCGATTCTGAACGGGGGACAATTCTCAGCCACGGGCTCGTCATTTACTGTGAAGGGCGTTGGTAACTGGGCAGAAGGACACGGCACGGCGATCTTCACCGGCAGCTTCGTCGGTCCGATTCAGTGGAATCTGATCAGCGTGGGCCCGCATGGCCAAACCCGGAACTACCAACTTGTCGGCTCGCTCGTAGGTACGTCGTTTGACGGGCGCACCGTGACTGGAACGACTGTCCAGAACATTTCCATCTTGAATACGGGCCAGCTCCTAATTGGGAGAGGGCACATGATGGGGGGCGACACAAAGCTTACCGTGCCCGAACCCGGAACGTTGGGCCTCCTGGGAACTGGGCTGGTGGGTCTCGCTGGAATGTTCCGTCGCAAGCTGATCGGGGTATAACCTAAATTTGTCGGTTCGCCCAGAACACTCAACTCATGGCCCCGTCGCAAGGCGGGGCTTTTGATTTTGAGCTAAGCGTTCGCGCGGATGGCCGTCGCAGGAAACGGTCCCCTGCTCAGGATGGTTTCGAGTTCTTCGAGTCCTGAGCTGAGCCTGTCCGAACACTGCTTTGAAACGCGCACCCCGCCCTCTTCTTCGGTTACTGCCGTAACGCTCCGCAATGCCTTTGACGTTGACCTTACCTTGGTCCAAACCTACAGTCAGGCGCAGGGGGTTGTATGAAAGATATCCATGAGGTTTTGCGCCGCAAGCAGGCGCAGTACACGCTGTTGGGAAAGCAGATCGAAATGCTGCAACAGGCTGCCGAAAAACTGCGCGAAGTCGCGCCCTTACTTGCGGAAAACGAGAACGAGGACGATAGCGCGGTGCTGGCGGAAGTGGACGAGGAGAACTCCAACGCGATGGCGGCCAAGGCCAGCGCTCAATCCTCGCCGGCTGCGTCGAAACCAGGGCGCAGCGCAACTCCGCGCTGGCCGTAGAAGGCGCCTAACTGTACAGGCAAAGCGCGAGGCGGAGGCTCGGGCGCATGAACTTGCAGGCATTGCTGGTGTCGAAGGACGAACCGACGGCGGAAACGCTGATTCAGGTCTTGTCGCAGTTCGGGGTTGCGGTGGACCGGTCGAACGCGGCCGATGTCGCCGTGGCGCGATTGGCGGAGGAGCGGTTCGATCAGGTCATCGTCGATTTCGACGATCCCGAAGCGGCCTCTCAGCTCCTGGAAGGTTGCCGCCGCCTGGTCGGCCCCGACCGTAAGCCGCCGGTCACGGTAGCTTTGCTCCACGATGCGTCGCAGATCCGCTCGATCCTGGGCGCGGGAGCTCATTTCATTCTCACCAAGCCGGTCACCCCGGAGCAGGCTCAAACCACCTTGCGCGCCGCGACGTCGCTGCTGAAGCGCGAAAGGCGGCAATCGTTGCGCGTCGCCGTGCAGGCGGCGGCTTCGATTCATATGGACGACCACAGTACGCTCGAAGGCATTCTGCTCGACCTGAGCACGGGCGGCGTGGATGTGCTGGCGGCCAAGCCACTGCCCTCTGGGACCATGGTTCGCATCTCCTTTCAGCTTCCCGACGGCGCGGGCATTGAAGGGGAAGCGGAGGTTGCCTGGAGTATCGCCAACGGTCAAACCGGGATGCGCTTTCTGGATATGGATGCCAAAATGTGCGACGAACTATGCCAGTGGCTCTCGGACCGTTCGCAGGATGCTTTGCCCGAAGAACCCGACGCGGTCACCCAATGTAAACTGACCGACCTCAGTCTGGGCGGGTGCTATGTGCAGACCGAATCTCCCTTTCCACAGTCCTCCGCCGTCGACCTGTGCCTGCGTGCGGCCGGGATGGAGATTCACGCGGAAGGGTTGGTGCGGGTCATGCATCCGGGACACGGCATGGGCATTGAATTCCCCGCTCGCACCGAAGAGCAACGCAAGAGCGTGGGCGATTTCATCGAATTCCTTACTGGGCAGCCCGGCGCCACTCCGCAACTGGAAACTTCTCCGCGTTCTCTGGTCGCCAACGCGGTCGATCTCAACCGCACCAGCAGCGCCGCCACCGATGCCGACGATCCCCTGCTGGAATTGCTGCGGACCGGCCCCGCGCTGGAGGAAGAAGCATTTCTCGCCGAACTGCAGCGCCAGCGAAATCCGGTCGCCGCCAACCAACAATAACCAACCTAAACGTAGGGACCGCCGCCCTCGCCGGGGCCCCCAGACCCGCGCGCTTTTCGCGGGCTGGGGTGGTTAGGCTGTCCAGGCGAGCGCAGCTCGCCCCAGCCAATGAACGTCCGCTCCATAACAAATGATCTCTCCAAGAAACCGGGAACCAGACCGGCAATCCGTCTTTAGTGCCGGTCCAAACCCCGGTTGTCGGTCTACCTCGTTGATCCGAGACTACGTCACCATTCTCACTGAATGATTTCGCTGCGGTCAATTTTCCGAGAATTTTCCAATGCAATAGAATTGCTCTATCGGTAGAGACGGGCCAAGCCGCGTCTCTACACAACATTAAGGTAAAGCTCAAACTGCTCAGAACCCCGATCTCGCGCGCGTTGCTGCTGGCTGGTGTTTGCCTGCTATCCATCGCTCCGTTCTTCTGGTGGGGCAATCCGTCCGGCCATGATTTTGAGTTCCACATGTATTCGTGGATGGAAGTTCTAGGCCAATGGAAGCACGGCATCGTCTATCCGCGCTGGGCGGCTCTGGCGTGCTGGGGGTATGGCGAGGCTCGCTTCCTGTTTTATCCTCCCGCTTCGTGGACTCTGGGCGCCGCGCTCGGGGCGGCTCTGCCCTGGAAGATGGTGCCGGGCGCGTATTGTTGGATTGTGCTCACGCTCGCCGGAGCCTCCATGTACCGGCTGGCCCGCGAGTGGCTCCCCGCCCCGGACGCGCTGTTTGCGGCTGTGTTCTACGCGCTGAATCCCTACCACTTGTTGATCGTCTACTGGCGAAGCGCCTACGCCGAACTACTGGCCTCGGTCCTTCTGCCAGTTGTAGTGCTTTGTCTACTGCGGATCTTTTCGCCGGAACGCGAGCCTGGCTTTCGCCCGGCGCTGTGGTTGACGCTCACGCTCGCCGCCGCCTGGCTGACGAACGCACCCGCGGCCGTCATGATTCACTACTCGGTTGCTGGGCTGGCGCTGGTTTTGGCGGTGCGGGAGCGGTCATGGGAGCGATCATGGCGTCCGCTGTTGCGGACAGCGCTAGCCATCGCCCTTGGCGCCGGCTTGGCGTCGTTCTATTTGATTCCCACCGTTTACGAAATGCGCTGGGTCAATATCGGCGAGGTGCTGTCGCCGGGGGTCCGTCCGCAGGACAATTTTCTTTTCACCATCATCGCCGATCCCGATCACAACCGTTTCAATTTTTTGGTTTCGACCGTGGCGCTCGCGGAAATCGGCCTCCTCGCCGTAGCAATGTGGGGTTCCCGCCGCTGGTGGAAGAAACACGTAGGGACAGCCGCCCTCGCCGGGGCCCCCAGACCGCGCGCTTTTCGCGGGCTGGGGTGGTTCGGCTGTCCAGTCGCGCGCAGCGCGACTGAATTGGAAACGCCCTGGACACTGCTTTCCGCTTGGGGCGCCGCCAGCGCGGTCCTGATGTTTTCGGTGAGCAATTTGCTCTGGCAGCACTTGCCCAAGTTCCGCTTCGTGCAACTTCCCTTCCGCTGGCTGCTTTGCATGAATGCCGCATTGGCCATGCTTCTCACTATGGCCGCCAAAGGCTGGCGCTCGCGTGGACTGGCGTGTGCAATTCTGCTGGCCGCGGTTATCGTCGCCGGGTATCGGATCCAGCCGCCATGGTGGGAGACAGCCAGCGATATCCGCGAGATGAGCAATGCCCTCCCCGACGGCTCCGGCTACGAAGGCACCGACGAATACGTCCCGGCCGGAGCCGACGCCTACGAGTTGGACAAAGGTCTGCCTCTCGTCAGCGACGACACGGGAGCCTCGGTTCCGAGCCAAGTGTTAGCGTGGGGGCCCATCGAAAAACACTTTACGGTCCACGCTGCGACACCGCAAAATCTGACCGTGCGCGTTTTCAGCTACCCGGCGTGGGAAGCCGAGGTAAACGGCACGCCCACCAAAACACGAACCACCGATGTGACTCGCCTGATCGTTATTCCGCTGGCTGCCGGAGACAGCGATGTGCATATCTATTTCCGCCGGACAAGCGATCGCGTAATCGGAAACGTCGTCTCGCTGATCAGCCTCGGACTAGTGATTGCAGCATGGAGCATGGCGCAGCCAAAAGCGAGGCCCGGACAACCGGTGTAATCCCCCGTGTTCCCCCGTGTACCCTGTGGTTATCAGCTCTCTCTTGAACCACAAGGGACACAGCGGAAAACAGGGAAAGCCACAATGGGCACCAAGATGCAGCGTAGCGTCCTAGTCGCAACCTCGAACGCCGGTAAGCTCCGCGATTTGGCCGGAGCCGCCGTGCCCTATGGCATTACGATCGCAAGCATCCCAAACTTTTCATCACTGCCCCAGGTGATCGAAGACGGGAACACTTTCGAGGAGAACGCGCGCAAAAAAACGGAAGCATACAGTCTGGCCGTTCCCGGTGCACTGGTCTTGGCCGACGACTCCGGCCTGGAGATTGACGCGCTCGGGGGGGCCCCCGGTGTGCATTCCGCCAGGTATGCCGCGGACGACCCGCACGCGGCCGAGTGCAACACGGAGGACGAAGCCAATAACGCGCGCGTGCTGCGCGAACTCGCGAGCGTGGCCGCAGAAAAACGCACCGCGCGCTTCGTCTGTGTCCTGGCCGTGGCCCGCGACGGCCAGACGCTGCGCACGTTCCGCGGCACCGCGGAAGGCATCCTGCTCGACGCGCCTCGCGGACAAAACGGCTTCGGATACGACCCACTGTTCTATTTCCCGCAAATCGGCAAGACCTTCGCCGAATTGAGCGCGGAAGAAAAAGCGCTGTACAGCCATCGGGGCGCGGCTTTTCGAACATTCCTGGAGTGGTGTCGTGCAAACTATCCTTGACTTCCATTCCCGCGCCCGACGATAATCGTTAGTTTTAACTTTGGACCACGTAAGGAGCAGTCATCGTGGCATCAACGGCCAGTCCCGTCGCTCCGAGTTCTGTCACACCCAGAATTAAACCAGGCGTCGCTCCGCTGCGCGCCGGTGAAGGATATTCGTTCCTGCTGCGACGTCTGCATTCGCTCACCGGCATCGTTCCCATCGGAGCCTTCCTTCTCGAACACTTTATCTCGAACGCCGAGGCCTTCAAGGGCTCTCAGGCCTACGGCGACCAGGTCAAGTTTCTCAACAGTCTGCCTTTCGTAGTCGGCCTCGAATTGCTCTTCATCTGGATTCCGATTCTTTACCACGGCCTCTATGGCGTCTATATCTGGTATCAAGGCGAAACGAACGTCGCCGCCTATCCGTGGCAGGGCAACTGGCTTTATACCTCCCAGCGCTGGACGGGCATCATCGCGCTCGTCTACATGGTGCAGCATACTTATTACCTGCGCTTCACCGGCGTGCACTTGCCGACGAACCCCTATCAGTCGTTTGCCAAAGTTCAGCACGAATTGCAGAATCCGTGGATGATCGCCTTTTATGCGGTCGCCATCATCGCTGCTTCCTGTCATTTCAGCTACGGACTGTGGCTGTTCGCGGCGAAGTGGGGAATCACCACCGGTGAAAGGGCGCGCCGCCGCTTTGGCTATCTCTGTCTGGCGCTCGCCCTCGGGTTGGTTTCGATCGGCGCAGCCAGCATGTACGGATTCCTGAGTAGGCCGCAGGAGCCTTTGAATTCGAATGCAGCTTCGGAAAACATCGTAATGCGCTAGAGATTGAAGACGGTCGTGGTCGTTAGTCGTTGGTCGTTGGCAAAAGGAAGGTTGCTAACGACCAACGACCAGCGACTAACGACTGAGATCGGACTCATACAGCATGGCAGCTCCGAAAATTATCGTAGTGGGCGGAGGCCTCGCGGGCCTCTCCGCCGTGATCAAGATCGCCGAAATGGGCGGTGAGGTCGACCTGTTCTCAATCGTCCCGGTAAAGCGCTCGCACTCGGTGTGCGCCCAGGGAGGCATCAACGCCGCCAAAAACCTGAAGGGCGAAGGCGATTCCACCTGGATCCACTTTGACGACACGATCTATGGTGGCGACTTCCTTGCCAATCAGCCGCCGGTCAAAGCCATGTGCGAGGCCGCACCTGGCATCATCGATCTGCTCGACCGCATGGGTGTTCCCTTCAATCGCACGCCCGAAGGCCTGCTCGATTTCCGCCGCTTCGGAGGCACGCTCTATAACCGCACCGCCTTTGCCGGAGCTACTACCGGCCAGCAGCTTCTCTACGCGCTCGACGAACAAGTCCGCCGCTACGAGTCCGAAGGCAAGGTGAAGAAATACGAGCACTGGGAGTTCCTCTCCGCCGTGCTCGACGGAAAGCGCGTCTGCCGCGGCATCTGCGCGATGGACCTGCGCACCATGGAAATCCGCACCTTCCCCGCCGACGCCATCATCATCTGCACCGGCGGCATTGGCGCCATCTTCGGCAAGTCGACGAATTCTGTTGTGTGCACGGGATCGTCGCAGTCCGCGCTCTACCAGCAAGGCTGCTACTACGCGAACGGCGAGTTTATTCAGGTTCACCCCACCTGCATCCCCGGCGAAGACAAACTGCGCCTTATGTCGGAATCGGCGCGCGGTGAAGGCGGGCGCGTCTGGGTGCCCAGAACGCAGGGCGACAAGCGCGATCCCAAATCCATTCCTGAGAAAGAGCGCTGGTACTTCCTCGAAGAGCGGTATCCGAAATATGGCAACCTGGTCCCGCGCGATGTGGCCACCCGCGAAATCTTCGAGGTCATCTACAAGCACAACCTCGGCATCGACGGCCAGCCCATGGTCTATCTCGACCTTACCCATATCGACCGCAAGACGCTCGACCGCAAACTGGGAGGCATTCTCGATATCTACGAAAAGTTTGTCGGCGTCGACCCGCACGACGTGCCCATGAAGATTTTCCCCGGCATGCACTACACCATGGGCGGCCTCTGGATCGATTACAAACACCAGACGAATGTTCCCGGAATCTTTTCCGCCGGCGAGTGCGAATACCAGTACCACGGCGCCAATCGTCTCGGCGCCAACTCGCTACTGTCGTGCATTTTCGGCGGCTTCGTCTCCGGCCCCAATGCCGTGCAGTACGCCAAGGGTCTGCAAGCCGCGTCCGGCAACGGACACTTTGACGCCGAGCGCAAACGCCAGCAGGAAGTCAATGCCGGGCTGATGAAAGCCGACGGCAATGAGAATCCGTTCCTGCTCTGGCGCGAACTCGGCGCGGTCATGACCGAGAACTGTACCGTCATCCGCTACAGCAAGAAGTGTGCGGAAGCTGACACCAAAGTCGTGGAGCTGCTGAATCGCTTCCAGAAGATTAACTTGAGCGATCGCGCACAGTGGGCGAACACGACCATCGCCTTTGCCAGACAGCTTTACAACATGCTGCAGTTGGCGCGTGTAATCGCGCAGGGAGCGGCCATGCGCGACGAGTCCCGCGGCTCGCACTACAAACCGGATTTCCCGGAGCGCGACGACAAAAATTGGATGAAGACCACAAAAGCCGTCTTCGCACCCGATCTGGACGAACCGAAGTTCGAGTTCGAGCCCGTGGATGCGGGGCTGATTCAGCCGCGGCCGAGGAAGTACTGATGCCGTCAAGCACGTCCATGAACCGCGTCTTCACCTTCAAACGGGTTCGCGGTTTCATCTTCGCGGCGTTGGGCGTCGTAATCATGGCCAACGGAATCATCGAACGGCACTGGCTGACTGTCATTTTAGGCGCCGCTATCGTGGCTTACGGAGCGTTTGCTCCCGGTTGAGGCGATAGCTGCGCGCTGCCACGTGCTGGCGGCAAACCAGATACTAATAGCGATCCAAAGGTTAGGAATTAATGGCAAACAATAAAACCGTAATCATAAAGATCAAACGCCAACTCACCCCTGAGGCGAAGCCGTCGTGGGAAGAGTTCGAGATCGCCTACAAGCCGAACATGAACGTCACGTCGGCGCTGATGGAGATCGCGGCCCGCCCCATCACCCGCGACGGCAAGCAGACCACGCCCGTCGCCTACGACTCGAATTGTCTCGAGGAGATCTGCGGCTCCTGCGCCATGCTGATCAATGGACGCGCCCGCATGGCCTGCTCGACCCTGCTCGATAACCTCGATCAGCCGATCAAGCTTGAGCCGCTCTCGAAGTTTCCCATCATTCGAGACCTCGCCGTCGATCGCAGCGTGCTCTTCGAGAACTTGAAGAAGGTCAAAGCCTGGGTGCCGGTCGATGGAACCTACGACCTCGGCCCCGGCCCGCGCATGACCATGGATGACCAGGAAAAGGCCTATCCGTTGTCGAACTGCATCTCGTGCTGCTGCTGCATGGAAGCCTGTCCGCAGTTCAATGAGGACACAGGATTCGTCGGCGCGGCCACGATTTCGCAGGTACGCCTGTTCAACACGCATCCGACCGGCGCGGCCCTGAAACGCGAGCGGCTGTCAGCGCTCATGGGAGACGGCGGCATCCAGGAATGCGGCTATGCGCAAAACTGCGTCGAGATTTGCCCGAAGAGCATCCCGCTGACCACGTCGATTGCCGACGTTGGCGGCCAAGTCATGAAACAAGCCCTCGGCGACCTGCTGCGGAAGTGAAGCTGCTGCCTCCTGTAGAGACGGGGCTTGCCCCGTCTTCTTTTTTGGGGGGATACGGCGAGAGACGCGGCAAGCCGCGTCTCTACAGGGGAATCAGAAAGCTATTTCCTGTTCCCCAAACGGCGCTTATTCCAACGTTGGCCCTTGAAACCAGCGAATGGCCCGCCCGTAACCACCGCAACTTCCTTAAGTAACGTGGGTTTGTATGAATTGCTTCACACAATTATTCATCTCTCATTTACAATTCGAGAGCCTGTAGGGAAATGAACACTTTTTCCACCACCGAACAGTTCCACAGTTGGACGTGTCCAAAGGTAACGACGCCACCGCGATGATGAGAAGCTCAAAACTGCCGGGAACGTTGTTGAAGACGCTGATCGCGTTCGCAATGTCGGTGACCATCCTAACGCCGGGGACCGCCTTTGCTCTGCACCGGGTCGACCCTCACCACCACCACCGACTCCTGCGCTTGCATCGCTTCCGTGTACATCGCGGCTTGCTCTGGAACCCGATGTTCCGTCCCTCGCACGATTCCCTGCTCCGGCAAAACGAAGAGATTGACCGTCTCGAACTGCCACGAATTCAGGACGACACGGAACTGGAAGCGCTCAAGGCCTCGGGCGCCCTGGTACCCATCGACGAAAGCGAGTCGCTGAAAATTGAGCCTAGTCTCGATCCCTCACGCCGCTTTTGCCGTCCCTGGACTCGCGATTTCGTCGCCGACCTGTCCGAAGTTTATTACCGCCAATTTCACGATCGGATCCAGGTAAACTCCGCCGTCCGCACCGTCAAGGTGCAGAAGAAGCTACGCCGGCGCAATCGCAACGCGGCTCCGGCCGAAGGCGAGACTGCGTCTTCTCATCTCGCCGGCGTCACCGTCGATCTCCAGCGCCGCGGCTTGACGCAAGACGAGATTCGCTTCGTCGAACGCTACTTGTTCTATTTGAAGGCGCTCGGCCTGGTCGAACCGGAAGAAGAGCGCCGCCACTGGTGTTTCCACGTAATGGTCTCCGACCGCTATAACGACTGGCGCCAGACCCAGACGATTTTCGAGCGTCCGCCCGTGGAAGAACCTGCCGCCCCGCCGGCCACGGTCACTGTCACGGCCGCTGGAATGGGCGCTTCTAACTGAGCCTCCACCTTCGTGAATTGAATCATCGAATCATTTGTTCATTGAATCATTGAAATTCAAAGCCAATGGCTCAATGACCAAATGATTCAATGACCAAATGATTCCATGACCCAAAGCCCTGCCTCGACTACACTCTGCACAGAATGATTGTTCTGATGGCAGGCCTTCCCGGAACCGGCAAGACCACGCTCGCCCGCGAACTGGCCCGCCGCACGCAGGGCGCGCTCCTCAGCAAAGACGAGATCCGCGCCGCGTTGTTCTCGCCACAAGATCTCGAATACTCCGTCCAGCAAGACGACTTCGTGATGGAGGTCATGCTCGACGCGGCCCGTTTCCTGCTACAGAATCTTTCCACCCGCAAAATCTTCCTCGACGGACGCACCTTCTCGCGCCGCTATCAGATCGAGCGCGTTCTCGAATTCGCTCGCGAACACGCTCAGCCCTGGACGATCGTCGAGTGTACCTGTTCCGATGAATCCGCCCGCCGGCGTCTCGACCTCGAACCCGACCCTTCGCATCCCGCGCACAACCGGACATTCGCGCTCTATCTCGAAGTGAAAGCCCGCTTCGAGCCGATCGCGTATCCCAAAACGACGATCTCCACCGACCAACCGCTTGAGCGGTGCATCGAGCAAGCTCTGGCCGCACTGTAAAACTACGAGCCGCGAGCAATCGACGCGCCGGAAGCTTGTGGCTCGAAGCTCGCAGCCCGAAGCTCGTAGCTTCCCCCGAATCGTATAGAATCCTTGTTCACTACTAGCAGGTCAAAATGAACAAACGCATCCTCGCCGCCGCTACATCACTCGCTTTTGTCATTTCCGCACACGCGCAAGCCACCATCAGCGCCAAGGCCCGTGAGATTCACAACTCCGCCATCGTCATCGACACGCACGCCGATACACCGCAGCGTTTTCTCGACGAGAACTACGATATCGGATCGACCGATCCCAAAGACCCCGGCCATATCAGTCTCGACAAGGCCAAGGCCGGCAATCTCGGCGCCGAGTTCTTTTCCATCTGGGTGGACCCGGAAACCAACCAGGGCCACTTCGCCCGCCACACGCTCGATCTCATCGATTCTGTTTATGAGCAGGCGGCCCGCCATCCGGATCGCATGATGATGGCTTTCAGTGTTAACGACATCGAACGCGCTCACCGCGAGCACAAACTCGCCGCCTTGCTCGGCATTGAGGGCGGACATTCCATCGAAAACGATGTTCGCGTGCTTCGCGATTTCTACCGCCTCGGCGTGCGCTACATGACCCTTTCCTGGTCGAACACCAACGAGTGGGCCGACTCTTCGGGCGACATCGACAATCTCAAAGTCGAGCACCACAACGGACTCACGGATGGAGGCAAACAGATTGTCCTAGAGATGAACCGCCTTGGCATGCTGGTCGGCATCTCGCACGTCGCCGACAAGACGTTCTACGATGCCATCGCCGTCAGTAAAGCGCCGCTGATCGCCTCGCACTCTTCCGCGCGAGCGCTCACCAATCATCCCCGCAACATGACCGACGACATGCTGCGCGCCATCGCCAAGAACGGCGGCGTGGTGCAGGTTAATTTCTACAGCGCCTTCATCGACGAGAATTACCGCAAGGCCGACGAAGCCCAATCTAAAGCCCGCGACGCCGCCGTCAAGGCCTATACCGACCAACTCAAGGCTGCCGGAAAAACCATCACCTACCTCGACGCGGACCGCATCGAGCGCGAGTGGGCTGCCAAGATTCCGCGCCCTCCCTTGAAATCGCTGATCGATCACATCGACCACATCGCCAAAGTTGCGGGCATCGATCATGTCGGCCTGGGCTCGGATTTTGACGGCGTCAGCGGCGCGACTCCCGAAGGCATCGACTCTGCCGCCGATTTGCCCAAGATCACACAAGCCCTGCTCGACCGCGGCTACAGCGCCGACGATATCCGCAAGATTCTCGGCGGCAATCTGCTCCGCGTCTTCCGCGAAGCGGAACGAATCAGCCGCGAAATGCAAGTCGGCAAATAATGGAGACACGGGCGCCTCGCCCGTCCGCGATGCTGCTGCGGACGCATGGTGGACCGGCGAGACGCCCGTCTCTCCACCAACAACCTGAGATCGTGTCGTACAATTGACGTTTGCCAAAATACCCTACAGGAGCATCCATGCGAACCCTAATCTATACGCTCGTCCTGATCGTCTCCACTTCCCTGCTCGGCGCCGCACAGCCCGACCCCACCGCCATCATCCACACCACGGCCGGCGACCTCAACTGCACCCTGCTTCCGAAGGTAGCCCCCATCGGAGTCGAGAATTTCATCGGTCTTGCCAACGGCACCAAAGACTGGACCAGTCCCGTCACTCACGCCAAGAAGACCGGCGTCCCGCTTTATGACGGCACCATTTTCCATCGCGTGATCCCCGAATTCATGATTCAGGGTGGCGACCCCCTTGGCACCGGTACCGGCGATCCCGGCTACAAATTCAAGAATGAGACTTCTTCCGCCGTCAAGTTCGATCGCCCCGGCCGTCTCGCCTATGCCAACGCCGGACCCAACACCAACGGCTCGCAGTTCTTCATCACCGAGGTTCCCTACCCCAGCCTCAATGGCGGCTATACCATCTTCGGCCAGTGCGACAAGGCCGCCGTCGATCTGGTGAAGAAAATCGCCCGCATGGCCAAAGACGGTGAGCGCCCGGTTCGTCCGGTCAAGATCACGCACATCGAAATCCAAAACGCCCCGGCCGCGCCCAAACCACCGGCTGGCGTGAAGTAACCGATACGGTAGAGACGGGGCTTGCCCCGTCTTCGCCGCGGGAGACGCGGCAAGCCGCGTCTCCGCAGGAATACCCAATTACGAATTTTGAAGGGAAACTATGACCCGCACACCCGGAACTTATGCCGTGTTCGAAACCAGCGAGGGCACCATCGTTTGCCGCCTGTTTGAGAAGGACGCCCCCAAGACGGTCGCCAACTTCGTCGACCTCAGCGAAGGCAAGCGCGAGTGGACGCATCCCACCACTCGCAAGAAAACCACCGATCCCCTTTATCACGGAACTGTTTTTCATCGCGTCATCCCCGGCTTCATGATTCAGGGCGGCGATCCGATGGGCACCGGTTTCGGCGGTCCCGGCTACCAGTTCGAAGACGAAACCAAGGGCTCGCCGCATCGTTTCGACAAAGCTGGCAAGCTGGCGATGGCCAATGCCGGCCCCAACACCAACGGATCGCAGTTCTTCATCACCGTCGGCAACACCGATTGGCTGACCGGCAAGCACACAATTTTCGGCGAGGTCGTCGAGGGATACGAGGTCGTGGAAACCATCGCGAAAGTCGCGCGCAACCGCCAGGACCGTCCCAACAAAGACGTAGTAGTGAAGTCGGTAAAGATCGAGCGCTAATGCCCCCACTGTAGAGACGCGGCTTGCCGCGTCTCACACAGTCGCAGGAGGCTAAGATGTCCCCCATCATGAAACCGTCAGCGTGGATCGTTGTCTCATTCAACAAAAGAATTGAGCGGCAGGGGTAGTTGCAGCGCGGTCCGATCAGTCACGCACCGCGAAGCCGCTGTGAGCGTCGTCACACCATTCAGTGACCGTTGGCCTAGTTTCCAAACCTCCAATCTATAATGATTGGGTTCTTCCCCACCTTCTGGAGGCAAGTTTCATGGCATCGTTCAACGGAGTTCCCGTTCCAGCTAACGGACAGAAGATCGAATACAGCAACGGCAAGTACACCGTCCCCAATCACCCGATCATCCCTTTCATTGAGGGAGACGGCACCGGCCGCGATATCTGGAAAGCCTCGGTTCGCGTTTTCGACGCCGCAGTCGAAAAGGCGTACGAAGGCAAGCGCTCGGTCGCTTGGTACGAAGTTTTTGCCGGCGAGAAGGCCAAGGCCCGCTTTCAGAACTGGCTTCCCGACGACACCGTCAGCGCCATCCGCGAATTTCGCGTCGCCATCAAAGGTCCGCTGACCACGCCCATCGGAGGCGGCATCCGTTCCCTCAACGTCGCCCTGCGCCAGATCCTCGATCTCTACGGTTGCGTGCGGCCCGTAAAATACTATGCTGGCGTTCCATCGCCCGTGAAGCATCCCGAGCGCATGAACATCGTCATCTTCCGCGAAAATACGGAAGACGTTTACGCCGGCATCGAATGGGAACAAGGCACGCCCGAGGTCGCCCGGCTGATCGAATTCCTCAATAAAGAAATGCTGAAAGGCGGCAAAAAACAAATCCGCCTCGATTCCGGCATCGGCATCAAGCCCATGTCCGTGACCGGGACCAAGCGCCTGGTGCGGATGGCAATCAAGCATGCTCTCGAACACAAGAACAAGGCGGTCACTCTGGTCCACAAAGGCAACATCCAGAAATTCACCGAAGGCGCGTTCCGCAAGTGGGGATACGAACTCGCCACCGAGGAGTTCCGCGACCAGGTTGTCACCGAGCGCGAGAGCTGGATTCTCGGCAACAAAGACAAGAATCCCAATCTTAGCGTCGAAGAGAACGCAAACCTGATCGAGCCCGGCCTGGAGTTCGCCCAAGAGGACTTCCGCCAAGGAATCTACAAAGAAGTGAAAGCCTGCCTCGATTCCATCTATGCCACGCACGGCAAGGGCGTATGGAAGAAGAAGCTGATGATCAACGATCGCATCGCTGACTCTATCTTTCAGCAGGTGGTGACGCGGGCCGATGAATACAGCGTTCTGGCCACGCCCAACCTGAACGGCGACTACATTTCGGACGCTTGCGCGGCGCAGGTCGGCGGCCTCGGCATCGCTCCCGGAGCGAATATCGGCGACGGCTATGCCATCTTCGAAGCCACCCACGGCACCGCCCCCAAGTATGCCGACAAAGACGTCATCAATCCCGGCTCCGTCATTCTTTCGGGCGTCATGATGTTTCGCTTTCTGGGATGGAAGGAAGCCGCCGATCTGATCGAGCGGAGTCTGGAGCGTACCATCGAACAGAAAAAAGTGACCTACGATTTCGAGCGCCTGATGGAAGGCGCAACGAAAGTGAAAACCAGCGAGTTTGCCACCTGCATGATCGACAACATGACCGTCGCGGTAGCAGCCGACTAAGCTGCAACTTAGCTGTAGAGACGGTGCTTGCCCCCTCTCTGCCGCAGGAGACGCGGCAAGCCGCGTCTCTACAGGAAATTACTAAATATTAAGAAAGGAAACTTCATGCGCAATAAAGTGACGATCGTCGGTTCCGGAAATGTGGGCGCCACCACCGCTCATTGGATCGCTTCGAAAGAACTAGCCGATGTCGTTCTCATCGACATCATCGAAGGCGTCCCGCAAGGCAAGGGCCTCGACCTGCTCCAGGCCATGCCGGTCGAGAAACGCGATTCCACCATCATCGGCACCAACGACTACGCCGACACCGCCAACTCCAACATTGTCGTCATCACCGCCGGACTTCCACGCAAGCCCGGCATGAGCCGCGACGATCTTCTGAATACCAACTACAAGATCATGAGCGACGTCGTCGGCAAGGTGGTGCAGCACTCGCCGAACTGTTTCCTCATCATCGTCTCCAACCCGCTCGACGCCATGGCCCAGGCGGCCTACAAGCTGAGCGGATTCCCGCGCGAGCGTGTTATCGGCATGGCCGGCATTCTCGACTCCGCCCGCTTCCGCGCGTTTGTCGCGCTGGAACTCAAGGTCAGCGTCGAGAACGTAACCGCTTTTGTTCTCGGCGGACACGGCGACACCATGGTCCCGCTTCCCCGCTATTCCACCGTCGCCGGCATTCCCATCACCGAGTTGCTCGACCAGGCCACGATCGACCGCATCGTCAAGCGTACCCGCGACGGCGGCGCCGAGATCGTCAAATATCTCAAGACCGGATCGGCCTACTACGCTCCGGCGGCTGCTGCCACCGAGATGGTCGAGGCCATCCTCAAAGACAAGAAGAAGATTCTCCCCTGCGCGGCCTACCTCAACGGAGAGTACGGCATCCACGGACTGTTCGTCGGAGTCCCGGTGAAGCTCGGCTCCAAGGGGATCGAGCAGATCATCGAAATTAAGCTCACTCCGGAAGAGAAAGCGGCCCTCGACAAGAGCGCTGCGGCCGTGAAAGAACTGGTCGGTGTGATCAACGTCTAGCAGGCTGCGGAAAAACTCGGTGCAGCTTTGATTTTGGGTGGCGCAGCGCTTCAGCGCTGCGATAACCGGCCCGTTTTCAACACCGGCTTTAGCCGCCGAGGTAAGACTGCCGCACGGAAGACACTTTTTCCGCAGCCTCCTAGGGGACTAATGAACCTGTAGGACTTGATGCCCCAGGTTCGCGCCCGCCTCTTGGGCGCTAACCTGGGGAAATCGACACCTCGCGCTGGGTCAGCAAAAGCGATTTCGCCGAACTTGTGGCAGTTCCAGAGTTGCTGTAGCCGCGGAGCGGCGTCAGAATGCAGCCCACGGCGCAAGCCGTGGGAGCTCCGACCTTCCGCCCCGCAAGAACGTAACTCTTGACACCGCCTGCTAAACTAGATTCATAGCAAACAGAGTTTTGCTCCAGAAGCACCCCGCACTTTGACAATTTGAGCTTGGTTACGCCAGGCCGTTCGTAAGTAAGTCTTTGTTTCTCAAAGACCTGGCGGAGAACCAACCGATTCGCAGCAAACCCCGCGAGCTAAGTCGTTGATTTAGAAATACGTTACTCGTAAGTCCTTATTCCCCAAAGACCTGGAACAAGTTATCTCTAAGTCTTTGATTCGCAAAGACCGGCATATGGGGGGGGTGGGGGATACCGGTGCGCAGATTGACGACTGGCCAGTACGGAGCAACAACCGGATCCACCGCGAACCTCGCGACCTAAGTCATTGATTTACAAATACTTTACTAGTAAGGCCTTTTTCCACAAAGACCTGGAAGGAACTAGTCGCCAAGTCTTTGATTCCAAAAGACTGGCTTCCGGGGGGTACCAGACCCATCGGCAACCGGCCAGTCGCGAACGCAAGTCTCGCGCATCGAGCCTGCTCCAAGCTCCCAGCTCATTTCGCATTTGCCGATCAAGTCTTCCTCGTTGTAGTGTGTTGACGACGCCAACATGGATTTCGATCAGCTCGAAATTTTTCTGGAAGTGGCGCGCCTCTCCAGTTTCTCGCGCGCGGCGGAAAAGCGTTTTCGCACTCAGCCCGCTGTCTCCTCCCAGATCCGGGCGCTGGAAGAAGAAGTCGGCGCTCGTCTGCTCGACCGCTCCGGAGGCCGCGTTTCACTCACCGCGTCCGGCAAATTGTTTTTCAAGTATGCCGAAGAGACCCTCGACCGGCGCAAGACCATCCTGACCGAGATTGCCGAGACGGAGCGCGTGCCCCGCGGCGAAATTGTCGTGGGAGCCAATGAAGGCACCTGCCTGCACATCCTGCCCGAGGTGTTCGCGCAATTCAAGCGCGACTATCCCAACGTTGCCGTGAGCATCAAGCGCTCCGACTACGCCCGGATTCTCGAGTCGATCCTCGAAAACGTGGTGGACTTCGGCGTGGTCTCGCTGCCGGTGAATGACAATCGGCTCGAGGCGCAGATGATTCATCGCGACGAACTTGTCGTGATCACGGCCCCGGGTCATGCGCTCGCGGCGAAGTCGAGCGTCACCTTGGCGGAGGTCTCGGCCTATCCGCTCGTAGTGCCTAAACTCGGCCACACCCGCGACGCACTCGACGCCGCGTTCTATGACCATCACTTGAAGCCGAACCTGGCCATGGAACTTGATTCCAGCGAACTGCTGAAGCGTTTTGTGGCGGCCGATGTCGGCGTGGGATTCATCGCGCGCTCGAATATCGAGGAGGACATCCGGGCCAAGGCGCTGGCGGCGATCACGCTCTCCGACGCGCAAATCCGCCGCGACCTCGCGCTCGTCTTCCGCAAAGACAAATCGCTCAGCCGCGCCGCCAAAGCCTTCATGGAGATCGCGATCAAGCAGAGAAATTTTTCGACGTCCGTGGCCGGGGCTGGGAAACGATCCAGATGATGCAGGTTGTAATGAAACGGGTCGCGCGTTTCGCGCTCTGCTGGTTGGTGGTCGCCTCGGCTGCCGCAGCCCAAAAGCGTCCCGCGAGCAAGGTTTCCCCGGCCAGCGCCACCAAGCTCATCGCGCTGAAGGCCACGGGAACGGCGCGCTACACCGACAAGGAAATTCTTGCCGCAAGCGGCCTGCAGTTGGGTCAGGACGCTGCCGACGGGGATTTCAAAGAAGCCGTGCGACACCTGGGCGATTCCGGCTTGTTCGGCGACATCGTTTATTCGTATTCCTCTTCAAGCGCCGGAGTAAAACTCGAACTGCAGCTTACCGATACCGACAAGAGCAAGCTGGTTCCCGTGCAATTCGAAAACTTTGTCTGGTTTACCGACGACGAACTGCGGACAGCCGTCGAGCGCCGCGTTCCCCTGTTCAAGCAGTTGGTGCCGCTCACGGGCAATCTTCCCGATCAGGTCTCCGAGGCGCTGCAAGCCATCCTCACCGAAAAGCGCCTTCCCGGACGAGTCAATTACCTGCGCGAGGGAGATGAGTCGGGCGGGCCTTTGCACGCCATCGAGTATCGGGTCGAGGAAGTCGGCATCCGAATTCGCGGCTTCGAATTCCCAGGCGCTTTGCCCGAGCAGGCGGCTCTGCTTGCAACCGCAGCGCGCCGCTCCATTGGAGCAAGTTACGAACGGTCCGCTCTCGCCGCCGTTGCCAAGTTCGACCTGCTTCCGGTATACCTGCAGCGCGGATATTTGAAGGCCGCGTTCGGGCCGTCCAACGCGCGTGTTGTGCCCCACCCGTCTTCCGCCGAGGGTGCCCAAGGCTCCGCCGACGTTGAGGTGGATGCGATCGTGCCGGTGACGCCGGGCAAGGTATATTTAACTGCCAGCGTCGACTGGAAGGGCAACTCTGCCATCACGACCAGGGAAGTCGCGTCCCTGGTCCACATGCCGCCCGGCCAGCCCGCCGACGCCGTGCGTCTGCTGCGCGACATCGACGCCGTTGGCAAGCTTTACCGCAGCCGCGGCTATATGACTGTCTCTTATACACATCTAGATGTGTATAAGAGACAGGCCCCCAAGT
>Ga0209904_1000005_pt1 | contig 20118 bp, 18 predicted proteins | sample PerMet712P3D_FD_188315 | JGI IMG/M metagenome (GOLD analysis project Ga0209904, IMG submission 188315) | Thawing permafrost microbial communities from the Arctic, studying carbon transformations - Permafrost 712P3D (version 2) | ecosystem: Environmental > Terrestrial > Soil > Wetlands >... | reverse complement strand
CCCAACATCGCAAACGTCGCTTATAAGCGATCTAAACAGCAAAACTTTTGGTCGCCGATCTAGTTAGAATCTTGATTCTGGGTTTTTTCACAGCTTCAAGGCGCGAGAAGTGGGGCACCCCCAATTTCCTCTCTGCCTACACTTAACGACGCGCGGTATAGTTAACACGCCGGAGATGTGGGCCACCCGGCAACGATGGAGTTTCATAGTTCTCCTGAAGAATTGGTAGCCGCTGCGGACCAGGCGCTCTACGGTGCGAAAGGGAGTGGACGGAATCGAGTGAACGTGGCTCAACGGGAAACAGTTCCGCAGAAGATAGCGAATGCCGCGGCCCTCGAGCCGGCCTGAAAGCAACAGGAGAGTTAACTGCCTTCTGCCGCTTCTCGCTCACGGTCTGGGCAGCGGATTGGTTCGGATCCTCGCAAGTTAAACCGCAGCGCCAAGGGCGTGCCCCATCTAACTTATGGCCGCGATCGCTCTGCTCACGTTTCTTGCCCATGACGCGATCCAGAGTGTCTCCGGCGGAAGGCACTACCTCCAGGGCGTATTGAGTCACGGGCAAACAGGAAATAATCTGCCTGGACAAACAGTTGCCTGAGGAACTAAACGCCTAACTGTTGAAATCAGATGGGATGAGAAGGCCGGTCTCCGACGGGATGCTGTACGCTCCCAAGTTATCGACGCGCTCGAAGCGCAAGAGATAAAGGAGACCGGCAATGAAGAAGATTAGCACCGTAGCAGTGAAGCAGAGTAGGAATTGTTCCGAGCAGAAGCTGACTGTACGGCTTTCTCGCACTTGACCATGTGTTCGCGGAGTTTAGGTGTCATAGGAGATTGCGTGTGATGCGTCTCAATGCCGGACGCCTCTAGAATCTTGACCGCCTCGGCGGTCGGAATCGTGTGATAGATAACGCCGTCATCTACTGATTGCAAGTAGATGCGTTTCCCGCTTTGCAGAGTCCGCGCCTTGAGCATGTGGACGGGTGTGGTGGAAAGAGCCATATCGCTATTCTCAGAGAGCGCGCGCGCCCCGGCCCCAATTCCAACCCAGTGGGGGGTGGAGCCGTTTTTCCCGTAGCCACATCTTACCCCTCGCGCGTTTGACGGGGTACTATGACCCGAGGGGATTTTGCTACACCCCCCACCACCACGGAACTCGGACTTGTAGGGCCGGGGCGCGCTAGGCTAGAGGGGCGCGCGCGCGCGGGGCGAGCGGGGCGCATGCTGGGCGCGCAGATGTTGCGGTGGTACGGGCCGCGCGTGGAATGGGCTGTGCACAGTGATAAAATGCGGCTGGGCCTACTTTATGAAGACACATATTTTGTGGACGCTAGAAAGGGAAAAACCCCCACGCGAAGTTCGGCGTCTACTGCTTCACATGGTGGATGATTCGCGCGTAACGAAGCTAAGCCAGTTTACGTTTGATAGTGAAAAGGCAATCGGCACTGGCACAGAATTCGAAATGCGGACGCAGGCGGATGCACTGGCGCAGGAGTGGTCTGAGAAAGACGGATTTAAGGCCCATCCCGACGATCACCTAGTCTTCGAACCGCTTAAGAACATAATCGCGCTGGCCGCGATAATGGGCTTCGCCTTTGTGTACAGCAAAAAGAACTTCCCCGCCACGGTGCCCCTTAGTAAATGGCCGGGCATGGCTCCCAAGAACGGTGGCGGCTATGAATACGCTCTTGATCTAATGCGAATCCACGCACGTCCGACTCCGCCGCCGCACAGTCTAGGTGCGCAACCTGAAGACCCCAAGGACGATCCAGCTTTTTTCGCAAAATACGTAGCACTGCTAAAAACCGTCGGCGAATCCGACGAGTTTATTCTAGGCGGTGACCGTTTCTAGCCGGTGCCCCACTCCAATGAATTTCACGCTATCCGATCTTGCGGCGATAACCGGGATGGTGCACTACAGCACGCTCAAAACTTTGGCCAGCCTGGACGCTCGCACAGGTTCTCGCCGACAGATTTTTTCGAGCGTATGCTGATTGATTCCCCGGCGCATGAATTCCCGCTTGGGAACCTTTGCGATACGCGCCAATTGTTCGTCATCTGCAACAGCATTCCCCGTCCGCCTGTACTCGATAGCTTTGAATTCCAGCAAGCTCAAGTCTTCGCCTTCTTCCCAATGCCGGTCGGATTCCTTTCCGATGTAGATCGGCGGCCAGTTCGCAGCGATGTGCGCTCGCTGCAACAAACCCCGTGTGTCGAAATCGCACGGATTCCCGTCCGGTCCCAGGCTCTTGGCTTCAGGATGGTTCTGATATGAGTCCAGGAGCATGAAAAAGTTTTTAGCGAGTGCTCTTCGACCATCGAAATCGTTCGTGAGTTCGTAAACGGGAGATTCGCAATCGTGAATATTGATGCACTTCGAGCGCATCCACTGATCCCGCTCGGATGAGAATGAAGTAATCAGCGTGAATTTGTTCGGGTCAGTATTTTGCGGATATCCGAACCGGCAGATTTGGGGCAGCATCATGAAATTGTGCGGTCTCGTGAGCGGGCCTTTGGCAAGGTTTTTCAGAGCATGATGCGGGGTGCTGAGGGTTAACCTCATCATTACCGGAAGATGGAACCATCCGGGTTTCTTGCGCTCCAATCCGAGAACCCCGCGCACGATCCAGTCCCAAGCCTCGAATATCCACTGGGGAGTTTCATGGTCCCATCCTTCGGGTGAATCCTTCGGCGGGTAAAAGTACCCCAGTCCGTGCGCTTTGGGTTCAACGATTTCGATGTCGTTTTGAGTTTTCGTGTAGAGTGCGTATCTCTTCGCGGCAATGCTGTAGCCGAATAACTGACGCCGTTGTTTGTTGCGGTCCCAATTCAGTTTGTGAATCTTCAGAATGGAGCCTGGAACGAGCTTGCGATCATAAGGATTGAGCGGCTCGAATCGGTCAACGATGCGCTGGACCTCAGCCCAAGAGAGTGCCGTGATGGGCTTCGCGCCATCTGGCATCACGATTCGCTGTCGGTGCTTCGCTGAAACTATGGCCGCGCTGTCGGTGTCACAAAACAGATAGGTTCCCCCGGCATCCGCTATGGACTTTTCGAGCATGGCCAAGAGCAAACGTCCGCCGGACGTGATGAGTGAAGCAATCTGCGGCGCAAACCAATCCCCAGGTTCCTCTACTACGTCTGACTGCGTAGAAAATGAATCATCTCCCGAATAGACGTGCAATTCCGCCGCGTCCGCATCGTTCGGATTAAGCTCCACGAATAGGCCGTATGATCCGCTGTTTGCGAGAATCTTTAGCCAATAATGGAGCGCTGGAATTGATTCATGCGCAGCACGTTGTTCGATGACGTGCTTAAAGAAGCTGTGCTTTTTCGCGTCAACCCGCACCATGCCGCGCAGGGATGTGGAACCCAAGCCCGCTTGTTTGCCGTGCGCAACCACTCGAATTGCTTTTTCGATATGTGGAATGTTTCCTGTCAATAGAATCGACGCGATGATGTCAGGACCCGCGAACCAGAGCGGCTCTTTGACGGTGAGGTAATTGATTCCAATATTTTGAGTGGCGCCGTTGTAAACGGTCCGCACCGGCAAAATGTCATTGTCGGGACGGACGAGCGCGAAGAATCGGAATTTCACCCAAAACTCGCGATCAAAGCACCGTTCCAGTGTGACGCGAGAAAGAAGCTTCCGTATTTCGTCCGTTGCATCTGGGAAGGTGACGCTTTCCGCCGTGAGGATTTCCCAATTGCCAAGCAGCTCATTCACCGTGGGATATTGGGACATGAAATCAACGGGACAGACGGGTACTTCCCAATTGCGAATTCTGCATTCCGCCCGCCCGCCAAAATAGCCCTGCATGAAAATCCCGTAAGCGCTTTCCGCAACTTTCACCTTCGTACTCGGATACAAAATGTTGAGGGTTTCCAGGTAAGACTTGGCTACACTGGCGGGGCTGAACATCCGGTCAGCACCGGGGGCGATAGGGTGCAAGTCGAATTCCTGTTTTGCCGCATTGAGCAAACCGACCGTGGCCCGCACGTCTTGTCGGCAATACTCGATTTCGTCCAAATCCACGCGCCCGCTTGGTTTGTGATCCAGCTTGCCGGGAATCCCGAATTCCTTGCACGCGGATTTGAGCGAGAAAGACTTGTTGCGGAGCGCCCAGAGCAGAGTGCGCGCGTCCAGGAATCGACCCCGTGGCCAGAGCTTCGCCCGTTTGCCTTTTGATCTGCGAAGAGACATGGGAGCGCGCGTCGAACCGATAATGGATGCTTTGCTATTAAGTGCCTTGATGACCACCCGAGGAAAAGATTCATCGGGTTCTAGCTTGCTGGTTTCCAGGTTTCGCCATTGCTTCATGATGAGCGTCCATCCGCCATTTTGTGCCGTGTTCCAATCCAGCGCGATCCGACTTAAATCGAATGGAAGATTGAATCCTACGATCAGCGCCTTAGCCTGAATTGCCATCCCGAAACCTTCTTCGATAAACTTTGACCGGGAGTAAAGGCGCAGGCGGTCGCAGCCATCGTCTGCCGCATCGGGCTTTGTGGCTCTTGCGTATCTGCGAAGCAAAGTGAATTCTTTCGCGGTAAGTCCATTGTCATCGTGAAAGATTCCCTGTTCGAGAGGGATGTAATCTCCATTTCGCAATTCGCAGAATCGCCAGACGCCGAACGTCAGAGTTTGGTCTGCTGTGATGCGCGATTCGCAATCGAAAACGAGCGCATAGTTAGGCCATTTTGGTTCGTTGTTCTGGCGCGAACCCTCGCGCTTCTTCTTTTCAAGCGAAACCGTGTGCGCTCGAACATAAATGTCTTGCAGTTTAGCTTCGATCATTTTTTCTTTACCTCCCATTTGTCCGATTAGGTCTTGTTACGTCCCGCGCGGATCGGTTTTCGAGCAAAGTCGCCCACCTGCGGTATGAAGTCGCTAGCGCGTCAAAGAGCACAGCCGAACCCCTGAGCATCAGAGCTATGAGCTTGAGTAGATTTGTCTCAGGGCTCATACTGACCCCTTCGCTCGCAAGTCCCTCCGTAATCTCCCGATGGCAATTCAGGCAGAGCGTCACGATTAGGTTGGGATCATGCGCTTCCCCGAATATGTGATGGTCTTGAAGGAGACGATTTAGACGATCTCTCGGGATTCCTTTCGCTTCAAGCCATTGCCGTGTTACGCGCGTGAGCGATTCCAGGCACGCATAGCCGCAGAAAAGGCAAAAGGCATCGTTCCCAAGGCGATCTTCCCTCTGGGATTTCCGCCGCGCTGTGCGGATTGGAAACAGGTCGCTCAGTTAGCACCGCCGTTGAATGTCCGATACAGAGAGAAATCGGATAGCGCGGGTTCGATTGCCACGATAGCGCGTCCAGCCGTAACTAGTTCCACACCGGCGATTCGTTTCCCGTGCCAGGGCGCAAGAGCATCGCGCTTCCCGCGCAAATAGCGTCCCAGGTCACGAAGATACTGACCGAGTTGTTCACGTTCCTTGGAGGAGCGCGTTTTGACGGCAACGGAATCGCCGTGTGCATCGGGAACGTAGAGCGTTGCCGTATAGCGGTCGCTTTTCGTGGTCCGGAATTTTCCGTTAGCTTGTTTCAGCGCGGACGGAAAGTATTTCTTAACGGTTTCGCGTTTGACGCCTTGCAGCTTCGCGGCGTGAGTCAAAGAAAGGTTTGAATCATGGCGCATGGCTGCGAGGACGTGCAAGGCGCGGTCACGAGCAGACTGGCTACGTTCCGGGAGACTGATAATTGGAAGATTGCGAGGGTATCCGCTTCGCCGTTGTTTTCTCCGAACTGTGGGCTTTATCATTCGTAGTACCTTCTCGGACGCGAGTCTCGCATCCCTTCACAGTTCTGAAGGTGTATGAACATGAGGGCATCAACAAGCGGCTTTTGTTTTGGCGCAGCCGTGCCAAAATAAGAAGGGGAAGTTTTGGCGCATCAGTGGTTGTAAAGCACACATGACGCAGAAGGAACGAAACAAACCGGTTACCGATGGAGAAAAGCGCGAGCTAGCTCGCAAACTTAAAGAGTTCTATGAGAGCCTGGCACCTGGCCTTCTCCAACAAGGCGTGGGAATTATGCGAAGGTTTGGAATCAGTGAGAGCGTTCTCAGCAAGTTGACGAATCTGGAGGATTTCAGCAAGAGTGCGCTAGCAGATGCCAACCTGACTGCCCAAGACATCCAGGATTGGACTGCTTTCATGCGTAAAGTCCAGGGCGAGGGACCACGCATTTTCAAAACTACCATGCGTGAAATGGTCAAAGAATTGCCCCGCTTGCCAGGTGGCGGGCGTCCTGGAGCGTCCGACGAAGAGAAGCAAGCGCTGCGAGAAGAGGCATTGGAACTGCTTCATAAAGGGGAAATACGAGTGTCCGTAGTCCTAAAACGAATAGCGCAACGACACGGGATCAGCCTGCGCAAAATGCAAAGAATTTGGGCGCAGCCCCAGAGCAAGTCCCGCCAGAAAGGCTGACGGCACGCGCTTTCCATTCCGGTCCCATGTCTGTTAATCGGTCGATGTACATTCAGGAGCACTTTCGTGCCATTGCGCCATACGGGGTCTAACTTATAGAATCAACATGAGTTAAGCGGGCCTGCCGCCTGTTACCAGCAGACGACAAGCCCTCACCACCATCGGAAGGATGCTCCAATGGCAGCTTCGCACACCCTACCGCACTCGCGCGCCATCCGCAAATCTGGCGTTCTCGTATTGAACGGCTATGGCATTCGCGTCCAGGTGAATGCCGGTCATTTGCTCTTGCACGATGGAATAGCGGACGAGCGTCGCACCATCCGCTTGCCACGTGTAAATCATGGCCTGAAGAGGCTGGTAATGATCGGGAGCGACGGCTTCGTCACCCTTGAGGCTCTCCGCTGGATTTCTGACGTGGGCGCAGCGTTCGTGATGCTTGACCGCAGAGGCAAGGTGCTCGCCGTCACCGGTCCTGTCTCTTCATCGGATGCCAAGCTCCGCAGATCGCAAGCGCTCGCGCTGGGCAATGGGACGGCGCTCAAGATTTCCAAGGAACTCATCTCCCAGAAGCTCGCCGGACAGGAGCTACTCGTGCGGGATATGCTGCACGATCCTGCGACAGCCGACGCGATTGCTCGATTCAGAGCCGAGCTACCGAGCGCGGATAGTATCGACGTTGTAAGGCTGATTGAAGCCCAAGCAGCGAAGCTATATTGGCGGGCATGGTCTGAGATGCCGATTCGCTGGCCCCGCAAGGACGAGAGCCGTGTACCTGAGCATTGGAAGCGCTTCGGCTCTCGCATCTCTCCCTTGACCCACAGCCCGCGTCTGGCCTCTAGTCCGCCCAACGCCCTGCTCAATCTTCTATACGCACTCTTGGAAAGCGAGTCGCGCCTTTCTGCTGCTGCAATGGGCCTTGACCCCGGTATTGGTGTGCTCCATGTGGATACACCTAGCAGAGATTCACTCGCTTGCGACATCATGGAGCCGATACGCCCGAAGTGTGATGCCTTCGTTCTTCATTGGCTTCAGAGCGAGCCTCTTCGTCGCTCCGACTTTTGGGAAGATCGTAATGGTAACTGCCGCATCGCGTCATCATTGGCAATCAAGCTCTGCGAGACTTCGGACACGTGGCGCAGACTAGTGGCTCCGGTAGCAGAATATGTTGCGCAAGAACTTTGGTCCTCGATTTCCAAACCTGCATCAACGCTTGCTCGGCAACTGATCGCAACTCGCCTTACACAGCGGAACAAGCGCGAAGTAAAGGGCAGCGACGTACCCGGAGTAAAGCAGCCGAAACCGGAGCACGTCTGTAGCGGTTGTGGAAAAACCATCAGGGCCGAGCGAAGCCATTGTGCGAACTGTGCTATTGACGGCGCGACCGAACGCCTTGTGAATGCCGCGAGAATCGGTCGTTTAGCGGCGCGCAGTCCGGAAGTTCGTGCCAAACATGTGGCCTCACGGCGACGGCACGCAGAGGCCTGCTCGAAATGGGACGCATCGAGCCAACCAGCTTGGCTGACCAGCGAAGTGTTTTCGCAAAAAATCCAACCGCTGCTCGCGGGCGTTTCAACATCCGCCATTCGATCACGGATTGGAGTTTCCCGCTGGTACGCCGGTCGGATTCGCGAAGGCTACCGCCCTCATCCACGGCATTGGCAGGCGCTGGCGGAGCTGGTTGGTATTTCGAGAGCGTCGCTGGAAAACTCACTTGATCGTTTGACGACGGTTCGATAAGCTTTGCTGAAGAATCCCGGTTGATAATTTAGATGCGCGACGCCGGATGATCCTACCGAGTGCACCTAACGATACAACTCGCGATCCAGATCGCAACGCTAATATCGGTGGTCGTTGGCTTTCTGGGCTTAATCATCGCAATGAACAACTATCGTAGGCAGATGAACGTGCAGATACTCATGAAATATACTGAGCGGTATGAGCACATTCTGGATCAATTTCCAGCGGATGCTCTTTCAGCGCGTTTTGACACGAAGATTCTTCCGCCTGAGAGCCCAAAGCTGAGACTGTGTGTTCTGAAATATCTCAACCTTTGCTCAGAAGAGTTTTACCTCACAAACCATGGCTATCTGTCTAAGTCCTTGTGGCGCATCTGGGAAGCTGACTTAAAGAGGATTACTGGTAGCCCGCTGTTGCAGCGAGAGTGGCCTACGCTGCGCGCAGAGTTTTTGTCGCATCATGAATTCTTGGAATATGTAGAGCGGGTACAGCACGAAAACAAAGCTTCGAATTGATTCGCGCGCACCGCTGCCAACCGATGGTTCGGCGGGCCGACAGCCATCGCGCAAGAGAAGTTTCTGAAATACCTAAAATTTCCGGGAGCCATAGAGCCGTCGCAAAGCGTAGGGTTGCTTATTCGTCGCAGCAAGCCCTTTGATTCCGCTTGAGTTGCTTCGCGGCATCTTGGGCTCTGAAGTATACTTCCAGTTTGGAAAGTTTTTGCTTGGATCGGGCGTCTTGCACGGGCGCACTCCATGTACTACCATTGGATTGCGCAGTCCGCACAATCCGACAGTTCTAAAGCACCCTGACTCGAATCGGGGCGTTTTAGTCTTGGAATGATTTTCCATCCCATTGTAACGCCGCGTGTGAGATAATTCCTCCCTTCCTTCCCCGGAAAAGCTAAAGATTGAACAAATGCCCGAGCGCGATGAATATTTGCGGCTGTATACCGTTACTTACAACAATGCCGTGGCTCTCCTCTCAGACGCGGAGATCCTGTTGGAAAAGGGGAAATACATAAGAGCCTTTTTCTTGGCACTCACGGCGCTGGAAGAAATCGCCAAATCACAACTTGCTGCGGATGTCTTCACTGGGTTTGCCAGTGAAAAGGAATTTCAGGATCACTATCTAAGCCATAAGAAGAAAATCGGTCGAATGGCTTGGGCCACGGATGCAGCGCAGGAGTATCTGGACAGGTGGGGAGATGGCGACCTAGAGCTAAAACTCCCTAACGCTACTTCGCGGACGGATGCGCTATACGTATCCCTAAAAGGGAAAACGGTCCAACGACCAGAAGATGTGGTCACCGAGAATGACGCTAAAGGCATCATTCAAACGGTTGAATCGGCGCTCGCGAGTATCGCCAGAAATGAGTTCATGGGCTATCGAATCGGAACAAAGGGTTTTATGTAGCCTACGGAGGCTTTGAAACAATAATGGAGGCGACATGACAGACGAAATCGACAAGTTTGCGGCAGCTTTGGCGTATATCGAAGATGGTCTTCGGATAATGTCTCTGGCCCCTAATCCAGACTATAAGCGAATAGAGTGGTGGACGCGGGAAGCAGTTACACTCAAAGAACAGATTGCGCGGGAGCAAGCCGAAAAGGAAGGTCCGGGAGAGAGCGCATGAGAGTAATTGAAGCCCCAGGAAAAGTAGTGGCAGTTCCGGGAACACTGGTTGGTAACCATAAGGCGACTGTCGAAGATGAAACGACTGGAAAACTCTATGCCTATGTTGAGCAATGGCAAGCGCCGTGGCAGGCTGGCACTCCAATGATGGGTTGGGCAGTTTACGAGGTGAGCGCCACAGGGATTATCGACTTCAGCAAGGGGTCGGATGCTCTTTCAGAAGTTGCTGAGGTGGTAGAGAAAGCTGGCCTCAGACGGCGCGTGTAAGATTCACGCTTCCTGCCCAAAAACTCCGTCCGCTGCCGCCTTGCTTCGCGAAAGGGCGGGCGAAGCACTGATTTTTTCTCTACGGCGCAAGAGCGTCACGGTCTGGGGTAGAAGATATGAAAAAGGCGTTGGCAATGTTTTTCGTTGGTTGTTTGACACTCGGCTCGCTGAACGAGTTCGTGCGGGCGCTAGGCGACCACAAATTACACGACGGCTGCGGTGATGTTCTTACTCATGCTGGGCGGTGGTCTCTTGCTCGCGAAGGTGTGGAGCATAGAACCAAAAGGTGGAAAGGGGTGACGGTGTAAGAGCAACGGCGCAAAAGTCAGTTGCTATTTCCCAGCGCGGGTATCGCCCTGATACACCCAAGTATCCGGTTTGCCGCTAGGCACTAGATCGCCAACTGGGATCAGATCGTGACCGCTGACCCATACCATCCCTTCGCTGACGCTGTTTATTTTCACACGACGCCAAGCGGGAAAGATCAACGTGTCCCCTCTTTTGGGCACGGACGCGGGGACCGCTACGTTACTTTCGTTTGTGGATGATGTGGTTTGGCAGGAAGTTCTCACAGGGAACGGCAGTCCTTGCTCTCGCGCCCGTGACGTTTCTGCTCTGCTTCGTGGTCATCCTGCTGGCTGACATCCGTTCCAAGGTGCCTTTAGATACCTTGAAGGCGTTCCCCGGCTGAGTCATTCTGGGTAGGAAATCTGGAAGGAGCAACCTATGAAAACGGTAATCGCAGGCATCGTAGTAATGTTGAGCATCTCAGCAACCGCGCAGCAAAGGGTCGTGATCTCAAGCGCGAGCACAATACCGCAGGCGACAATCGCAGCAGAAATGCAAAAGTATTGCAAGGGAGTTCAGATCACCGCTGACCTTGACGCGCCGCTGATCATCACAGCGCGCTTCACCGGCTGGAACTGGGGTGCTGGTGGTTGCAGCACATCACCCTACTCTGGCGCGACTTCCTGCAGCCAAAGATCTGGTACGCCCGACGCCGGGGCAGCGGTGACGCTGGAGGATAAACACGGCACCGTGTTGTATGCAAAGCAAACGCGCGCCATCAAGAACGCGTTCAAGGACGTGTGCAAGGACTATCTCAATAAGAAGTAAACCGTTCGGTTCCGAAACCAGCCCACGGGTCATCGTGGGCTTTTTTTATAGGAAAAGTGCAGGCTTGTCAGAAACGTGCGCGCGTATCCCACTACGGTTGAGGTGGGGGTGTAGCAAAATCCCCTCAGGTCATAGTACCCCCTCGCGCGTTTGACCCTTCTTTTCCTGCGCCTGTAAGATCAATGATTCCCTTCCTTCTGCCGGAGACTCTGCCGGGCTTTGCCCGGCTGGACGGCCGAGGGCGGCCTTCCCTACGCGAGCGCTGGAGCTGCACACACAACATGCCGCACGAATTGCCGAAAGCTTACGAACCGGGCGCGATTGAAGCGCGCTGGGCCGAGTATTGGGTCCGGGAAAAACTGTTTCATGTGCAGACGCCTCCGCCGAGTTCGTCCGAAGAAGATTCGCGACCTGTGTTCACGCTGCTGTTGCCTCCTCCCAATGTGACCGGGCGGCTGCACATGGGGCACATGATGGAACAGACGCAGATGGACGTCATCGTGCGCTGGCACCGCATGCGCGGCCATGTGGCGCTCTGGCTGCCGGGCACGGATCATGCGGGGATCGCAACCCAGATGCTGGTGGAGCGCCAACTGGCGAAAGAAGGCAAGAAGCGGCGCGAGATGGGACGCGAGAAGTTTCTGGAACGCGTCTGGGAATGGCGGCGCGAGTATGGCGGCGCGATTCTCGATCAGATGAAACGGCTGGGCGCGTCGGTCGATTGGGGCCGGGAATACTTCACCATGGACGACAAACTGTCGCACGCGGTGAAGGAAGTGTTCGTGCGGCTGTATGAAGAAGGGCTGATCTATCGCGGGAAGTACATCGTGAACTGGTGTTCCGACTGCGGCACGGCGATCTCGGATCTCGAAGTGAAGCACGAAGACGTCGCGGGCAAGCTGTATGAGATCCGGTATCCGGTGGTGGGCGGAGTCGATGGGAAAGGCGAGTTTATTACGGTGGCGACGACGCGTCCGGAGACGATGCTGGGCGACACGGCGGTCGCGGTCAATCCGAAAGACGAGCGCTACACGCATCTGCACGGCAAGCATGTGATGCTGCCGCTGATGAATCGTGAGATTCCGATCATCGCCGACGAACTGGCGCAGCCTGAGTTTGGCACGGGCGCGGTGAAGGTCACGCCGGCGCACGATCCCAACGACTTCCTGGCCGGACTACGGCACAACCTGCCGCAGATCGAAGTGATTGACGAACACTCCAAGATGAATGCGAATGCCGGCCGTTACGCGGGGCTGGATCGCTTTGCGGCGCGCGCGCATGTGGTGGAAGACCTTACAGAGCAAGGCTTTCTGGTGGGTACCAAGGATTACACGATTGCGCTGGGCAAGTGCGATCGCTCGGGCACGATTGTCGAGCCGCGGCTCTCGACGCAGTGGTTCGTCAAGATTGCGCCGCTGGCCGAGCGCGCGATTGAAGTCGTCGAGAAGGGATACATTCGCTTCACGCCGGAAAATTATGGGCAGATTTATTTGAACTGGATGCATAACATCCACGACTGGTGCATCTCGCGGCAGTTGTGGTGGGGACACCGGATTCCGGCGTGGTATTGCCAGAACAACGACTGCAAGGAAGTCGTCGTGGCGCGCGAGGCTCCTTCGGCTTGCAAGTGCGGCAGCACGAAGCTGGAGCAGGATACGGACGTGCTTGACACGTGGTTTTCTTCGGGGTTGCTGCCATTCACTACGTTGGGATGGCCCGAGGCTACTCGTGACGTTTTCTATCCCAATTCGCTGATGATTACCGGCTTTGACATTCTGTTTTTCTGGGTGGCGCGCATGATCATGCTGGGATGCTGGTTCATGATGCCGCGAGCGGACGGGGATGCGGAGGAAGACGCAAGCACGGCTACAAAAGAAGTTTCAGACGAGGCGCTGCGCGCGAGCGTTCCCTTTCGCGAAGTTTATATCCACGCGCTGGTGCGCGATGCCGATCGACAGAAGATGTCGAAGACAAAAGGGAACGTGCTCGATCCGATCGAAGTCATCGAGCGGTACGGGACGGATGCGACGCGCTTCACGCTGGCGGCGATGGCGGCGCCGGGCACGGACATTGCGTTCAGCGAGAGCCGTACGGCGGGGTATCGGAATTTTGCCAACAAGATATGGAATGCGGCGCGCTTCATGTTCATGAACGTGGATAGGATTGATGCGGGCCTGCGGCCCGAGACGGCCGAGGGCGGCCGTCGCTACGTGGGCGTTGCCGGGTTCAGCACCCAGACGCTTGAAGATCGCTGGATTCTCTCGCGCTTCAATCGCGCGGCTAAGGACGTGAACGAGTCGCTTGAGACTTATCGCTTCGATGAGGCGGCGACGCGCATCTACGATTTTTTCTGGGGCGAGTTTTGCGACTGGTACCTCGAACTGATCAAGCCGCGGCTGAATGAGGAAAGTGTGGAGGCGGGTCTCCGATCCGCCTTGGACGGGGCAGAGCCCCGTCCCCACACGATCGCGGCGCGCGTCGCATGCGCAAATCTGGTGAATCTCTTCGAGGCGTCGTTGCGGCTGCTGCATCCGGTGATGCCGTTCATCACGGAAGAAATCTGGCACGCCATGTACGACGGCAAGCCTCCGCTGAAGTCGATTGCGCTGGCGGCCTATCCGGCAGCGGATGAAAAGCAGATCGATCTGGGCGCTGAAACCGAGATGGCGATTCTGCAGGACCTGATCGTTGCGGTGCGCAATCTGCGCGCGGAATTGAAAGTTGAGCCTAAGGTCAAAGTGCCGATCGAGGTGTTCGCGCATGAGCTGGCGATTCGTAAGCTGTTCGACGAAAATCTGGCGGCGATTGAGCGGTTGGCGGGTGTGGAGAAGGTCACGTTCGTGGAAAGCTCGCTGGCGAATTTGCCGGGCGCGCGCGGTACCTCGCGGTTCGATGTGCATATCGTCTACGAGAAGAAGATTGATGTGGTGGCGGAATGCGAGCGCCTAAAGAAGGAGTTGGAGAAAATCGAGAAGGAGATCGCCAATGGGCAGCGGCAGCTTTCCAATGAACAATTCTTGGCGAAGGCGCCGGCGAAGGTGGTGGAGGGACTGAAGGCGCGGGCGGAGGAGTTGAGGGTGCTGCGGGAGAAGACGGTGGCGAAGATGAGCGAGTTGGGTTGTGAATAAGAATCGGAAGTTCGTGGATGGAAATCGCCGGGGCTAAAGCCCGACAGAAAGCGAAGCGCCTACCGCAGCGCTAAAGCGCTGCGCCACCCAAAACCAAACCGTCTGCTGGGGAGTTGAGTTCGGTTGGGCAGCGGGACGCCGGCGCTACACATGGATTGGAATTCACGACGCATTACGGCGATTCTTGAGAACGCGCTGACCGAAGATCGGGCGACGCGCGACGCGACCAGCTACGCCTGCATCGATCCCAATCAGCGCGCTTCGGCGACGGTCATCGCCAAGCAGGAGTGCATTCTGGCTGGCCTGGGATGCGTTCCTCGGATTCTCGACGTCTATGCGGCGTTGGATGGGGCGGTCACTTCGCATTACGACGTGACTAGCCACCCTACGATGTTTGATGGGATCCGCGTGAAACTGGGGCAACAGATCGCCGTGATCCGGCATAACGCGCGGGTGATTCTGTCGTGCGAGCGCGTGATCCTGAATTTTCTGCAACGCATGGCCGGAATCGCGACTACGACCCGTAAGTTTGTGGATGCGGTGGAAGGGACGCGCGTGCGCATTCTCGATACCCGCAAGACGGCGCCGGGACTGCGCGTGATTGACAAATACGCGGTGCGCTGTGGCGGCGGCCAGAATCACCGGCTGGATCTTTCCGACGGAGTGTTGATCAAGGGCAATCACATTGCGCTGGCCGGGGGCCCGATTCCGGCGCTGGAGCGGGCAATCCGCAACCGGCGCGGGCGGCAGCCGATCGAGATTGAGGTGCGGTCGCTCGAAGAACTGCAACAGGCGCTGGACCACGGGGCGGAGGCGATCCTGCTCGACAATATGAGCGTTGAGGATGTGCGCAAGGCGGGCGAGATTTGTTCGCGCCAGCCGCGGCGTATTCCGCTGGAGTGCGCGGGCGGAATCAATCTGGGGAACGTGCGGTCGTACGCGGAGACGGGAGTGGACTTTATTTCGGTCGGGGCGCTGACGCATTCCTCGACGGCGGTCGATATGAGTATGCGGGTCACGCCGGCTTAGGGACCCGTCGTTAGTCGTTGGTCGTTCGCGAGCCAAGGCAGACGATCGCCGCCTCTTCATTTACCCGGATTCAATTTCCCAACGACTAACGACTATCGACCAGCGACTGGTTATAATTCCCTCCATCTCCACTTCCACCAAAACTCGCAGGCCGCCATCGGTGCACAAGGCGACCGATGTTCGCCTGGGCCGCATCGTGCGCCTGCTCATGGACCACGCGATCGTTGTGGTCAGCGGCACGAAGATTGCCGAGGAGATTGGCACGAGCCGGTCGGAAGTTTGGCGGCTGATTCAACAACTACGCGGGTTGGGCGTGGATGTTGCCGGGCATCCCGCGACCGGCTATCAGCTGCGGTCGGTCCCAGACTTGCTGCTGCCGGAGATGCTGTTGCCGTCGTTGAAGGGCACGATCTTTGGGGGCGGGCCGGGCGGCGCCAAGCAGGTTCATCACTATTACAAAATCGGCTCGACCAATTCAGAAGCCATGCGAGCCGCAGCGGAGGGCGCGCCAGAAGGCAGCGTGTTTCTCGCCGAAGAACAGCTCGCCGGGCGGGGACGCGGCGCGCACACCTGGCATTCGGCGCGGTCGGCGGGAATCTATTGCTCGGTGATCCTGCGTCCGGCGATGCCGCCCTCGGATGCGCTCATCTTTTCGCTGGCCGCGGGGCTGGCGGTGCGCGCAGCGGTGGCGGAGATTGCGCCGCAGCTGTCAATAGATCTGAAATGGCCTAACGACCTGCTGCTGGGGGGCAAAAAGTTCTGCGGCATTCTTACGGAGATGAATGCCGAAGTGACGCGAGTGCGCCACCTGGTCGTGGGCGTCGGGATCAACGTGAACCAGGTGAAGTTTCCGGCCGAGCTGCGCGAGATTGCGACTTCGTTGCGGATCGAGACCGGCACGGAGTGGTCGCGCGTGGAGCTCTGCGCCGCTTTGCTAAAATCGCTCGACCGGGAGTATCGGGGCCTGGTTGCAGATGCGGGAGCGCGAGCGGGGATCCTGCGCCGGTTCGAGGAGAGTTCTTCGTCGGTGCGCGGGAGAAATGTGACGATCGAGGAGAACGGGGGCCTGGCAGGCGTTACCGAAGGATTGGACGAGCGCGGATTCTTGCGGGTCAGGACAGCGGAGGGGTTGAGAACGGCGCTGAGTGGAACGGTGAGAATCGCGTAGGGACAGCCGCCCTCGGCTGTCCAGTCGAGCGAAGCTCGACAGCATTCGCAGAGACCGCGGCTCTTCGAGCCGCTGGACAGCCGAGGGCGGCTGTCCCTACGTGAATCTTATGCTTCTGGTTATCGATGTCGGAAACACGAATACGGTGCTGGGCGTTTTTGCGGCGGTAGCGCATCGTCCGGGCGAGGACGTGACTGCGGAGGCGGCACGTTACGAGCGACTGGTGGCGAACTGGCGGGTCGGTTCGCACCTGACCCGCACCGTCGACGAGTACGGAGTGATCTTCCGCAACCTGTTTTCCATGGACAACCTGGAAGTTTCGGACGTGCACGGGATCGTGATTTCATCGGTGGTGCCGCCGCTTGATGCGGTGCTGCGACAGGTGTGCGAGCGCTATTTCAACATCAAGCCGCTGTTCATCGAGCCCGGGGTTAAGACGGGCATGCAGGTACTGTATGACAACCCGGCGGAAGTGGGCGCCGACCGGATCGTCAACGCGGTGGCGGCGTTTGAGAAATATGGCGGGCCGTGCGTGATTGTGGACTTTGGCACAGCGACGACCTTTGACTGTATTTCCAAGAAGGGCGAGTATATGGGCGGCGTGATCTGTCCCGGGATTGGGATTTCCGCGGACGCGCTGTTTCAGCGGACGGCACGGCTGCCGCGGGTGGAGATTCGCAAACCGGCGCGCGTGATTGGATCGAACACCGTCGGCAGTTTGCAGTCGGGACTTTACTACGGGTATCTCGGGCTGGTCGACGGCATCCTGGAGCGACTGGTGGATGAGTTGGGGCCGGAAACTCATGTGCTGGCGACGGGCGGCCTGGGATCGCTGCTGGGCACCGCTTCACACTTTATTAAAGATGTGGACGAGTTTCTTACGCTCGAGGGGCTGCGCATTCTGTGGGATCGGAACCAGTCGTCATCCCTCCGCCGCGAAGTCTCGCCGAAGGCGGCAAAGGTGGCCGCCAAGGCCTTGGATCCCGATGCGAAACCGTGGCCCTCGCCGAAGTCGCCTAAAACGAGGTGAGAGGTCAGAAGTCAGATTGCAGAGGTGAAATCGTTGGTTCTAACCTCTGCAATCTAACCTCTGCAATCTGACTTCTGACCTTTGACCTCTCTAGAGCCGTCGTGGAAAATTACTTCAATTACTTCACGGAAATCGAAGAGCACTATCTGAGAAGGCGTGGCAGTCATCTACTGCTTTCGACGCTTGATTGGGCTCTGATTGAGACTTGGAAGAGCGCTGGCGTCCCCTTGGAAGCTGTGCTCCGCGGGGTGGATGACGCGTTTGACAAGTACGATCAGCGTCCCTCGAAATCGAAAAAAGTAAACAGCCTGGCGTATTGCTCGCAGGCGGTGCTGGCGGCGGCTGAGGATATGAAGGAAGCTGCGGTCGGGGCTGGCGGCGCAGAAAAGGCTCAGCGAGAGCCGGGATTTGAAGCGGCGCAAATTGCAGCGTTCTTGCGCGAGAGTGCTGAGAAGCTTGAGAAAGCGAAGCTGCCAGAGCGCGCGGGATTCGCAACTGTAGCGCTGGCGCGGGAAGAAGCGAGTTCGTTGCGTGAGATGGCGGAGTTCATCGAGAGCTCGGGGAAACTTCCGCGTCTGGAAGATTTGGAGCGGCGGTTGACCGTGCTGGAGGAAAAACTGTTCGCGGTGTTGATGGCGGCGGCTCCGGACGACGATCTGGAGAATGTGCGGGCGGAAGCGGATCGGGATATTGCTCCCTACCGGCGGAACATGACGGCCGCGCAGGTTGAACAGCTGCACAAGCAGTATGTGCGTAAGCGGCTGCTGGAGCGGTGCGGCGTGCCGCGGCTGAGTTTGTTCTATATGCATTAGAGTCGCGCACGTAGGGACAGCCGCCCTCGGGTGTCCAAGCGGGGCGAAGCCCTCGCAGCACTCTGGATTGAGAGGATGAACAAGCGAAACCCTGGCGAGCTGCGCTCGTCTGGACAGCCGAGGGCGGCTGTCCCTACGCAGGCGCGTCAAGTCCACGTTTCATGGCAACCCCATGCTTCTTTCCATCGAAAAGCTGATCTACGGCGGCGACGGGTTGGCGCGCACGCCGCCTGGCGCCGACGGCCGCGGCATGGCGGTGTTTGTGCCGTTTGTTTTTCCGGGAGAAAAAGTTGAGGCCGAGATCAGGCAAGAGAAGCCTGGGTTCGCGCGCGGCTCAGTTGCTCAGTTGATCGAAGCGTCGCCCGATCGCGTCGAAGCTCGTTGCCCGTACTTTCGCCAATGCGGCGGATGCCACTACCAGCACATTCCCTATGAGCGGCAACTGGAGTTCAAAGCTGGCATTCTGCGCGAGACACTACGGCGGATCGCGAAGATTGAACTGACGGCTGAGATTCGGTTGCACCCTTCTCCTCCGTGGAATTATCGCAACCGGACGCGGCTGCAGGTGCGAAGTGCGCCGGAGTTTACGCCCCAGCCCGCGCCCGGATTTGCGCTGGGGTACTTCCGGTTCGGCTCGCACGAATTTCTTCCGGTCGGCGAATGTCCGATCAGCTCGCCGCTGCTCAATCGAGTGATGGCGCGCCTCGTTGAGCTCCGCGGATTGAACTGTCCGGCGGCGGTCGAAGAAGCTGAGCTGTTCTCGGACGCTGCCGATGAGCGTTTGCTGGCCTGGGCATTCTGCGGGCGCGAGGCAGACAAGAGAGACCTGTTGCGCTGGGCGGAGGCGCTTCAGCGCGAGTTGCCGGAAATCAGCGGCGTGAAGTTCTTCGCTTCGCGGCGGCGATCTTCCGAGCAAGGATCTTCCTGGGAACGCTCCACGCAAGAACGATGGGAAGATGACGCGCCCCTGGACGCGAAACCGCTGGCGCAATTGGGCGCGAAGGCGATCCGCTATCGAACCATTGGCTATCAAACCAGGGAGCACGAATATCAGGTCAACGCGGGAGCCTTCTTTCAAGTGAACCGCTATCTGATCGACGAACTGGTTTCGGTCGTGACCGGCAACGCTTGCGGAGACCTCGCACTCGACCTGTATGCCGGTGTGGGATTATTTTCGGTGGCCTTAGCTGGCAGTTTTCATCACATTTTTGCTGTAGAGGCGTCACAGACATCGCATGGGGACCTGATGCAGAATGTGCCTGCGAACGTGAAAGCGGTCGGCGCGCGAACCGAGGATTACCTTGGGAACGATTGCCTGAGGAGCGATGACCTGAGACGCCGGCCAGTGCGAAATAGGCCCGACTTGATCGTCCTGGACCCTCCCCGCGCTGGCGCCGGCAAGGCGGTGATCCGTTCTCTGGTGGAACTCGGAGCGCCCCGAGTCCGATATGTTTCGTGCGATCCGGCAACGCTGGCCAGGGATCTCGCCCCCCTGCTGGCGGCCGGCTACCACATCGAGGAAGCACACTTATTCGATCTCTTCCCCCAGACGTTTCACATCGAATCGGTGATGCTGCTGGCGCGCTGACCGCTTTCACGTCGTCCAAGTTCCTCCTGGAAGACGGGTGGCCGGGGGCCCGCGCAAGTTCGACCCGCGCGGGCCCCGCTCGTCTCCAGCGCTTGCCCTAAGGGAACTTTCATTCAGTACCACCGAAGAGCTTGAACCACAGGGTACACGGGGGTGCACGGAGGACCCAAG
>Ga0209904_1000004_pt1 | contig 20276 bp, 17 predicted proteins | sample PerMet712P3D_FD_188315 | JGI IMG/M metagenome (GOLD analysis project Ga0209904, IMG submission 188315) | Thawing permafrost microbial communities from the Arctic, studying carbon transformations - Permafrost 712P3D (version 2) | ecosystem: Environmental > Terrestrial > Soil > Wetlands >... | reverse complement strand
TCCAGAAGAACGCAAAGGAACTTGTGTAAGGCAAATTTCCCGACCATGCTCGAGCGTATCTCATACCGGGGCTGGGACAACGCGTATAGATTGTCCAATGGCGTGGTCGAGTTGGTCGTGACCGCTGATGTCGGTCCACGGATTCTCTTCTATGGATTTCGCAACGGAGAGAACCTGCTCCATGAAGTCGCAGAAGAGGCGGGGAAAACTGGAGGTTCCGAGTTCCGCCTGTATGGTGGCCACCGCTTGTGGGCTTCGCCCGAAGTGGAGAGAACTTATTATCCGGACAACACTCGGGTCGCAGTTTCTCAACACGGCAACGCGACTCGTTTCACGGCGCAGCGAGAGGAGTTGCCTCCAGGCACCAACCTGCAGAAGGAACTTGAGATCGAACTGGCGGCGACGGGTTCGCAGGTTCGAATCACGCACCGCGTAAGGAATGAAGACCAGCGCTCGACCACGCTTGCGCCGTGGTCGCCCACGATGATGGGGGCGGGCGGACGCACGATCCTGCCCCTTTCTCCCAGGATTGCACAGGATAAGGATCACTATCTTCCGGTGGGAGTTTTCAGCGTCTGGTCCTACACGGACTTTGCCGACCCGCGCTGGGTACTCGGCACATCCTATATCCAGTTGCGGCATCTTGCGAATCCCAAAGGCCGATTCCAAGAGCAGATGGGCGGCATATACAACTCGGCTGGCTGGGGAGCTTATTTCAGGGAAGGTTATTTCTTCATTAAACGCGCGGCGGTCATCGGTGGCGCGCAGTATCCCGATTTCGGCTGCAATTTCGAAGTGTTCGCCAACCCTGACTTCATCGAGTTGGAGACGCTTGGGCCTCTGGTCGAATTGAAACCGGGAGAAGTGGTGGAGCACGTGGAGCGCTGGTGGCTGTTTGCCGGTGTGCCGGGCGGAGAGAACGATACCTGGATTGATGCGGCGGTGGTCCCGCTGGTCAAACAGACGGCGGCATCCTCCGAATGAACGAGTGTCGTATTCGCAATTTGACGAAGGCGTACAGATCTTTATGGTGTCGGCGTTTTGGTCTGAATTCGGTGGAGATTTTCGTAAGTGAATTTGCGGGCAGCAGCGGTGATTGGTGAGGGCTTTGTGAAGAGGGGGAACGTCGAAGCGCGGTGGCGGCTGGTGATCTCATTCCAGGGAGTGCTGTTGAGTTCGCTTGCCGGGACGCCGGAAACATGCACTGACAGTCAGCCGAAGAGGCCAGAAATCCGGTTTGACCGCGCACCTGTGATTTGTGTCACTGTGCCTTTTCCAACTCCCGCTTTAGACTTGACGCGCGTCGTTGATCGAGTATTTATTATCTATTAATACGTTTTAATAAAGAGATTCAGGATATAAGGAGAAATGACATGGACAGACAGCAGATCAGGAACGGACGCTCGTTTGGCATCTTCGTTCTCTCACAAACACCGACTGAGACCAGCCGTCATGCCGAGCGCGCAATGAGCAGTAGAAAACGAATTCCCTCCGGCCGACGCCGGAGCATGATGCCGTTGGTGCTGCCGCTGTTCGCAGCCCTGCTTCTATTCTGCGGAAGTGCTCTGGGTTCAGTGACGGCGAGCATTTCTGGCACGGTGACGGATCCAAGTGGCGCGGCGCTTGTGGGAACGATGGTCACTGCCACTAATGTCGAAACCGGTATCGCCCAAACACTGCACACTAACCAACAAGGGTACTTCACCTTCCCGTCACTAGCGCTGGGCCATTACGACGTTGCAGTGCAGCAATCTGGATTCAGGCCCTTCCGCGAGACTGGCGTGTTGCTGGACGTCAATTCCGCGGTAACGGTTGATGTCGTCATGCAGGTGGGTGACGTCAAGGAGGCGGTGACGGTATCGAGCACTGCGGCGCACGTGGAAACCACCACCACCCAGTTAGGTGAAGTAATCAGCGGAAACGAGATGACGAGCGTACCCCTGGTGTCGCGAAGCTACACCGACTTGCTGTCGTTGCAACCGGGCGTAAGCTCGGCCGCCTCGGGAATAGGTGGAGGCGGCGGTGGCGCTGCCAACACCGGGTCGAATTTCATAGCCGCGGGATTCGCTGTGACCCCGGTGTCGGGCGACCTGAACGCCGGAAATCTTTCGGTAAACGGCATGAGAGAGGCAAACAACGGATTTCTTCTCAATGGAGCGATCGTGCAGGAAGCCGGTTTCGGCGGTACGGCGGTCATTCCCAACCTGGATTCGATCGCGGAGTTTCGCATCATCACCAATAACTTCGACGCCGAATACGGCAACTATAGTGGCGGTCAGATCAACGTCATCACGAAATCGGGAACCAACGGGTATCACGGCGATTTGTTCGAGTTTCTCCGCAATACCAACCTGGATGGACGCGATTATTTTGTTCCGACACGGGGAGCGTACCATCAGAATCAATTTGGCGGCACCTTCGGCGGGCCTATTAAACACGACAAGATATTTTTCTTCGGGGATTATCAAGGAAACCGGGTGGTGCAAGGGGTAAGCACAACTTTTTCGGTCCCCACGCCCGAGGAACTTGGCGGCGACTTCTCCAACGCAACTGGGCCGCAAATGACTGGAAAGGTCAATGGCGCCTACTGGGCCGACCAACTTACTAGCGAACTGGGGTATCCCGTGACGGTGGGAGAGCTTTACTCCGACGTTTTCCCGACTGGTAAGATTCCCACTACAGCGATTTCGCCGATCGCGACGAATCTTCTCAAATACATTCCCTCCAGCGAGGGCGGGTCTTTCAGCACTTCAGCATTTTCACAACGGCTGCGCGACGATAAAACCAGTGGCCGCGTGGACGCCAACGCGCGCGTCGGCATGCTCTCCGCCTACTATTTTTTTGATCAATATAACCTGCAGAACCCGTATACCGTGGCTTCCTCGGTACCCGGTTTTGGTTCGCTGTCCAAGGGCAGATCGCAAGTCATCAACCTGGGTGATACCAAAGCCTTCGGCAACTCGTCGGTCAACGAGTTCCGCATCCAGTATGTTCGCAGCAAGAATGTGACCACCCCCTCGGGAGGAACCGGAGTCACTTTAGCCTCGCTGGGTTTCACCGGCATCACCCCGCTCGATCCGAGCATTGAAGGTGTTCCGGAGCTCGATTTCAACAACTTCAATCTCGGAGTTCTGAGCCGCGTCTTTGGACTGACGGAGAATACGTACCAGGTGCTGGATAACTATCGCAAAGTGGTGGGCACGCATACGCTCTCGTTCGGGGGCACCTATCATTACACTCAACTTCAGGAAGCGCTCCTCAACATTGAAAACGGCAATTACCTATTTAATACCGGTACCGAGACGGGGGTTGACATAGCGGATTTTCTGCTGGGGGCGCCGTCCGGTTACAACCAGGGACAAACCCCAGCATCCAACGGCCGCAACCGGTACATGGGTCTCTACGGACAGGACAGCTGGCGAACCACTTCCAACTTGACCTTCAACTACGGATTGCGCTGGGAATTCGCCACTCCGTGGTACGAACAGCATAACGAAATCGAGACCATAGTTCCCGGTCTGCAGTCCAAAGTATTTCCGGGTTCGCCTATCGGTTGGGTGTTCCCCGGCGACCCTGGCATCCCTCGCACTTTGGCGCCCACACGCTATAACAATTTTGCCCCGAGGCTTGGCCTCGCTTACTCACCAAGCGGCAGTGGATGGCTCGGCAAGCTGACCGGAGCCGGACAAACCAGCATTCGCGCGGGTTACGGATTGTTCTACACGTCCTTTGAAGGTGCAACTGACTTCAACGAGATTGGAGACGCTCCCTACGGGGACTATTACAGCCCTAGCACCCCAACCTTCGCGAATCCCTTCCAAAACCGGACGAACGGCGTTATCTCCAATAACCCGTTCCCCATCCAGCTTCCGGTACCGCAAAACCTCAATTTCACAACTGCTGGATTTCTTCCGATTGGAGCTTCGCCAGGCTTCAAACCCACGAATCGGTTACCTTACGCCGAGGAGTATGAGCTTTCGATTCAGCGCCAATTCTCCTCGTCCACTCTCTTAACGTTAAGTTACGTGGGAACGCAAGCGCACCGGCTACTTTCAGACCAGGAAGCCAATCCCGGAAGTCCGGCGATCTGTCTCGCCCTTCAGCAGTATGGGTGCGGCCCTACCGGCGAGAACAATACCTACGTATTACCCCTTGGAGTGGCTGCGCCAGCCGCAGCCATAGCCGCAGGAATCGTTACCACCGTCCCGTGTGGCTCGGGCAATTGCAATGAGGTAGTCGGTACCCGTACGGGCCTGGCTCCGAACCTCGCCGCTGGGACGATGAACTTCACCAGCAACGGCTACTTCATCACCAACGGCGTATCCGCCTACAATTCGCTGCAAGTAAATCTGCGGCGCACGACGAAGTCGTTCAGCTTTTTGGCGGGTTACACGTTTAGCAAGTCGCTGGACGATTCGTCCGCGTATGGTGAGCAGGTAAACCCATTCAACCACAAGTTGAGCCGGGCGCTTTCAGCCTTCGATCAGACGCACAACTTCGTTTTCAGTTACTCGTACAACCTGCCTTTTGAAAAGCTGGGAGGTCCGAAACGGCTGACCGGGGGCTGGCAGCTAAGCGGCATTACGCGATTTGCCACCGGTCTTCCGGTCACGCTGTATGAGACGGACGACAACTCCTTGCTGGGTACTGCAAATTCCGGCCCCTTGCCGATTGGCATGGATACACCGCTGTTTACCGGCACTTCGATTCATCACGAGAACCCACGCACCGGCAACGCGCCCTTCTTTGACAGCTCGCAGTTTGTTACGGAACCGATTGGAACGCTGGGAAGCCCGCGGCGGTTCTTTCACGGTCCGGGCCTGAACAACTGGGATATGGCACTGCTGAAAGATACCCGGCTAAGTGAGACAACGAGGCTCGAGTTCCGGGCGGAGTTCTTTAATCTCTTCAACCATACCCAGTTCAATGCTGTAAATGGCAACATCAGCGGTGCCGGTAGCACGTCGCCATTCGGATTCGGCAACGCGCTGTCAACTCAGCAGGCGCGCATCGGTCAGCTCTCACTGAAGCTTCTGTTCTAGTCTGCGCAGCAGAGAACGGTTAGCTCCAGAACTTCCAGGAGGCTCTTCGGAGCCTCCTGCTTGCATTTGAGGAAAGAGATATAGAGGCGTATCAGAACTTTAGTGCGGGACGACAGGTTCGAGCGAGTTTTGCCATGGCGAATGATTTTCCGCGATTTGACTTGAGGGGCGATGTCGCATTAGTAACTGGTGCGGCTCGCGGCTTGGGCCGTGCGATTTCGTTGGCCCTCGCCCACGCTGGCGCTGACGTGGCGCTCGGTTTACGGGATGTGACCACCGGAGGCGAACTGGCGAAGGAAATCGAGGCGACAGGCCGGCGGGCGTTGCCTTTGCAGATGGACATGACACGGCTCGATGAGGTTTCCCGGGCGGTCGATGACAGCATTGCGCACTTCGGCCGCCTCGACATCCTCATCAACAACGCTGGTCTGGGGCCGGAAAACGCTGCGGAAAACGTGCGCGTGGAAGATTTTGACTTGACCCTCGCCGTGAATTTGAAGGGGACATTCTTTGCCAGTCAGGCGGCCGCACGCGTGATGATTCGCCAGCAGCGGGGATGCATCGTGAACATGAGTTCCCAAGCCGGCTTTGTTGCGCTCCCGACGGAATCGGTCTATTGCATGACCAAGGCCGCCATAGCGCACTTGACCAAATGTCTTGCCGTTGAGTGGGGTAAGTACAACATCAGAGTGAATGCGGTTGCGCCCACATTCATTCGCACGCCTGGTACCGAACCCGCCTTGGCCGACCCAGCCTTCCGGAGCGACGTGATCGAGCGCATCGCCGCGTTGCATCGAATCGGCGAGCCGATGGACGTTGCGGGTGCGGTAGTCTTTCTCGCCTCGCCAGCCGCGTCGCTGATCACCGGGCACACCATCCTGATCGATGGCGGCTGGACCGCCAGATGATACGCCTTGCAAAATGGAGATTCCGGATTAAGCGGGGTATATAGATGCGCGTTGTGGTGATTGGTGGAACGGGTCATGTAGGGACGTTTCTCATTCCGCGACTGATACACGAGGGCTACGAGGTGGTTTGCGTCCACCGAGGAAAAGCCAAGCCCTACCTGCCCGACCCAGCATGGAAGAAAGTGCAGCAGGTCATCATGGACCGCGAGGCGGAAGATGCCGCCGGTACATTCGGTTCGAACGTGAGTCGGCTCAAGCCTGACATTGTCATTGACATGATCTGTTTTGATGCTGCTGCCGCCCGGCAGTTGGTGGAGGCCTTGCGCGGGAAGATACGCCATTTCATCAGTTGCGGGACCATCTGGGTCCACGGCTACCCCGTTACCGTCCCCATGACGGAAGACTTGCCGCGTCGTCCTTTTGGCGAGTACGGCATCAAGAAAGCGCAACTCGAAGCCTATCTCATAGAAGAGGCCCAGCTTCGCGGTTTCCCGGCAACCTCCATACTGCCCGGTCACATCGTGGGACCGGGCTGGGTGCCGCTGGGTCCTTTGGGCACTTGCAGCCTTGAAGTGTACGGCAAACTTGCCCGGGGAGAAGAATTGCTGATGCCACACCAGGGGCTGGAGACGTTGCATCACGTTCACGCGGACGATGTGGCGCAAGCCTTCATGAAGACGATTGCCAACCGGAATGCCTCGGTGGGCGAAAGCTTCCATGTGGTCTCCCCAGCGGCGATGACGGTGCGGGGTTTTGCGGGATCCTTGGCTGCCTGGTTTGGCCAACCCGCGCGCCTGCGATTTGTCTCTTGGGAAGAGTATCGAGCCACGGTCTCTGCCGAAGAAGCGCAGGAGACCTGGGACCACTTGGCGCATAGCTCGAATTGCAGCCTCTCCAAAGCCCAAAAGCTGCTTGACTATCGACCACGTTACAGCTCGATGGAAGGTGTCTGCGAAGCGCTGAGCGGACTGATCGAGCATGGCCAGCTAAGGGTGAAAAAGGTGGCGTAGTGCAGAGATCCGAGAAGCTACGAAGCTGAGGCAAATGGGTTGCGCTTCTGTCCCGAAATCCGATTCAATTGCCGCCAGCTATGCGGTTGACGACGTACTGGTTTTTTCTCCCGCTCGGGTCGGAGCGGACGCGGTCGACTGCCTCACCACCAACTCAGTGTCCAAAACATGCTCTCGGCCTATGCGCCGGCTTGAGCGGAGCATTTTGTCTAGCACTTCGAACGCCAATTTGCCGAGTTGCTCGCGTGGAATACGAATAGTGGTAAGAGAGGGACGGGCGAGACGGGCAAATTCGATATCGTCAGTCCCGACCACGGACACATCCTCCGGCACGCGCAAGCCAGCCTCCTCCAGCGCCACCACCGCTCCGACCGCGGTCATATCGTTGCTGCAGAAGATAGCGGTTGGGAAGTGAGGCTGGGCGAGGAGGGTCCGGACTGCTGCGATTCCTCCTTCCACCTTATTATTGCCCACGACGTTCTGATGCGCAGGCAAGCCTAGTTGCTGGAGCGCTTCCGCAAATACTTGTTCGTACATCAGAGAAGACGGGCGTTCCCGGGGTCCGGAGATGAAGGCGAATGCCCGGTGGCCGAGTTTGTAAAGGTATTCGATTGTCTGGGATGACCCCTTCGCGTAGTTTATGTGAATGTTGCTGATGTACCTCTCAACCAGCCCCAACTCCAGGAAGACAACCGGAATCTGACTCTTTTTGAGTTCGCGCGCGATGGCCGGATCCATCGATACCGTCATGACTGCCACGCCGCGCACTCTGTTTTCAATCATCTTTTGCACGGCCATCTGCGTTCGGTCGGGATCATAGTTCGTAGTGCAGAGGAGGATGTCAAACCGATGTTTCACTGCTTCCGCCTCAAAGCTCTTAATGATTTTTGGGAAAAAGGGATTCTCTATATCGGAAATTATCAGCCCAAAGAATTCGCTGCTGCCACGCGCCAACCTGCCCGCATGAACATTTTTGTAATACTTCAGCTTCCGAATGGCGAGTAGAACACGTTGCTCGGTTTGTGGAGCAACGTAACGGGTCCGGTTCAAAACATGCGACACCGTGGCGACCGAAACGCCCGCTCTCTCTGCGACGTCCCTGATACCGGCTGGCATTTTTTCTCCGTTCCTTACCTCTTTGCCCCAGATCGTTTCGGTTCACAGCACCTTGATCTTGTGGCTGGAGAATTACGACGCCTGTTCAAAAGCGACCTTTGGAGCAGGAGGCGATACCACCATTAAGATTTTCCTTGCCACCCTAACACCCCGTATGTCACAAGGCAACCGTTTTTACGTAAGCGGTTACGGTAATCGTTTTCCTGGTTGACGTGCAGCAGCGGGACGCGGTATTGCAGGCGTGATCCCGGCAGCCGTGATATAAGTTGATTCTCGAGCCAACCCCGCGTCTCTGCGGGGCGCCCCGGTGAGTGCCCAATGCACCTCAAGCTGATCAGTTGCGAAGTTCTGTTCCGCGAAATGTGCGACGCCTGTACCCATTCACCGCATCAGGTGGACTTGGAATTTCTGCCGAAGGGACTGCACGACCTGGGCAGCAAACCGATGGCGGAAAAGATTCAGGGATTTGTGGACCGCGTGCCGGAAGGTGTTTACGAAGCGATTCTGCTCGGTTACGGACTCTGCGGCAATGGGCTTGATGGGCTGACCGCGCGGCATACGCGTCTGGTGCTCCCGCGCGCGCCCGATTGCATCGCGCTGCTGATGGGTAGCCGCGAACGCTACCAGACATACTTCGAGGGCAACCCTGGCACTTACTACCGGTCGACCGGCTGGCTGGAGCGCGGCAAAGGCCTGCAGCAGTTGACGCACAACACGGTGAGGTTCGACGAACCACTGGAAGCGATGATTCGCAAGTACGGCGAGGACAACGGGCGTTACCTCCACGAAGAGATGACGCGCTACCGATCGCAGTACCGCAAGCTCACGTTCATCGAGACGGGACTCGAGGCAGGCGGGAAATTTCTTGCCGAGGCCGCCGCTGAAGCCCAGGAGAACGGCTGGACTTTCGAACGGCTGCCGGGCAACCTGGCGTGGCTGCGGCGCATGGTCGCAGGCGAGTGGGCGGAAGATGAATTTGTTGTCACCGAACCGGGCCAGCGCATCGTGGCCAGCTACGACACGGGTGTGGTAAAGGTGAAGCCATGACGCGGTTTGCGCGTAGCCGCTCGTGAAGCTCGAACTCCATCCCCAAGCGCGGCGGACGCTGGCCGACCAGCTCTTTGCGGCGGGCGTCGAATTCCCCTGTGGCGGTGAGAGCGCCTGCGGTGGTTGCAAGGTGCGGGTGCTCGCAGGCGAGGTTCCGGTCACCGCGACGATGCGGCAAGCGCTCGGCGAGAAAGAGATCAATGACGGCTGGCGTTTAGCCTGCTGCGCGTCCGCGGCGGAATGCGTTGTGGTCGAAGTGGAGCAGTGGTCTCTGCGCGTGCTCACCGACGAAGCGCAGGTACCTATCGAACTGCGTCCGGGACAGGGTGCGGTTATCGACCTCGGTACAACGACGCTCGTGGTCCAGATAGTCGATCTCACCAGCGGCGAAGTTCAGCGGGTGGAAACCGCGCTCAACCCGCAGGCGCGCTACGGGGCCGATGTGATGAGCCGCCTGCAATACGACTTGCACCGGCCGGGCGAATTGGGCCTCCTCATCCGCGAAGCGCTCGGAGGGATGCTGGGCGGCGAACCGCTCCGCGAGGTACTGGTCGCGGGCAATACGGCGATGCACCATCTCTTCTGCGGCCTCGATGTCGAGCCGCTGACCCGAGCGCCGTTCGCCTCACCCACCCTGGGCGGCTACCGCTTCGATGATCCAGGCTTCGGATGGCCCGGGCCGGTAGAATTCCTACCCTGCCTGGGTGGATTCGTCGGCAGCGATCTGCTGTGCGGCATCGTGGCCACGCAACTCGACGAGCGGACGCGGCCATGCGCGCTTTTCGACATCGGCACGAATGGTGAGGTGGTGGTGGGATCGGCTCAGGGAATTGTGTGTGCGTCGACCGCGGCCGGCCCGGCTTTTGAAGGCGGGCGCATCGGCGTGGGAATGCGTGCGGGCACGGGAGCAATCGATACGGTGCGTGTAGACGACGGCGGACTCGATTGCCACGTCATCGGTGGCGGAACGGCGCGTGGTATCTGTGGCAGCGGATTGGTGGACGCAGCGGCGTGCGGCGTAGAACTGGGGCTGATTGGCGCCAACGGCCGTCTGACCAACGCCGACAAGCGCTTGGCGCTTGCCGAGGGCCTCTCACTGTCGCAGAGCGACATTCGCGAGCTGCAACTGGCCAAAGGCGCGATGGCGGCGGGTCTGCGCATGCTCGCCGGCGGAGACGTCGAAAAACTCTACCTGGCGGGCGCGTTCGGCAATTACATCCGCCAGACGAGCGCGCGCGCCATCGGATTGCTGCCTGAGGACTTGGCGGTGGAACCGGTGGGTAACAGCGCGTTGCGCGGCGTGCGCGCACTGTTACTGACGCCTTCCACGCGTCACGCGCGGTTGCGGAAGATTGCGGCACTGTCGCGGCATGTCGAGCTCGCTGCCGACCCCGATTTCCAATATATATACGCCAAGATGATGGCGTTCGCCCGCTACCGGCTTAACGGATGAGGCGAGTTTATGTGGTCTCGGGTTAATTCAGAAATATGTTCGTGGCAAAGCAGGGCGTGGAACAGCCAGCCATCGCTGGCACTCTACGCCCGCAACGAAGCCTTACCCAGTTTTCGAGCAAGGGCGACCGCTGCGGGTGCATTCTCGCCGTAGCCGTCCGCTCCTATATCTCGGGCGTATTGGGGAGTCACTGGCGCGCCACCGATCAGAACTTTGACCTTATCGCGGACGCCAGCGCGAGCCAACGCTTCGATCGTTGTCTTCATAGCCGGCATCGTGACCGTGAGCAGGGCGGAAAGACAGATAATGTCGGCATTCTTTTCTTGTATCGCATCGATGAACCTGTCGGGAGGCACATCGGTACCGAGATCGGTTACTTCGAAGCCTCCGCCCTCCAGCATGGAGGCAACCAGGTTCTTCCCTATATCGTGCAAATCCCCTTTTACAGTGCCGATGACGACGCGGCCTGCTGGCTGGGCCCCGCTTTTTGCCAGAAGCGGACGCAGCAGTTGCATCGCAGATTTCATCGCCCTGCCGGATAACAAAAGTTCTGGAACGAAATAATCCTGGCATTCGAAGAGTCGTCCCACCTCGTCCATGGCTGGAATCATCGTGCCCTCGATAATAGTTATCGGGTCGAGGCCCGCCTCGAGCGCGCGCGCAGTCTCGTCGGCAGAAAGTTGGGCGTTGCCATCTAGAATTGCTTGGTGAAGTTTCTTGAGATCGGTCATGGTTCCTTTCGAAGAGCGGCTCCGCTCGCTGACAAAAGTGACGGTCCGGAATCCGGCACCGCATGGCGGTGACCCCTATCGCGCCGCATCAGCCTTGGCTAGTCGTAGACTCCGCACTCCTTTGCCATTGCAACCAGGGCGTGAACGTTCTCAGGCGGCGTAGTCGCTGGCATGTCGCAGCCGGCAGTGAGGATGAAGCGCCCATTCGGCTTCCAGACGGAGATGAGCTTGCAGGCTGCTTCCCGCACCTGCGCGACCGTCCCCCGAGCCAGGACGCCACTGGGGTCGATGTTTCCATACAGCACGTGACGCTGCCCGGCGGTTTGTTTGGCTTTCGCAGCATCGGTTTTGTAGTCGAGCTCGAAGCCACAGGATCCGTATTTTGCCAGCATGGCGAGGATTTTGTTGGCATCGCCGCAAATGTGAATCACCACGAAAATGCCATCCGCGGCAAGGTCTTTCACCAGGCGTTCCTCGTACGGACGGGCAAAGCGGTCGAACATGCGGGGGGAAACGACGTCGGGGCCACCCAGGCTATCGCCGAGCGAGGTGAAGTGGGCGCCGGCCTGGGCCAGCGCCCGATGGACGGCGAGATGGCTTTGGTAGCAAATCTCCAAGAGCTGGATGATGCGCGGATTGTCCGGCTGCTCGGCGAGCTCCATCAGGAAATCCTCGATGCCCCGCACCAGGCAGGCGAGACTGAAAGCGGCCTGGTCGGCGTTGCCCCGAATGGCAACTTCGCCGCCCACTTGTTTGTACATCAGCCTGACAGCCTCGAGCAGAGCAGGAATGCGGCCATCCGTTTCAGGGTTGATCACCTGCAAGCGACCAACTTCATCGAGGCTGCGGATGGCCGGCGCCTCGATGTGGCCGGGTTCGTTGGGAGCACATTTCGACACGGCACCCATGGCTTCGGCCAGCATGGTGGTGTCCGTATCCACCATAATGCAGTCGTGCTGGTATTTCTCCAACGCCTGCAGATGGACGCGGGCAATGAGTTCAGGGTCAACCCGGTAGTCTTCCATGCGGATGCCCGCTTCGCGCGCGGCCATCAAGAAATTGGGGAGGGTAACGGGCACACGATCCGGGATTCCGCCCGCCAGGACTGTTCTTACACGCTCAAGAGAATTCATATGTAACCTGCGAAAAATGACGCCGTCGCCGTAGCTCGCCACGCGGCGATGGCCGGGTGGAACTGCCAGGAATTCCTCCGGGTTCTTCCTCCATGTTATTCCTCTTCTCGGTCTTCACGGCGGTGGTAAAGAGCAAGACTATCAGCCTCATCCTTCCATTGGAAAAGCAACTCTTTTGAATATCCCGCGGTTGGTATATAAGGGTCTGTTGTTGCCCTTGTCCGCTTTTTCATGAATGTTTACGCTGCGCTGAGCCGGCTCCGGGAAGACAAAAGAAGATGATTCGATCGGTTTGAGAGGCTTCGGCGTGGGCGCACGCGTCTTTCACGCTCCGGTGCTCTCTTCCGTCGAAGATTTGAACGCCGGGTGCGTCTAGCACAGGGTAGAGAATTGAGAACACGATGAAACAAATCAAGACTGCAATCTTCGGCACAGGCTTCGTAGGCCGCGTGCACCTCGACGCGGTGCGACGGTTGGAATCAGTGGAGGCCGCTGCCATTGTAGACACGAACAGCAACCTGGCGCAGCGTCTGGCGGTGGGCTTCGCCATCCCCATGGCGGCGGACTACCGGACAATCCTGCACGATCCCACCATTGATGCCGTCCACATCTGCACGCCCAATGCGCAGCACTTTTCGATGGCCAAGCAGGCCCTCGAAGCAGGCAAACACGTGGTCTGCGAGAAGCCGCTGGCCACCAGCCTTGAAGAGGCTGAAGAACTAGTCGCGCTGGCCACCCAGAAGGGTTTACGGAACTGTGTCTGCTACGGTTTGCGATACTACCCCATGGTGCAGCAGTTGCGCTGTATGCGCGAAGCCGGCGACCTAGGCGAGATTCTCATCGTCCAAGGCACCTATTCGCAGGACTGGTTGCTCTACGACACGGACTGGAACTGGCGCATCGACTCCAAAGCCGGCGGCCCTTCGCGAGCTATGGCCGACATAGGCTCGCACTGGTTTGACATGGCTGAGTATGTCACCGGCCTGCGCACCACTTCGCTTTGCGCCGATCTTCAGACCTTTCACGTCAAGCGCAAGCAGCCTAAACACTCGATCGAGACCTTTGCCAATAAGATGCTCGGCCCGGAAGACTACATCGAGACAGCCGTGGATACGGAAGACTTCGGCGCGGTGATCTTCCGCATGGGCGCGCGTACGCGCGGCAGCATGGTCGCCAGCCAGGTCTCCGCAGGACGCAAGAACCGGCTCAGCATAGAGGTTTACGGCACAAAATCGTCGGCCGCCTGGGACCAGGAGCGACCCAATGAACTCTGGATAGGCCACCGCGACACCGGCAACCAACTCATCCTCAAGGATCCGTCGTTGCTCAAGCCCGAGGCGCGCAGCTACGCCGACCTGCCCGGTGGCCATGGTGAAGGCTACGGCGACACCTTCAAGCAACTCTTCCGCCGCTTTTACGCATCGATTGGCGCGTCCGGCGCTGGCTCCGATTACCCGCAGTTCGCCGATGGTTTGCGGCAACTCACGATCCTCAAGGCTGAGTTAGAGAGCCATCGGACGCGACGTTGGATCGATGTTCCCACGCCCTAAATCGGTAGGGGACCGGCGCCCGTCGAGCCCGCGGGCGCGCAGCCTCGTGCAAACTGCCGCGGCAGGCGAGCAAAGTCTCCATTAGTCGCAAACTGAATATTCCATATCGATTTCCGGCACAATGCAATTGACCTCGGTGCCAATGCTACTTATTTTTTGTCGAATTTCTGCCGGATCAACGGTATTGAAATCAAACATACCAAAATGATGCGGCAGCAATGTAGGAATATGCGATTGTCGGCAAATATCAACCGCCTCTTCAAAGGTGAAATTTCCGGGAACACCGCGACTTTCTCTAAATGCATCTCGTCCGTTAATAGGCAAAAATGCGATGTCGATGTTGTGCTTTTCAAGATTGTGAACCAGTGCTGGATAGGGAACGCAGTCCCCGCTGTGGTAGATGGTGATTTTCCCGATATTGATGATATACCCTAAGTAAAGATGCTCATTGTTTTGATTTGTTTCAATGTATATGTGAGCAGAGGGGATTGCGTGAACGCGTATTTCGGAAGTAAGTTGTATGGACTCATCAGCATTGATGGTCCGGATTTGCATTAGAGGAATTCCTCTCTCCATCGCTGTTTTCGTTTCGGAACGAGGGATAATAAACAAACAGTCACGGTTGTTCCTCGCCAATACCGGCGCCGTTCCGGGATCCATATGATCTGAATGACGATGCGTACACAACACAAAATCCAGTTGATGAATCTCTTCAGCTCGAACAGGCTCCGGCGTCATGCGAATGTGCGGGAATTGACTCCCTTTGTATTTGTCAGCTAAAAAGTCGGATAAGTAAGGATCGATCAAGATACGTGTGTCCGCACATTGAAATGCAAAGCCAGCTTGTCCCAGCCACCAGAATGAAAAGCCCGTCGATGGTTCAGACGATAAGAACGCTTTGACGGCACTACGCTTCGTTCGCCGAATGCTTATCATAGGCAAATTTGGAAGCCAGGTCTTCACAATTACTTTTTATTGTTCCCCAATCGCCAGCAGCTATATTTTCTTTTGTCGCGATCCATGTTCCTCCCACTGCCAATACAAATGTTTTTGATAAATAATCGCGACAATTGTTTACGTCGATTCCGCCGGTTGGAATGAATTTCACACCGGTGTGCGCATAAGGCGCAGCCAGGCTTGAAAGCATTTTAAGGCCACCTGCCGCTTCCGCCGGGAAGAATTTCAAGACGCAGACGCCCATATCGAGCGCTATTTCTATATCGGAGGGTGTCATAATGCCGGGTGAAAAGGGGAATCCCAATCTCAATGCGGCTTCAAGAACCTTGGGATTCAATCCTGGGGCGACCCCGAATTGCGCGCCGCAGTCCACGGCCTTGTTTAGATTGTCAATGGTAAGAATTGTGCCGGCGCCAATCAGCAAATCAGGGCGCTCTTTTGCCAGCATCGATATCACCTGGGCAGCGGCTTCTGTGCGAAATGTAATTTCTGCCACGGGCAGCCCACCATCCATCAACGCATCTGCCAGCGCTAATGCGCGACGGACATTGTCAATGGCGATTACCGGAACGACTTTAGCTTGTTTGATTCTGTCGTAGATCATTTCTCATTTTACAAATTGGCCAGTAAATTATCAACGGCCGACTCCATTGCCCGATCTACACTCTCTTTGGTAAATCCACCAATATGCGGTGTAGCAATAACATTTTCATGCCGAAACAATTCGAGTTCTTCAGGCGGCTCAGCTCGAAAAGCATCCGCAGCGAGGCCAGCAATATGGCCACGCTTAATGGCTTCCAGAACATCATCTTCCTGCAACAACGTCCCTCTGGCCGTATTGATGATATAAACTCCTCTTTTCATTTTTCGAATCGTATCAGCACAAACCAGCGGTCTCCCGTCAGATAATGGTGGGCAATGCAAACTCACGATATCCGATTGAGATAGCACATCATCCAAGGAACCATAACGAAAAAGCAGGGAAGGACTGAATAATCCGGTTTGCACAGGGTCATACGCCAATACGCGCATATCAAACGCCAAGGCCAGGCGGGCGACTTCCTGGCCGATACGGCCGCATCCGACCAGACCCAATGTCCGGCCTTGTAGTTCGATACCATTCTTCCGCTTCCACTCGCCCTGCTTTAATCGGGCATCAGTAGCGGGAATCGCTCTGGTTAAAGAAAGAATCAAGGCTATGGTAAGTTCAGCGACGCCACGGGCGTTAGCGCCCTCCGCCCGGCACACCTTGATGTTCAACTTCTTTGCAGCGTCCAAATCGATGTTATCCAGACCGCTTCCATTGCGGCTGATTACGCGCAGAAATTGGGCCGACTCCAAAACCTTTGCAGTCACTGGCTCGACGCCAGCCAACAAACCAACACAATCCGGCAATAATTGCGTAAGCTCACCTTCCGTAGGGAATCTGCCTGCCGGGGACAGAACGACTGTGTACCCAGCCTGCTCAAGCTTCGACAACGATGCATGGCCGCTCTGTGTCACCGATCTCGGAGTAACAAGTATTTTCTTCGTCTTAGTCCTCTATTCCACACAATCTACGTCTGTGCTACTAGTCTATGAGTATTGTGCTTTCTTCTTTTGTGTCTGTTTCATTGAGGGTAAAAAGTCTCCTTTATCGGACACTAGCGGCGATTCGCGACAACTCATCAAATACGGGGCCCGCAGTCGGGATTTGAACATGAAAAACGTCGGCGATCACGCGCGCCCATCCATGAAGAAAATAAACCCACCCATCCTCAACTTTCAGTTTTCGCGGTGTCTCCTGTGCACGAGCCTGCTTTAAGAACAGCAGATCGCCGCGATAGTTAAAGTCCCATGCGATGCCGTTGTCAGGAAATTGTGCAGCGCCGGTAAGGGGAGATCCTGGAGCGTCTTTTCCAAGTCCCGTTGCGTTAATTACGAGCGAGCCGGGCCTCAACGTACAGCAAATATGGTCACTCATTTCTGGAGTGGGAGTGTGACGGTATTCAACAGGGATATTGGTTCCCAGCTTGGCGTGCATATTCTTCATTTGTTGAAGACGCGGTGTCGTTCGATTGGTAACAATTATTCTTGAAGGGCGATTGTTATCGTGCGTGTCCTTCATGAGATACCATGTGATGGCCCTGGATGAGCCGCCGGCGCCCAGAACAAGGACTTCGGCTTCTGTTTTTGTCCAATAGTTGGCCGGCAGAAAAGCTTCCAAGGACAAACCGCAGCTGATCGGGTCTTTTGCATGTCCTATTAACTTATGCTGCCGTTTTGAAATACTGCTGATTTCTCCCATGAGCTCAGCGTATTCATCCAAAATGTCAAACTGATCACGGCAGGCGTTCAGCAGATCAAGTTTATGGGTAGTGACCAGGGCACCGAGTGAAAGCGGATCGTCCTTTATGAACCGCACCGCGCAGCGATACCTTTCAGGCTCGTCGTGCCATTTGAAATCCATTCCGTTTAGCTGGCAGTTGCCAAGTTGCAAATACTTCGCCCATGCGGGAAATACTTTCATAATCGACGAGTGTGAGGTGGTGACGCCGATAAAATATATGGTCGGCGTGCGCGCAGGTGCGTAAATCAATTGGGTCATTTGGAACTCTTTATGGCGACGGAAAGGATACTTCTCTCGCAGGGTGTGGAAGAAACTCTCATTCCAGGTGATTGCTCAGTGCGCATTCGGTAGCTGACACAGCATGGTTAAACGGGCGACAATATCAAACTGGCAGCTCCGATAGCCTGCCCTTCCGTGCCAAGGGATGAAAGTTCAATGCCATGAAAGTGTTCGAGATACCAACGGCTAGCAAGGCGATTCATGGTTTTGCGAATAGGCTCGATTAAGAGGCAACCTCCTTGAGCGACTCCTCCCGCAAGGACGATCACATCAGGACGAAAAATATGGAGATAAGAGGTGAGAGCGACGCCAAGATAAAAGCCAACCTGATCCATGATGTCTTTGGCGACAGCGTCACCGGCAGACGCCGCTTCGGCAACATCGCGCGCTTCGAGATCGCCCTTTTCAGTCTTGATCTTGGCGAGAAGCGTGGATCTACCTCGTTCAATCTCAAGCAGGGCGCGGCGTCTGATCCCTGGGCCTGAAACCAACGGCTCCAGACAGCCCCGCCCGCCACAGGAGCACTCAACGTTACCGTTTGGATCGACAATGATCATCCCCGTATCACCTGAGCCATCCCATGAGTAACGCAAAAGGCCGTACTCTCGTGTGACGAAGCTAGTGCACACTCCCGTTCCTATAGCCATGAGCAGCATTCGCTCATGGTTACGCCCACAGCCAAATCGAAATTCGGCAATCCCGGCCGCACTCAGGTCATTTATTATTGTGATCGACGACCCAAAAGCGTCACGAAGGGGGGGATACATCGGGAAACCTTCGAGGCTGCGCATGTTGTTCGTTTGCCGTTGTACAAAGTCTCTACCTTCGCAGAATTGAGGAACCGCAAACCCTACCCCCTCTATGTCGAAACCTGCGCTGAGGGCGCGATCATGAAAGGCGCGTGTCTCTTTTATGATAGTGTCTACAATGTTCTCTGCCTGCGATCCTTTTGGAGTAAGGAAGCTGTCATGCAGATGAATCTTTCCATCCTCGCTAATAAGGACCAATTTTGTATTTGTGGCCCCTATGTCCACCCCGATTGCGTAGCATGACATATTATTTTCGTTTATTTCGTTTGACATATGGAAAACAGCGCACACCTAACAGGTGAAAGATCTAAAGATCGCATACGATACCCCGCGCCCCTACGATCCGGTTTCAGCATGCAGCCCGTCGACAATTATCGCAGTGACAGCGGTCACGCTTTAGGGTGACGACCATCTCTGCAAGTGCTTGCTGTACATAGGATTTAATAGGATTTAAAGACGAAGTACAAGGTTCGTACAATCGCTTGGTCCAAACCACATGTTATTGAGCAACGACCGGGACAAGGATTCGGAGGCTGTTCCCGCGTTCCTCGGCTTTCCGTCCCCAGTTGTGCGTCATTCATTCACGTCGTCCAGAAAAATGACCCAAGCTTGCGGGAGCGGGACGGGTGCCGCAGCTTGCGCAGGGCTTTGGCTTCGATCTGGCGAATGCGCTCGCGGGTGAGAGCGAACTCTAGGCCAACCTCCTCCAGCGTGTGCTCCGAGCCGTCCTCCAGACCAAAGCGCATCTTCATGATCTTCTCCTCGCGCTGAGTCAGGGTGTGCAGTACGTGCGCGGTCTGCTCCTTCAGGTTCACGTCGATGACGGCCTCGGCCGGCGAGACCGAGGCGCGGTCCGCGATGAAGTCGCCGAGGTGGGAATCCCCCTCCTCGCCGATCGGCGTCTCCAGCGAGATTGGTGCCTGCATGATCTTGAGCACCTTGCGCACTTTGGCCGCCGGAATGTCCATCTGCTTGCCAATCTCTGCCGACGTGGGTTCGCGGCCCAACGCTTGGACCAGTTGCCGCGAAGTGCGAATCAGCTTGTTGACGATCTCGACCATGTGCACCGGGAGGCGGATGGTGCGCGCCTGGTCGGCAATGGCGCGGCTGACGGCCTGGCGAATCCCTCTTCCGGGCGGATGGTCGGCAAACCTTACCTTTGAGGCTGTCTTATGGATGAAAGCCGAAGTCGGTGCGCAGTGGCGCAACCCAGCGGCAGCAAGAATTGGTCGCGCCTGTGCACTATCCAGCGGATTCTTCTGCAGTAGAGCGTAGGCGAGAAATCACAGTAAAGTGAAAACCGTGTAGCGGATTGACGATTGACTGCAGCAACGGCAAGATCCTCGCGTCCAAGGGAACCTCCCTTACTGAATTTTCGAGAGGTCGCTGGCCGTCGCGGTTGATTCCCTGACAATCAATTCCGGCTTCACCTTGCGATGAACGGGGCTGACCGTTGTGTTCTTGCGATGGGCACGAATGGCCTCCATCAGAATTTCCGCTCCCATAGAAGCCAGGCTTTCCATGTGTTCCCGGACGCTGGTCAGGGCGGGATTGTAGAAGGCAGCGGCGGGAATATCGTCGAATCCTATTACCGAACAGTCCAGGGGCACCCTTAGGCCTGCGCTGATGAGCGCTCGGATAGCGCCGAAGGCAGTCAGATCATCGAAGGCCACCAGCGCCGTAAAAGGAATTTTCAAGGCGAGCAGCTCTTTGGTACGTTCGTAGCCCGCTTCATAGCTCGAGAAAGGATCACTCAAGGTCACAACCAGCCTGGGATCCAGTTCCAAACCTGCTGCGGCAGCGAAGGAGCACCCTGGCCTTGCCCCTTGAATCCGTATCCCATGACTGAGTGTATTCCGTAGTAGTCGTGGCTGTGGAAAAGTGGAAAGCGGCTTTTCGCTTTCCAGCTTTT
>Ga0209904_1000002_pt1 | contig 20941 bp, 16 predicted proteins | sample PerMet712P3D_FD_188315 | JGI IMG/M metagenome (GOLD analysis project Ga0209904, IMG submission 188315) | Thawing permafrost microbial communities from the Arctic, studying carbon transformations - Permafrost 712P3D (version 2) | ecosystem: Environmental > Terrestrial > Soil > Wetlands >... | reverse complement strand
AGATGTGTATAAGAGACAGGTGCGTCTGCTGCGCGACATCGACGCCGTTGGCAAGCTTTACCGCAGCCGCGGCTATATGACGGCCCAGGTCAAGCCCGACGCCCAGTGCGACGACGAGAAAAGCACCGTGCACAACGACCTGAACGTCGTCGAAGGCGACCAATACAAGATGGGAGAGTTGGAGATCGCAGGCCTCGACACCCAGGCCAAAGCTCGCATGCAGGAAGCGTGGACTCTGCGCGAAGGCCAGCCCTATAACGCCGACTACCCCAAGAAATTTCTGGACGATACCCGGCAACTCGTTCCCCGCGGCGTCCAGTGGACGATCGGCGTTCATGAATCGCTGGACGCGAAGGACAAGACCGTGGACGTGGAGATCCGTTTCCAGCAGCGGTAGCGCTGAGAACCGCGGATCCCAATAGGACCTAATATACTTGGAACTTGGGGGGCTCACGAGCATCTTACAGTGCCAGTGAAGTCTTCACTTTCGAAACATCACTTTGTTCACAGGAGATCAAAGCAGAATGAAAGCGAATCGGATTTCGACTGCAGTTCTTGGAATACAGATGTTGGCCGGGCTCGGGGCGGTCCCGGCGCTGGCTGCCGGTAACAGCCAGACCTTGACCGGCGAAGTGAGCGACGCCATGTGCGGGGCGAAACATCAAATGCCGGGCAATGCCGCGGAATGCACGCGCGCCTGCATCAAGCATGGATCGAAGTACGCGCTCGTGGTCGGGGACAAGGTCTACACCCTGGAGACCTCCGATAAAGCCGTGCTCGGCAAACTGAACGATCTGGCGGGAGCGAAGGCAAAGGTCACCGGGAAAGTGGACGGCGACACGGTCAACGTAAAGTCAGTGGGCGCGGGATCGTAGGGTTATCGGGTCATCTCACCATCGGGTCATCGGGTCATCGAAAACCATCATCTCCGCTGGTTTTTCGATGACCCGATGACCCGATGTTCAGGATGTTCAGGTCAATTCTGGTTCGGATTATCGTCGCGCCGCTTCAGCGTCGGCCGATCGTCGTCACTCTTGTCGGAACCGCTGGACGTCTTGTCGCTGCTTGAAGTGCGCCGCAGGCTGGGCTTGCTCCCATCCTTCTCTTCGATCACCTTGTGCCGGTTCTCGATGATGGAAAGCCGCGCCTTCACGTCGTCAAACTCCGACGTGGAAACGATGTACTGCGCTCGCGCCGGAAGGATAGTCGCGATCTCCCTTTGTGACGCTTCAATGCGGTCAGGCGTCTGTGGGTGCGAAGCAAAGGCCTTGGCGAGCGTGCCCGGCTTCTTCTTTTCTTTCGCCTGAAGTTTTTCAAAGAAGCTGATGAAGGCCTGCGGATCGTATCCCGTCTTGTACATGTATTGCAGGCCGAGGTAGTCCGCTTCCGCTTCGAAACTGCGCTGGAACTTCATGAACGTAAGCGGCAAGGCCAAACCGCTGGCTTCGTAGATTCCGTAACCTATCCCACCGCCGACGAAAATCAGCGGGATGGTGCCGATTTGCGCCCAATTCGCCCGCGTCTGCTGACGCATCCCGTGGCGGGCGCAAACGTGCGAAATCTCATGCGCCATCACCCCGGCCAGTTCCGCTTCTTCGTCCGCCGCCAATATCAGGCCGGAGTTTACGTAGAAGAATCCACCGGGGAGCGCGAACGCGTTCACTTCATCGGAGTCGATCACCTTGATGGTGAACGGCACCTGCGCATCGGAATTGCGCACCAGATTTTGGCCGATCCGGTTGACGTACTCGGTAACGACCGGGTCCTGAACCAGCTTCACGCTTTGCTCGACCTGCATGGCAAATTGCTGACCCATCTTGATCTCGGTTTCGAGCGAGTACCAGTTGCCCAGGCCGCGCGCGCCAACCTTGCGGTTGCCGATGGCATCCACATCCTTCTCGCTGCCGTCGTGCTTCACCTTGCTGTCGTCAGGCTCCTGGATGGGAGGCGGCTCCGTGGAGGTGGAGTCGCCGCTGCTCGCAGAGGAGTCCGCAGGTGGAATCGGAGTGGGGGTTGCAGTAGGATCCTGCGGCTGAGCCGGCGTCGAGCTCGTCGTTGAACCGGCTGTGGGCTGTGTGTTCTGAGGCGGCGCGGTCTGGTCCTGTGATGATGTCTGGGGCTGCGAGGCTGGCTGTGACGCTTGCGGCTGCGGGTTGGGACTCTGCGAGGATTGATTCTGCGCCAGCGCGGGCACCGCAATCAGCGCCAGTAAACTCAGGGAAATCAGCACCTTACGGAAGTTCATTTGAGCACCCCGTGGAAGCTCAGTCGGCTGAGACGATTATACCCCCGAATAGCAAGGCGAGCTCGACGGAGTTTCCCCACCTAGTTGGACGCGGCCTCAAGCCGGAAAGTTACCCGTTATTTTCACGGAAAGCGGCTTTCTGAAGCCGACTGTGCAGGCGCGGTTCCAAATGACGGCTGAGAGCTGATCTGCGTCCAGGTTTTGGTTCAGCGGTGGCGCTCCATGGTGGGCATTGGGGCGCTGCCTTTTGCATCCTGCCACAGAATTGCATTTAGCTTCTTGGCATCGGCCGCGTCCGGCCGGGAAAAATCCATCCGCGACGATTCCTTCGCTCCGGCAGCTTTCTTCTCGTTCATCCGATAGATAAGGCCGCTGCGGAGATTCTCGTCATCCGCCTGATACGGCGGCTGCGTCCCGGGGCCCGCGAACAGCGGCGCCATGAGCGGCGCGTGCGCGTCGAACAGGTTCATCGGGGGAAGTCCCAGTAGAGATTCCATGGTGTGGATCAAGCTAACGGTTGTGTAGAAATGGTGATCGACAAAGGTTTGCGGGGTGCGCGGCGCGTATTTGCTGATCACGAGGGCAGTGGATCGATGGGCATCGACGTGATCGGCGCCGTCCTGCGCGTCGTCTTCGACCACGAAGATGGCAGTGTCGTCCCAGTAAGGGCTGTGGGAGACGGCGTCCACTACGCGGCCAAGCGCCAGGTCGTTATCGGCGACCGAGGCCTGCGGCGTCGGCTTGCCGGGACGCGTGCCTCCGGTGTGGTCGTCGGGCAGGTAGAGCAGCGTGAACTGCGGAAGCTGCTTGGCGGTTCCCTTCGCTTTCACAAACCCGTCGAACTCGCGCAGAAATTCGTCGGCGCGGAGTTGGTCGGGATAGTCGGTATTGAAGTCGGGAAACTGCGGATCGTAGTGGTCACGCAGGGCAGCCTTGGTCGGGCGCATGCGCTTCATCTGAGGAATCGCCCAGGGCCACGGGCTCGGCCCGCCGCGCGGGTTGCCGACGTTCGGGGGCAATGGATCGCCCTTCTTGATTTCGGCCAATGGGCAGGTCGCTGACGAGGGAGACAGCGTTCCTTCTTTCGGCGACCCCATCTTCATCGTTGGTGACTTCGCGTTCTCGCTCTTGCACCACACAGCGGCGATAAATTCTCCGTAGATGCGGTAGGTGAGGCCTTTTTTCGCGAGGTTGTCCCAGAGAAAACCAGTGCCGGGATCGTCGACGTCGGGGATTCCCTGCTCAAGCGGGAATTCTTCGGCCACGCTGCCGCCGGAATCATAGGTTCGCTCCTTGCTGCGATACCCGATGGGCCAAGTCTTCTCGTTGTAGTCAGAGTTGGTCGAGGCGGTGGACCAGATGTGGCCGTCGCCGGAAACTTCTCCGCTGTCGTAGAAGTTGTCGAGCACTCCGAACTGCAGCGCGAGCTTGTGCGCATTGGGAGTGATGTCGGCGCCATACATCGTGAGCGATGGGTCGCCATCGCCGACGGGCAGGTCGCCGAGTATCTGATCGTAGGTGCGATTTTCCTTCAGCACGTAGATCACGTGGCGGATGGGATTGCCGCCGCCGGCGAATTCAAGTTTGCCGCCGTCGGAGTGGACGAGATTGTCCTCTTCGACCTGGCGCGTGTAGACGGCGAGGTTTTTGTCGATGTCGGCTAGGCGGAGGCGCTGGATGGAGCCTCCGATCAGGGTTGGAATGTAGGGATGCTCTTTTCTTTTGCGCTCGCCTTTCAGCGTGCCCTGCATGTTGTTGGGGCCGCTGCTTTCTCCTTTGGCGGTGGCGATGAGCAGGTCGTTGCCCGCGACGGCGAGCGCGCTCGGATACCACTCGGTGGGGATGAAACCAAGGGGAGTAACGTGGCCGGATTTGTGGGCGTCAAAAACTGCGATGGCATCAAGCGAAGCACTGGCAGCGAAAAGGCGATTGCCGTCTGCTGAAAGCGCAATCGCCAGGGGCACGGAGCCAGCAGGAGCAGTGTTGTCAAAATTCACGATATACATCGAGGGGTAGGAGTCGATTCTTCCGTTTATTGGGCCCCCCCTCTTCAGATCAACAGAAAAAACAACGTCGGCATTACTCATTGCGACATACAGCGTGTCTTCATCGGGGCTCAGCATTATTGTGGTTGGGTGTGAACTCGGGGCCACGGGACCATTTGGCTTGTTCAGGTTGATCCAGAGATCCACCTTGGCCTTTTCAAGATTCAATTCGGCTACTTCGGATGAGTTCCACAGGCTGACCCACGCTTTTGTCCCCGCCTTGTTGGCAATCACCGTATAGGGATATGCGCTCGGAACGTAGCGGCCGCGGCTCAGATCGAACGCCTTCTCAATCCTCCCGGAAGTGGCATCCAGCAGCACCACATTGTCGGAAAGATTATTGGCAACGAGCAGACGGTCGCCCTTGGCGCCGGACAGCACGGCGAATCCCGCCGGGTACGGCAGCGTGGTTCCAAGCGGAGTTGTGCGCAGGCCGAACGCCACTTCTTTCCCCTCGGCAATCGGCTGGGGCGCGATCTTGATGAAGCGGTCGGGAGTCACTTGTCCGTCCGCGAATTTGTAGACCGCGATGCCGTTGCCGGTGCTCGTTGGCTTTTCGCCGGTAGGGTCGGTGATCGAGCCCATTGAGGCGTAGAGATGCTTGCCGTCGCCCGAAAACGCGAGGCCGATGAAATAGCTTTGGCGGGTGGAATAGTCGTCGCTCAGGCGGTCGTCGGGAAAGTCGTGCAGTTGATTATTGCGGAGATCGAGAATGGCAATCGACTGGCGCGCGCGCGATTCCTGCGTGCCGTATCCCTGGTTGAGCAGCGCGGCGTACCGTCCATCGGGGCTGAGCGCAATGGTCGCGGGAAAGCTGTTGGTGCGGGCAAGGTAGCCGGGGACGGGGAGCGTCAGGCTCTTGCCGGTCGGAAGGTTAATACGGCGCGAGCGGTCGGCAGCGCGTGCAACCACGAGCACGGCAAGCAATGCGGAAAGAGCGAGAAGGGAGATAACGACAGTTTTTTTCACGATCTTTTTCACGTGCTGGGGCCTCGGAAAGGTTGTACCATCCGCTGCGTGCGAAAGGCAAACGGAGCCTGCGTGCAAAGTCACGCGTTTTGCGGAAAATTCATAAGGTCGCGCACGTCACTACCCTGCAGCGCGCGCATGCCGGCTATTTCGTCCCCACCAGGTGCACTTCCGAAACCGGCGGCCCCGATTGCGACTTCTTTACACCCATCAGCTCAACTGCCTTGGCAGCAATGTGTTCGGCGGAAACCTCGAACTCTTTGATTAACTCCCAGGGAGCCCCGGAGTCGCCGAAGCGGTCTTTCACTCCGATGGCGCCGGTGATGACCGGGATGCCGTAAAGGGCGGGCGATTGGGTGATGGCGCTCGCGACCGGCCATGCCAGCGCGCCAATCTGGTGCTCTTCGGCGGTCAGCACGACGCCAGTGTCGCGGGCGGCTCGCACGATGGCTTCGGTATCGAGCGGCTTCAGGGTGTGCAGGTTGAGGATGCGGGTCTCGTAACCGAAATCCTGCTTCAGAATCCACGCGGCGCGCATGGCTTCTGGCACCATAGGGCCGCAGGCGGCGATGGTGAGGTCTTCGCACTCGTCGCGGTATTCGGATTCGAGTTTCGTCTCGAAGGCTTCGATGAAGTTCGCGGCCTCGCGACGCAGGCGAATGGCGTTCGCTTTGCCAAAGACGAACGGCGTTTTCTCGTCGGTGACGATCGGCGTGGCTTCGCGGGCAAAGCGTATGTACTTCGGGCCGACATGCTTGAGCAGCAGGTAGTCGGTGGCTTTGCGGGTCTCGACGATATCGCAGGGGACGACCACGTTCATGTTGGGCAGTCCGCACATGGCGAAACAGTCTTCGAGCGCCTGGTGGGTTGCGCCATCGGGGCCGACGCTGACTCCACCGTGGGCTCCGGCGATCAGGACGTTGAAATTGCCGTAGCAGATCGAGGTGCGAATCTGGTCGAGATTGCGGGCGGCGGCGAAGGTCGCGTAGGTGCCGAAGACGGGGAGCTTCCCTTCCCGGGCCAGTCCGGCGGCGGCCGACGTGGCGGACTGCTCGGCGATGCCCATGCTGATCCAGCGCGCTTTGCGCTCGGGCTTGCCGGCGTAGAACTCGCTGATGGTGATGGAGCCGGAAATATCCAGGCCAAAGCAGACTACACGAGGATCGTCGCCGTTAGCGGCAAGCGACTGGCCGAAACCGAGGCGCGTTGGCTTCATCTGGACTTTCATGTTTCCGGAGGCGTTCCACCAGTAGTTGCGGTGAAAGTGGGGCATCTTGGCGTCAAGTTTGCGCTCGACTTCGGCTTGGTATTGCTTGGCGTGGGCGAAGAGCTGCTCGACCGGAACCTGGCCTTCGAGGCCGAGCTCTTTCAAGCCCTTGTTCAACTCTTCCAGGTTGGGCACTTTGCCGTGCCATCCCGCTTGATCTTCCATGAAGCTGACGCCCTTGCCTTTGACGGTGTCGGCAATGATGACGGTGGGCTTGCCCGATCCGGCCTTCGCTTTTTCAAGGGCCTCGACGACCTGCTTCATGTCGTGGCCGTCGATGGTGAGGACGTCCCATCCGAAGCCGCGATATTTTTCTTCGAGCGGCTCGACGTTCATCACGTCCTTGACCCAGCCGTCGATCTGCAGGCGATTGCGGTCCACGATGCCGATCAGGTTGTCGAGCTTGAAATGGCCCGCTTCCATAGCGGCTTCCCAGACCTGGCCTTCCTGCTGCTCGCCGTCTCCCATGATGCAGAAGACGTGGTGATTCTTCTTGTCCAGCCGGGCGGCGAGCGCCATGCCGACGGCGATACTCAGGCCCTGACCGAGCGATCCGGTGGAAACTTCAACGCCCGGCAGCTTGAGCCAGTGCGGGTGTCCTTGAAACGGCGAATACAGCTTGCGCAGCAGAGCGACGTCTTCTTTCGGGCAGAAGCCGGCGAAGGCTAGTCCTAGATAAAGGCTGGGCGCTTTGTGGCCCGTGGACCAGACGATGCGGTCGCGGTCGGGCCAGTTGGGATTCTTGGGATCGTGGTTGGCGACGCGAAGGTAGAGCGCGGCGGTGATGTCCATGATGGAGAGCGTGCCCCCGGCGTGTCCGGACGTGGCCGCGCACAGGACGGCGAGGTTGTACCCCCGCATCAGGTTGGCCTGCTGTTTCAGCTCGTCAATGCTGTAGGAACAAAGAACTTCGCCGGTGGATGAATTCTGAATAGACATGGGATGGCTCCTTCGCTTACGCCGAGCGTTGGACGACAATCTGGGCAGGCCGAAAAACGGCGCATAGGCTTGCAGGATGAGCGTAAGCGGGGCATTTGCAATGATCAGTGAGCGGGGTCACAGCCGGGGGTGACGCACGACAGCATTCCCGTCCGGGCGGTCGGTTTTTCAGTACTGAGACGCCGAGAACACCGAGGACGAAACCCGGTGTCCTCTGTGGTAGTCGGCATTAGAGCTTAACCACCGAGGACACAGGGTTTCACAGGGGAAAACTCTTCGATTCCTGTCAGCGCGCCGATTCAAAGATGACGAACGCCGCGCCCTGCGGGTCGGCGACTACCGACATGCGGCCGACTCCTTCCATCGTCATGGGCGCAGGATAGAGATCGGCGCCCATCTGTTTGGCTTTGGGACGCCATCACTTCAGCGCAAGTTCTTACCCACCCACTCGTCAATTCGAGCCAGAGCCTTGTTCAGATTCTCCAGCGAATTGGCAACGCTGAAGCGGAGATAGCCTTCTCCGTACTTGCCAAATGCTGTGCCGGAGAGAGCGGCTATGCCGGCTTGTTCGAGCAGCGCGTCGGCCAGCTTCTTGGAAGGCCAGCCGGTTTTTGTAATGTTGGGGAAGGTGTAGAACGCCCCCTTCGGCGTGCGGCAGGAGAAGCCTTTGATCTTGTTCAGGCCGGCGACGAAGGCATCGCGGCGGCGCTTAAACTCCGCGCTCATCTTGTCGACTGACGACTGGTCGCCTCGTAGCGCTTCGATTCCGGCCATCTGCGTGAAACTGGCGGTGCAGGAAATCGAATTCGTGTTCAGGCGCGCGATGTGCGTGGCCAGGTCGGGGCGCATGACGCCGTAGCCCATTCGCCATCCGGTCATGGCGTACGTCTTGGAGAAACCGTCGAGCAGGATGGTCCGCTCCTTGAAGCCGGGCACGCTCATGATGGAGAAATGCTCGTTGCCGTCGTAGATGAGGCGGCTGTAGATTTCGTCCGAAAGAATCATGATGTTGCGGTCGCCGATGGCGTCGGCAATCGCGAGAACGTCTTTCTTGGTGAGGACGCCGCCGGTCGGGTTCTGCGGCGAGTTTAAGATGATCAGCTTGGTGCGGTCGTTGATCAGAGAGGCGAATTCTTTGACATCGAAGCAAAAATCTCGCTCCTCGCGCAGCGGAATGGGAACCGCGCGTCCGCCGACATACTCGATCATCGACTCGTAGATGGGGAAGCCGGGATTGGGGTAGATGACCTCGTCTCCCTCATCGATCAGGGCGAGGATGGTATGGAAAATGATCGGCTTGCCGCCCGGAACGACGACCACTTCCTCGCTCGCAACCGGAACCTGGCGAGTGCGGCTGACGTAGTCGGCAATGGTCTGGCGCAGGTCGGGCAGGCCGGCGGAGGGACCGTAATGGGTCCATCCCTTGTGGAGCGCGTCGACTCCGGCCTCGATGACATTGGCGGGCGTGTCGAAGTCGGGCTCTCCAATTTCCAGGTGAATGATCTGTTTGCCCTGCTTTTCGAGGGCGCGGGCGCGGACTAGAACTTCAAAAGCGGTTTCGGTGCCGAGGCGGGACATCCGGCGGGCAAGGCGCAGTTCGAGCTGGGTTGTGGTTGGCATGGCATAGGGAATTATAGCGCGTCAATAAGGTTAGAGGTAAGAGGTCAGATTGCAGAGGTGAAGAACGCGAAGTCAAGAGTGAAAAGTCAGATTGAAGAAGTGAAGACCGTTTCGTTCCACCGAGCCGTAAGGTCTTCACTTCTTCAATTTGCCTTTTGACTTTTGACTTACTCGGAAATCGTGCTCTCTTCGTTCGGCGCCCGCAGCACACGATCAACGGAGTACGGCGCGCGCTGGCTGGGTTCGTGGTAGTGGCGCACCTGCATTTCTCCGAGCAAACCGACGGCGAGCATATTCAATCCCGCCAGCAACAGAACGGCCGAGAAGATCATCAGCGGGCCGTGCTGGGACATGACGTCGGTCCGGTGCAGGAGCTTCTGCAGGATGAGCCAGCTGGAGACCGCGCAGCCCGCCAGAATACTGAACATCCCCACCGTGCCGAAGAAGTGCAAGGGGCGGGAAAGATATTTGAGCAGGAAGCGGATGGTGATGAGGTCGAAGAAGACACGGAAAGTGCGCGAGATGCCGTAGTGCGAAACTCCGCGTTCGCGGACTATGTTCTTGATGGGCACTTCGATGATGGTCGCGCCGTACCAGGAAGCCAGCGCCGGGATGAAGCGGTGAAGCTCTCCATAAAGCGGAACCTGACCGAGGATTTCGCGGCGGTACGCCTTAAACGTGGTGCCAAAGTCGTGAATGTCGACTCCGCTCAATTTGGCCATCAGCCAGTTGGCGCAGCGCGACGGGATGCGGCGCAACCAGAAATTATCGACGCGATTCTTGCGCCAGCCGCTGACGATATCGTAGCCCTCGGCAATTTTTTCGAGGAACAGAGGGATGTCGGAGGGATCGTGTTGCAAGTCGCCGTCCATGGCGATGATGTACTCTCCGCGGGCATGATCGAATCCGGCGGCGAGGCCGGCGGTCTGGCCAAAATTACGGCGCAGCTTGACCACGGTTACGCGGCTGTCGATGGCGGCAATCTCGCGCAGCAACGCGAACGTGCCGTCGATCGAACCGTCATCGACCAGCACCATCTCGAAAGTCTCGCCGCTCGCTTCCATCACGGCCTTAAGCCGCGCGTACAGGTCGGTGACGTTCTCCTGCTCGTTGTGGAGAGGAACTACGATGGAGTATTTGAGCACAGTGGTTTTCATTATACGCAACGCGGCGTGCTTTCGAAGTAACTTCGGTGAGACGTGGCTTCGGCGAGCTATGATTTTGGCTCAACCATGTTTCGAAAGCAGCTCGGACTTTGGTGGTTTCCGTGCCCCATGGCGGATGTGAAGAACCTCGATTTCGCGCTTTCGCTTGGCTGACTTGATAGTAGACGAGAAACGGGCTCTGCAGCAGCTTGCGGACCAAAGGTCGTTTTCGAATCGCGCCACCCATGTGAGGAAACCGAGCTAGTAATTCAACGTGGGCGACCAAGGAACTGCCAAAGCAAGAGGCAGCCTGCGCATCATCCTCCGCGATGTGACCGATGATTTCGGCGAGGTCCTTTAGCGCTTTTTGCGAGTAGAGGAGGCGGTAGTCCACTTTGGTAAGAGGCGCCGTACTTCTTCCGCTGGCACCGTTCGACCAGTTTCGGCATCCCGCAAGCCTTCATCAATGGCGGCGAGGGTCTCCTCGTCTTCATCATCGACGATGGGAGCGGGATTCTCTAAATCAAACTTCTTCGACTTCGCCATGCGGCTAGACTAACACGACGCAAACACGATCCTGGATATTCGACCATGAGGTATTGACCCATACGTTAGGGGGTGCCCCCTACCCCCCCTTTTTTCGGTCTTTTGGAATCAAAGACTTAGGAGGTGGCCACCGCCAGGTCTTTGGGTTTAAAGGACTTGCTGGTAAAGTCTTTAAGAACCAACGACTTAAGTTGTCAAAGAGCGCTGAAAATGGGTTTGGGGCAGTTTCAAGGGCCGTCTTGGTTGACGGATAACACCTCAGAACTGCCCCAATCAGATCTCTATCGTTGCGCACAGCGGCGCTTAAGTCAATGGATTTCGTGCGGCGGTGGGCGTGATGAAAAATCGCGGAGGCTCATGCGTCGTCAAGCCGAAGCCCAAGATTGACACGGCGCGGAAGCCCAGGTCTCGAAAAGCGCGAGACCTGGGGCACCCCCGGTCTTTCCGAGTTCAAAATTTTCAGGAAGAGTCGCGTGCCGGCGCCGGAGAAGTCGGCCACCCGCCGCGGAATCCCACCCTTGCGCAAAGAACGCGCAAGGATGGGGCACCCGGCACCCGGCTGGGTTCCGCAGCCCGGTCTTTGAGGAATAATGACTTAGAGGTAACGTCTTTATTCTTCTTTCACTTAGGTACGGTCCGCCACCGGCTCGAGCTCCCTCCCGACGTTGGACCCACATTTCGTCCCGATCAAAAAGTCAAGCTTGACAAAAGCGAGGCCGGGAGAGGGGGCCTTTGCCCACCCTAACGTCGCAAAAGGCGCGACGTTTAGGATGGGGCACCCGCCTTGGTGCTTTGAGCGCTACCAAGTTTACTCGGCGGCCTGGAGCCGACACGGTTATCTAATCAGCCGGCCGTTCCTACGAGCACGTTGACAATACAAACAGTGTTGCCTAGTTCCCGAGTGGCTTGGGAAGAAATTGCTAGCGTTGGGGGAAAGGGCCACGTCATGATAATGGGAGTAAGGGAGCAGAACCAAATGGTGGGAGGTTGAGTGAACGTCCAACTGCCGCGTGTGGCCTCTGTCGGGAGGTGCGCCCGCTTTGTAGGTCTCACCTCCTTCCGCGCGCATTTTATCGTCTGCTGCGAGGTAATGGCGCCGAAAATCCAAACCCGAACCCACATTTCTTAACGAGGGAGTTCGACCAACAAATACCCAGTCAGGCAGCAGATTATCTGCTTTGTGACGTATGCGAGCAGATGTTCCGTAGAAATGGTGAGGATTGGGTTTTGCGTCACTGTTACAGGGGACACGGAATATTCCGGTTGCATCCTTATTCTGGCGAATGCACAGCCTGCGGTCAAAACAGATACGACGTCCGCATACGAGACTGTCCGGATACCGGAAATAAACGCGGACGCATTGGCTTACTTCGGTGCGAGTGTCTTCTGGCGAGCAGCCGCTCGGAACTGGCACATCCAGCGACAGCACATTATGGCTACAAATCTGGGAGTTGAATATCAGGAACAGTTGCGTCGATTTCTATTGGGCCTCTCCGGTTTCCCGAGACTCGCTGTCATGATTGTCATGGTGTCACAGAGTCCAGAACCAGTACTTGCCGCAATGTTTCCCATCGTCTTTCGGCAGGACGGGTATTTTCATCATCGTTTCCACATCCCTGGGATTGGCTTTCATCTTTTCTTGGGGCGCCAAATTCCGGAGCGTTTTACGCGACTATGCTTGGTTCATTCACCGCAGCGACTGATTTATTCTTCGGGCACAATAGATGACTTGGTTCTGAGAAACATGGCGGGGTTAATACCGGGCTAACAACAAAGTTGAGAGGAACCGGTTACTTTATGTGATGTCCACGCCGGGATGCCCCACTCATCGCGCACTTTGCGATGAGTGGGCTTTGCGCACAACATCAACATTCAGCTGCAGCCGTCGCGCGGCCCTTGCCCACACATTCGCAAGAGACGCGAATGTGTGGGGCACCCGGCAATCAGTCTCTAGATTTGTTCGAGTATAGGAATTGTCGCAGCGATACTTGTAGATCCGGGCCGGAAGGTTCTGTTCTTTCACCGCAAGCGCCTGCGAGACCAATAGCGTTGCACTCGTGCTTTCCTCCAGATAGGTCACAAACTCCTGTTTCCAAGACTCTGACATCCTTTGCCTCCAACGAGTGGACCACCCATCCAGGAGACGGCCCACAAAGCTGCCCACGAGCGCTTTTTAGCTGAGGGCTCTTCCCCCAGGGGCTAAAGCCCGCATTTTTTCCGGGGCTTAATGGCACGGCTGAAGCCGTGCCCTACCCAAAACCGATTTATGAAATACGGCGGGTGGGCCGCTTTCCGGCCCAGTTAGGTGGCGAATTCAGTAACTGCGCCGTGGTGGTTATGCCTTCACCGCCGCGGCGGCGCCGCCGTCCATGGCTCCGTGCTCGGCACAGGTCTTCCACCATAACCCTAAGAAGTCGAGGAGTTCGTCGGGGGGCTTAAGCCAAAACTGGGCCGCGGTCTGCCGCCAGATAGGACGAACCAGTACGCTGATGCCGCGGCCTTGCTTGATGCGACCCCGCATGGCGCGGAACGCCGCCTCATCGGTGTTGTCGTCGCCCAGATACGCGACCGGCGTGTTGGGACCGATTTCATCTAGAAATGCGCGAACCGCATCGCCCTTGTCGGCCTCGAACGCGCGGATTTCCACGCCGCCGTCGAATTCCAGCAGGTTGAGCCCGTTGTGCTCCGCGATCGGCCGCCATCCCAGTAGGACGCGGGCCTGTAGATTCTCGGCGTCGTTTTCGCTCAGCCCTCGCCAATGAACGGCGATGCTTCCGGCCTTGAATTCCGCGGTATGGCGAAGTTGCTGGTAGCCGAGCCAGCGGTCGGCATCGGACAGGCCATTGAGGGTTCGCTCGTCCAGTTGCGGCATCTCCATGCTCCCGTCTGTATTCAGGCGCTGCAGCCCATGAACTCCCCAAATTTCGGGACGCGGGTGGACGTTGAGAAGCGGAAGAACGTCCTCCGCATCTCGCCCCGTGATGACAATCACTCGTGTCCGGGCGTTGCGTACGATTTCTTGCAGCAGGAGCGCAACTCCGGGATATGGGTACGCCTGGTCGCGGCGGATGTGGAAAGGCGCCAGCGTTCCGTCGTAATCGAGCAGGAGTACGGCGTGGGATGCCTGGGCTACAGTTTGCAGAAACGGCGTGAGCTGGGATTGCACTTCCGGCCTCAAACGCGTTGCTCCTTCCTTAGAACCGGTTTCGACCTTCGCCGCTCAGCCCCTAAAGGGGCGTTTGATAGCGAAGGACTTACGGTATCGCTAAAGCGATACCCTGATACGAAACCGGAGATACCCTGATACGAAACTTGAGTTGTTCGGCAGTCTGAGACGGGGCAAGCCCCGTCTCTACACGAGTCTTTTCCGCAAGCATCAGGCTACGGACACGTTGGCGCGAGATTTCTCCTGTACGTCTTCGGGCGCGTCCATACGCAGCTCACACAGTTCGGTGATCAGGTTCCCGGCCCAGCGGTAAATGTTGTGCTCCTTGATCACCTTGCGCATGCGGCGGACGCGCAACTGCTTGTCTTCCGGTTCCATCTCTAAAGCGGCGCGGATGGCTTCGGCGGTCTGATCGATGTCATAAGGATTGACCAGCAGGGCGTCGCGCAGTTCGCGCGCCGCTCCGGTGAACTGGCTGAGAATCAGCACGCCACTCTCATCGCCCCGCGCCGCGAGGAATTCCTTGGCCACCAGATTCATGCCGTCATGCAGCGAGGTCACCAGGCAGAGATCGGCGGCGCGGTAATAGGGCTCGATCTCCTGATGGCTGTGCTGACGCTTGAGGAACACGATGGGCTTCCAATTGCCGCCCTGGAAGCGCCAGTTGATGCGTTCGGCCTCGGCCTCAACCTCGGCCAACAAGTCGTGATAGCGCTTGATGTGGGTGCGGCTGGGCGCTCCGATCTGCACGAAGGTGAATTTTCCCTGATAGCTGGGATGTCTCTCCAGGAACCGCTCGATCGCCAGGAAGCGCTCGAGAATTCCCTTGGTGTAGTCGACGCGATCGACCCCAATCCCCATGAAGGTTGCCTCGACGCCCAGATTGTGAAGCAGAGCCGATCGTTCGAGGTAGCTGGAACCATGATTGTTGTTTTCGGCGGCGCCATCGTTGGTGTTGGTGAAGGCAACACTGATGGGAAAAGGCCGCACCATGGTGCGGTGGTCCTGGCGCAGGACGGAAAAGTGCTCCCAGTCGACGCGCGACTCGACGACGCGGTCAACGGTCTGGAGAAAATTGTTGCAGTGCGACTGAATGTGAAATCCGATCAGGTCGGCGCCGAGCAAACCATCCACCAACTGGCGCTGCCAGGGGCAAATGCCAAAGGCTTCCGGATTCGGCCACGGGATATGCCAGAAGATGGCCACGCGGGCATCGGGCCGCTTTTCCTTGATCAGTCTCGGCAGCAGCGCAAAGTGATAGTCCTGCACGAGCACAACGGGCTTGGCGACATTCTTGATCTCCTCGAGCACGGCGGACATGAACTTGCGGTTGACGTCCTGGTAGTGCTGCCAGTCGGAAGCCCGAAAAAGCGGGCGGGTGTGCGCGATGTGGCAAAGCGGCCACAGCCCCTCGTTGGCAAAACCGTAGTAGTAGCCTTCCTCTTCCTCTTTGCTTAACCACACGCGGCGCAAGCTATAGCGGGGATCGTCGGGGGGGACACGGAGCCGGTCGTGAGCGTCCACGGTTTCGGTGTCGGCATTGCCATTGCCGTGAGCGATCCAGGTGCCATCGCAGGCGTTGAGCACTGGTTCGAGCGCGGTGACCAAGCCGCTCGGCGGAACCACTACCTTGAGCGCCTTGCCATCTCGCCAGTGCATGTAGGGCTCGCGGTTCGAGACGACAAACAGGTGGCTGTCTTCGAGACGAGTGCGGAGTTGTACCGAAAGACGATCCGCCGTCCACAGGGATTCTCCCGCGTCGCGCAAACGCGCCTCATTTTCGGCAGCGTTGCGGGCGTGGCTGAGGCTCTCCGCCATGGTGGCAACTTCGCGTGCCAAGGGCCGGAACATAGCGAGGTCGGGCACGTCCTGGAAGGAAATCTTCCCCGTGCGGAGTGCGCGCATCCAGAGCGCTGCTCGTGCGATCGGGCCGGTCATGCTCCAACGGACTATCAACAGAGTAATCAGGACAATGGTGAAGACCTGAACCAGCACGCGGAAAAATGCTTGGCGCCAGGCGAGAAGGCTCTGGGCGCGGATGTAGCTCACATCGTGGACCACGGCCAAGCCACCCACCACTTCATCCTTACGGCGAATCGGCAGCGCAAGAATGTGAACCGGCACGCTTCCCAGCCTGAGAAACGTACTGTCTCCGTGATTCTGCGCGATGGCCTCGGTTACCACCCGAGGGCTCACGGTGAGCGTCTTCGCGAGTTCCGGGGTCGTGGCCACCAACGCACCCTGCTGGTCGTAAATGACCACGCCCATCAGGTGCTCGCGGTTTCCGAAGCGCTGTACCAGCTGCTGCAGTTCGTCGTTCGGGACTCTGTCCGATCGTTCCTTGTCCGCGCCTGTATCCCACGACCGCTCGACGTTGCCGACGAGACTTTCCCCCAGCACCGCGGCGCGACGTTCCAGATCGTTGCGCAAAGCGCGCTTTTCACCCAGCACTTCGTAGTAGGAAAAGCCGGAAGAAACCAGCGTGATACCAACAATCAGAGAAACGATGAGGCGAAAACTCAACAATCGCATGCGTAGTCCTCCTGCCGGAGCTTGTCTATGGAGCCGGCCGGGACGAAGCGACGGCGCTCAGACGTGACGTTCGTCTAAGTTTAAGCGTCAATTCGAATGAATAGTAGTTCAAAGCCAATTAGGAAAGAAAAAAGAGGAAAGGAAGAGGAAAGGAAAAAGGAGGCGGCTATGCACCGCCCCCTTCCCCAGGAATACCCCTGCTCGTAGGCACCCTATCCGGGGAGGGATCAGAGCGGGTCAATCGCGGTGATCAGACCGGGTCAGTCGCGGTGATCAGACCGGGTCAATCGCGGTGACGCGAATCGTTCCTGTGGCGGCGTCCAGAACTCCAGTTACCTTCACGCTCTTGTTAAGGAAACCCTGGGCCTTCTGCTGATCGTCGAGCTGAAAGGTAGTCTTGCTGTCAGCGGCTGTAAGGACTAATTTGTCCCCGGATTTCACGATCTTTCCGTTAAACGTCTTCTCCGAAGACGTATTCGCGGCAATCTGATCGTCCAGTTGCATGGGCTGTTGTTGAGTTGTCGGGTTGCGCGAAGGGTCGGAAGCACTTTGCGCGAGCGTTGGCTGGCTTGCCAGACACAAGGCAGCAGACAGCGCCATCACCGGCAACATCGTGGATAAAGCGAATTGTATTTTCTTCATTAGCAGTCTCCTTAGGGGAGGGATTTGTATCTACGAGACTGGAGGTGCACGCCCGGTGCCATCAGAGTGCAGCAGCCTTAAGTTGTTGATATAACACTCGCGTCGGGAGGACTGAGGGAATTCGCACAGTGCAAGGATGGCCGGTCGGGAGAACATTGTTCCGCGCAAAGCTGTTGGCAGGACGAAGGAAAGTAGATGCTTACTTCAGCGACCGTAGCGGCGGCAAGACAATGCCACCAACGCCGCGATGCGCGGTACTTGCGTAGGATCGCGCAAGAGTGGTAGCCCCGGCAGGAATCGAACCTGCATATTCAGTTTAGGAAACTGAAGTCCTATCCGTTGAACGACGGGGCCGCTAGAAATCAGGTTAGCAGGTTGCAAAACGGGATGCCAAACCCACATCCGCCCCCGACGAAATGGACGATCTCCAGCCGGTCTCCATCGTGCAGGCGGGTCTGTGGCCATTGCTCACGAGAGACGATTTCGCGGTTCAGTTCAATCGCCACGCGGTCAGTCTTCATGCCGAGTTGCTCGACGAGCGCGCCCAGAGTTTCGGCGGAAAACACCTGGCTCTCGCCATTGATCGTTAGGTTCATCGAATCGATTCTCACATTTCTTGGAGGCAAGTCTCTCGTAAGGACGGGCAAACTTCGTCTCTACTACGACAGGTTTCTACATGGCGGCGCGCAGTTGGAACTTGCGAGTGGCAGTTCGTCCGGCAAAACTCGCTTGCACGACCACGGAAGAATCATGGAGAGACTTTTCATCCACCTGAACGCTCATTTCGGCGTGGCCCTTGGCGTCGGTGAGAACCTGCGCATAGTAGGGCGCAGCGGCTGGCCGGGCGAAGCGGAGCGTGAGGCGCGCGCCTGCGACCGTGGCGCCGCCGTCGGTGACCCGAATCTGCATTGTCAAAGAGCCGCTGGAATGCACGGAACTGGCGTTGATCCACTCCAGGTCGAGCTCCTTCACTGCCGCCAGTGCTTCCTGCGTTTCCCGCTTGTCGAGGATGGAATCGAGCTTGCCATCGCGGATGGCGTCAACCACTTCGCGATGCAGCTCGCGCAGCCGCTTCTCCATATCTTGATCGTTGGCCGGAAAAACTTTCCCCGCCCCCGGTCCATAGGGGATCGCGCGTTTCCCAATGCAGCGCCCGCGCACGAAGACTTGCGTTTGCAGCAACTGCTCGCCCTCACGCGCTTCGCTTTGCACGTGGTAGACGGTGTCTTCGTGCCGAATGTCGGTATTAAAACCAAAAATCATGCGCTTCAGGCTCTCCTCGGCCCTGCCGTATCGCGTCTAAGGCGTGCTCTCAAGACAGTTCTACCGGATGAAACTAGCGGTACAACGCGCTCTTAGCTTGACACTTCCGCCAGCCAAAACTAATCTAGAACGTCTACTGTTGTGCTTGCCGCAGATTATATATAGCTCCTCCTATGCCGGACAATTACTTCGCTCGCTACCTGCCCCTCCTGATGCATTTCGGCATCGCCACGGCCCTGGCGGGTGCGATTGTGATCCTTTCCCAGCTGGTTGGCCAGCATAAGCCGGGTCGAGCGAAGATGTCGCCGTATGAGTGCGGGGTTCAGCCCATCGGCGATGCTCAGGGACGATTCTCCGTCAAGTTCTACCTGGTGGCCATGCTTTTTATTTTGTTCGACGTGGAAGCCGTTTTTCTTTACCCCTGGGCGGTCATTCTGCGCGAACTGAAGATGTTTGGTTTCTGGGAAATGATGGTGTACATCGGGATCGTGCTGGTCGGCCTCTTCTATGTGTGGAAGAAAGGCGTGCTCGACTGGGGACTGACAGCCGCCAAGCGGAGTGATTCCTGATGCCGCTGGCTCCCCCTATCACCGATATCGAGCAATTGAAGGCGCATCCCGCCTTGGCCCGCCTGGTGGAGTGGAATGCCTCGGTGGTTGAGGCGGTGAAGTTCGATCGCGACGAGCTGACGATCTGGATCGCGAAGGAATCGATCCGCGAGGTCTGCGCGATTTTGCGCGACTCCACCGACTGCCCATTCAACTATATGGCCGACCTCACCTGTGTGGATTGGCATCCCTCAGAGCCGCGGTTTGAGGTCGTCTATCATCTGCTTTCGATTCCGACCAAGGAGCGGGTTCGCTTGAAAGTCCGCCTTGACGGGTCGAGTCCGGCCATTGAATCGGTCACATCGGTCTGGCCCTCGGCGAATTTTTATGAGCGCGAAGTATTCGATCTGTTTGGCGTGCGCTTCACGGGACATCCCAACCTGAAACGGATCATGATGCCCGATGACTGGGAAGGCCATCCGCTGCGGAAGGACTACCCGGTGGAAGGTTACCGATAGCGCATGACGCAATTTCCCCCTACTGTCGCTGAGCACGGCCGGGAAACTACCTCGGGTGACCGCACTGTCGTTCTGAACATGGGGCCGCAACACCCCTCGACCCACGGGGTTCTGCGGCTGGTATTGGAAATCGACGGCGAGACTATTGTGCGGCTTAAGCCGGAGGTCGGCTACCTGCACACCGGCATCGAAAAAACCTGCGAAGCCAAGTTTTACCAGCAAGTAGTTCCGCTAACCGACCGCATCGACTATCTCTGCCCCTTGACCAACAATCTCGCCTACTGCCTGGCGGTGGAGAAGTTGTTGGGGTTGGAGATTCCTCCGAAAGCGCAGTGGATGCGGGTTCTGATGAATGAGTTGACGCGGATCAATTCGCACCTGGTCTGGCTGGGAACGCACGCCATGGACTTGGGCGCGATGACGGTGTTTCTCTATTGCTTCCGCGAACGCGAAGATGTTCTGCGATTCTTTGAGATGGTCAGCGGACAGCGGATGATGACGTCTTATTTCCGCATTGGCGGGCTGGCGCTGGAGCCGCCGCTGGGATTCTTCGAAAAAGTCAAAAAGTTCGCCGACCGCTTCCTTGGGAACGTGGATGAATATGAAGGGCTGCTGACCGGAAATCCGATTTTCGTGATGCGCACCAAGGGCGTCGCCCGCCTGGGCGCGGACGATGCCATTGCTCTGGGCGCGTGCGGTCCGACGTTGCGTGCCAGCGGGGTCGACATTGACCTTCGCCGCGATGCAACCTACACGGGCTACGAAAATTTCAAGTTCAAAGTTCCGGTCCGCACCGAAGGCGACGTGTTCGCGCGATACATTTGCCGCGTCGAGGAGCTGCGCGAATCGATTGGCATGGTGCAGCAGGCGCTGGCGGGAATGCCGGAAGGACCCATTAAAGCTGACTCGCCCAAGGTCGTGCTGCCTGACCGCGAGAAGATGAAGACCCAGATGGAAGCCCTCATCTACCACTTTAAGATCATCACCGAGGGCTTCACGGTTCCGGCGGGCGAAGTTTATCAGGCGATCGAGTCGCCGCGCGGCGAGATGGGATACTACATTGTCAGCGACGGAACCACGAAACCGTATCGCGTACACATGCGCGGGCCGTCCTACGCGAATTTGCAGACGCTGGCCAAGATGTGCGAGGGGCAGTTAATTGCCGATGTCGTTGCGGCCATCGGTAGCATTGATGTGGTGCTGGGAGACATTGACCGATAGGAATTGGTGATTTGTAATTTGTAATTTGAGGCGCACATAACGCCGGATGAGCTGCGTGCGCGAACTAAGTTGTTTGCGCTGCGAGTAGTGAGGCTCTATCGCTCATTGCCTCGGACGGCGGACGCGCAAGTGATGGGTAAGCAGCTTTTGCGGTGTGGGACGTCGGTTGCAGCGAACTACAGGGCGTCTTGCCGTGCCAGATCAAGGGCTGAATTTGCGGCGCGAATTGGCATCGTAGCGGAAGAGGCGGACGAGAGCGGGTTTTGGTTGGAGAT
>Ga0209904_1000001_pt1 | contig 22312 bp, 13 predicted proteins | sample PerMet712P3D_FD_188315 | JGI IMG/M metagenome (GOLD analysis project Ga0209904, IMG submission 188315) | Thawing permafrost microbial communities from the Arctic, studying carbon transformations - Permafrost 712P3D (version 2) | ecosystem: Environmental > Terrestrial > Soil > Wetlands >... | reverse complement strand
GAAACGCTTCGACGAATTCGAACGGTTTAGATGTGTATAAGAGACAGGATCGGAACCGGTTAGAGGCATTTCGCCAGCTCATAGAAATGCGAAAGATCATGCCGTCGACAGGCTACTCATCCACCGTCTCAGATATGGTCCCTCGCGTTTGACGCGCAACACCGCAGCCCGGGCTCCCAATTCGGACGCCGACACATGTGTATAGCACCCTTTCGCTCGCCGTTTGCTAATAGTTCAGGTTGAAGCTGATCAGCTTCGTGATGACCGCGATCCAAACTATGCCGACCAAAGCACCGGCGCTCAGAACATGCCAAACCGCAGCAGTCCACTTTTGGCTTTTCTGACATGCAGCCCAGATGCCCGCCACGGCGGCCGCAATCACCAGAAGACCTCCGATTTGCAACAGCCGAATGTACAGGTCGAGGCTGTCACTGTAGGCCTCGAGGTGGTTGCTCAAAATCGGGGATAGAGGAACAATCCAGGCCAAAAGGTAGACGACATCAATCAGTGCTGCGACGCGAAGAACTCTGGTGACCAGCAGCTCTTTTCCTGCGAGCGTCGAAGGCTGGCGATACTTCCAGCGCAGCAACGCCGAGACCGGCCACATAACCACCACGATCAGCAGCAGCGCGATTGATCCACAGAGTAACGAGAGATTCCAGACGGACGATTTCCAAGCGGGTACCGGCTGCAAAATCGAGCTGGGGTCGTCGCTGCTGTAAACAGCTCTGCTGCTACCTTCTCCGACCAAGGCGACTTTGCGTTGACCGCCCTCTTCGGTCCAGACGAAAGGAGAGACTTCACGGTAGCGTTTCGGCTTGTTCGCGGGGAATGTAGGCACATTGATGGTGCCATCGTCGTTCGCACTAATTACCGTTTGACTGAGAAGATAAAGAACGCTGATGAACGCAGACTCGACTCGCCGCGAGCTTTGATATCTCCCGGCGATGAGCTGGGCATGTTCTCTTGCGTTAGGCACGACCGAGCTAGCTGGAACCGCGGATGGTTGCCCGCTGCTGGGAAAGTAGCGATCCGCGAAAGCATCGAACAGCGCTTGCCGAATTCCATAGACGGAGTCGCTTTCGCCGCGGCTATTGAGTGAAAAGAAGATGCCAACGCCGTCGTCAACGAACAAATCCAAGTCGGTGTGGAAGACGATGGTGTCGCCGCCATGCCCGCGAACGCGATGGCCATTGCGGTTTTCCTCAAAAAATCCCAAAACCATGACATTTATGTCATCGATCTGGTGGACGGCCGGCTCGAACATCCGGCGCACGGTTTCAGGTTTCAGGATGCGATTTTCCTGATAACGACCTTCTTGTAGGTAGGCGATCATGAACTTCGCCATGTCATCGGCGGTGGTGCTCATGCCGCCTGCGGGCCCGGTGATGATCAGCTCGAAGGGTCGGGGTGGCTCGGAAGCGGTTATGTAGCCTTGCGACAGGTCTGCCCTGAGCTGCTCCGGCACCGGCTGCTGGAAGGTCGAGCGGGCCATGCCCAGAGGCGCGTAGATGTGGCGTTCGACGTAACTTTCAAAGGGCTCACCGGACACGTGCTGGACAATGTAGCCGGCGAGAGCAGCGCCGTAGTTGGAGTAAGCGGAAACTTCTGCGGGTGGAAACAACGTCGGGCGCTGATGATGCTTGAGATAGTCTTCAGTGGTGGTGAACTGCTTGGGGTCGTACGCCAGGATCGACTTAAGGCCCTCTTCGAAACCCGCACGGTGCGTCATCAGATTGCGCAGGGTGATCGGCTTCGAAAAACTGCTGTCTACCTTGAAGTCGAGGTAGTCATTGATATCGCGGTCGAGATCAAGTTTGCCCTGTTCGACCAGTTGCATGACCGCGGTCCAGGTGAAAAGCTTTGAAGTCGAACCCGGGCGAATCAGCGTGAGACCCGGATCCATGGCCCGCTTCGTCCTCACATCGGCGTATCCATAGCCTTTCTCGAACAGGATCTGGCCATCTTTCACGACTACCAATGTGAGGCCGGCGATGTCGGCATTCTTTAGTGCATAAGGTACGAAGCCGTCGAGAAAGGCTTCGAGGTCGGCACGCGAGAGCTCGTGAGTTCCGGTGTCGCTAGCAGAAGGTGCTTTGGCAGAAGCAGAGGGTCGAGGAGCTAGAGGTTTGGGCTGCACCTTCTCCGCAGCGGCGGGAACGGCCACAGCGAATATTGGAACGTACCCCAAGATGTGCGCGAAGGTGATGAGCGCCAGGAGGACTACCAGAGCAGTTCGATACATTGACATGTGAGTATCGCTTTAGTTTCCTTTGACCTCGTCGAACAATCCCGTGCGCGCCCACAACCTATCTGTCTTTGAACGAGGCGTGGATTGCAGAGTACGCACGGACTCCCAATTCGGCTCAGTAGTGGATGTTGAAGTTCATGAGATTCCAAGTGATCGCGAACCAGACCAGGCCCAGGCAGGCAAGCGCCAGTGCCGTATCGTGCAGTTTGGTCCAGAGCCAACGGTTGGGCGTCTTCCAACTCCGGAATGCGTTCACGCAGGCGAGGACGGCGCCAAACGCGCACAACACACCGAGGACTCCAAAACAGATGATCCAGGGAGCAAGGGCATTAATCGCGCCAGGAGACGACATGGCTTTTGCCAGAACCGTCAGCCAGCCTCCGAAGAAACAGATGAAGAGGATGCACACCAAGCGCACACCAAGCCGCAGCTTCCGCTCCAGCGGACTGAGATCCAGCGGACGGCCATAGTGTTTGCGAATCAACGCTCCCACTGGCCACAGCACCACCGTCAGCACGACCATAGTCAAGCCGAAAATCGCAAGCGTGTAGTTGAAGTACTTGTTTTCCCAAAAGCCAACCTTCTGGAAAATGAAAAAGGGCCAGTCCAACTGGAATTGCATCTGCCCATTTTCATCCTTCTTGAAACCCATGTGGGCCCGTCCGTGGACTTCGCGATAGAGCAGCGGACTGATCTCTTCGAACTTCAGCGGTTGGCCATTGGGCCCTTTTAATGGAGTAGTGATGGTCCCATCGGGATTCGCAGAGATTTTTTCTTGGCCGGCCAAGGAAGTCAACTTCAGGAATGAGCTTTCAGCACGGCGGCTAGTTAGATAAAGCCCAGCGACGCTGGCCGCGTCCGCTTGGGTGTTTTCGATCTTGCCGGCAGGAGGCTCCGTGTAGGGAAAATACCGGTCCAGAAACTTTTCAAAGAGGATAGTCCGCGGGCTAAGCTCGCCTTTCCCCGCACTGTTGTAAGAAACAAAGAACCCAACATTGGAATCGAGAATCAGGTGCAGGTCGCTGTGAAAAAGCTCGGTATCGCCGGCGTGGCCAATAATGCGGTGTCCGTTCTTCGATTCTTCATAAAAACCATGCGCCATCCCGCTCAGGCGGTCGTCCGCACCAAAGGCCCGGGAGTGCATCAGCGTGGCGGTTTCCGGGCGCAGAATCTGCACACTCCCAAATTGTCCATTCTGTAGATGGGCAATCATGAAGTTACACATGTCCCGCGCAGTAGTGGAGACGCTGCCTGCGGGAAACGCTTCGACGAATTCGAACGGTTTGGGGTCTGACGAGGCCCGATCATAGCCCTTGGACATCATGGGCTTCAGGTCTTCGGGCAGAGGCTGAACAAAGGTGGACCGTTTCATCTCCAAGGGAGTGAAAATATTTTCGGCAACATATTGTTCGAAAGGCTTGCCGGAAACGCGCTGCACGATATAGCCCGCGAGTGCGGTCGCGTAGTTCGAATAGGCGGGGACCGTACCGGGAGGGAAGATACGTTCTGGAATGTGATTCTTGACGTAATACTCCAGGCTGCCCATGTGTTCTGCGTCCGCAACGAACAGGTCCTTGGCAACTTCTTCAAAGCCGGCGGTGTGGGTCATGATGTTCCGCAGGGTGATGGGCTTTCCGAATGCGGGTGGAATCTTGAAATCCAGGTAATCGTTGACGTCCCGGTTTAGATCGAGCTTACCCTGCTCGACCAGTTGCATCACCGAGGTCCAGGTAAAGAGCTTCGAAGTTGAGCCAGGACGAAACAGCGTACTGTCCGGGGTTACGGGCGTGCGCTTGGCCAGGTCGGAGTATCCGTAGCCTTTGGCAAAAATGACCTGCCCGTCTTTGACCACCGCAATCACGGCGCCTGCGACATCTTCCCGTTCGAGTTGGGCGGGCATCAGGCCATCGAGAAAAGCTTCGAGGTCGGCCGCGTTCATCTCGTGGGTGGGAGCCGACTGGGCTGGCACAACCGCTGCTGGAGCTGACGGCTTCACGGACGGAGACGAAGGACGCGATGGCTGCGCCCACATTCCGATGCAGACGAATGCCACCAGAAGCAGCAGGCCTGTGAGGATCGTCAGGTATCCGCGTGCATGGCGGTCAGAAAGGATCTGGTTAGAAATCATCATTCCTCCTAATCGAAGAGGATTGTAGTCCGTCTCCGAATGAAATAAGTGCATCTTTCGAGTACCTTAGCGACGCAACCGGCTAACTCTTCAAAGTCTTTCTTCGGCAAACCCGGCACATTTTCCTGTCTCCTTCCGCTCCTCTGTATCAATCTCACCAAACCGGTATGCAGCGCCAGCGGCACGAGCCTCATCTTCCAGCCGAAAGACTTGGTTTGGGCCTCGATTGGTGCATAATGTCAACATAGGGCATCATATGGTGTATTTCTGTAGACCCGCCAGATACGCATCCCGTGTCGATGTTGACTGATGGCAAACCACAGGACAATCCCCTACTTTGCTCTTTCCGGAACCATAGGAAGGGTTACGTGCGAAGGGTGTTGCGCGTCATGGTAGATCGTCTGATGAGCGGCCACCATGTTAGTGCTGCGACCCAACGGTTCGCCGGTGTTCAGATTTCGCGAGTACTTAGGAAATGCGGAGGATGATATCTCCAGTCGAATACTGTGGCCGGTCTTGAACATCTGGCACGTGTTCCAGGCGTCGATCTTAAATTCGTAGACCGTCCCTGGGTGAACCAGGTTTTCCCTCTCCATTCCGTCCCGAAATCGTGCCCGCACGATGCCATCCGAGAGTCGCTCGGCGAACCCGGTCGGCCACACGTCGATGAGTTTCGCAGTGAAGTCGGTATCGGTGGCTGTAGTTGAGGCGTAAAGCGTGACGTTGATCGGACCGCAGACCTCCGTGGCGCTGGTGACGGGATCGCCAGTGTATACGAGCACATCGTCGCGTCGTTCGATGGCACGATAGTCATCCGGCCCGCCGATCTGTTGGAACGAAGGCTCCGTGATGAACGGCACTGGGTCCTGCGGATCGTAGGTGAACAGATCCGACTTCTCGCTCTGCGGTTTATCCGTCGAGAGCTTCCCATCTCCATACAACGTGTTTGCGCGTCCCGAGCTGTGCAGATAGAACTCTGTATATCGTGTACGGGCGATCGGCCACTCGTGCTCGTCCACCCATTGGTTAGAACCCATCACGAAGATGCGTACGGGAGGCTCTGATTCAACGCCGTTGTCGATCCCTTTCAGCCATGCGTCGAACCAGCGCAGCATCGTCGCGTTGAGGTCGATTCTCGCGCTGGGACCAAAGTCCACGTGCCCCAGTTTCGATGTCGAGTTCACCGCGTGCGGCCACGGCCCCATCAGCAGTTTCTGGTGGTTGCGCACCGACGGCACAGCCTTCGTAGTCATCCCAATAAAATTGAGTGGTGTGCCGATCTGCTCATCGTCGTACCAACCGGAGATGTGCAACACGGGTGTTCGGACCCGCTCGAACTTGTTCTGGTAGCGCTCCGGTTCCCAGAAAGTATCCAGCCGCGTGTGTTCGAATTGCTCGCGCCACGCCGGCATAACATGACCAATGGCCTCGTCCATGGTCAGCAGCGGCAGATGCCTGAGGACTGCGTCCCAAGCGACAGCATCCATGTTTTGCAGCACGTGGCCTGAAGTGAAGTGGTACCAACTCACATCGATCGGGATTGGGTCGCCGGTTGGGAACTCGACAAAAGGATCCGACGGGCTCACCAGCGCAATCATTGTGGTGAGGTGTGGGGGTTGCTCGATCGCTGTGAGCCATTGGGTCTTGCCGTTGTAGGAGCCGCCAATGGTCCCCACCTTGCCGGTAGACCACGGTTGCTCGGCACACCACTCCACCGAGTCGTAGCCGTCCTGTCCTTCGTGGCGATAAGGAACGAAGCTGCCGGGCGAGTCTCCCCGACCGCGCACATCGACCGCCACAAAGGCATAGCCGTGCTCTGCAAAGTAGCGTCCAAAGGTGAGCGCGTTTTCGCTGCTCTTCAGATAAGGAGTGCGATTCAGAATGCAATTAAACTTGCCGGGCAAGTCGGGGCGGTAGACATCTGCCGCGAGTTCGACCCCGTCTCGCATCCGAATCCGCTGATCGAAATAGATCTTGAACGGAACGGTCTTGTCCGACGCCGGCTCCGTCAGTTGTGCGGGCGCTGAAGCGCCCGCCAGAATTCCAAAGGCCAAGACAAGTAGCAACACTCGTCGCGTCATTCTGCGTCTCCCGAATCGCCGGCAACAGCACCGTGTGGATTATGCAGCCCGTAGCTTCGCGATGAAGGCAGGATCGACATCCAGTCCAAGGCCTGGCCCTGGCGGCATGTAAACGGTGCCATCCCGGACTTCCATGCCGCCGATTACAGGATCGGTGGAGAGGAACAGAAAGGCGTCGAGATCCGCGAACTCGACGTTTTTCTGCGAGGCCACCACATGCGCCGCTGCCGTGAGCCCTAGCCGTGTCTCATCCATGCATCCCAACATGCACTTGATATTCGCCGCGTCGGCGACCTGCGCGATGCGCGCCGCCTGGAGAATGCCACCGCACTTCATCAGCTTGATGTTGATCATGTCCATTGCGTTTTCGCGGATCCCGACGATCGCGTCGTGTGCGACATGAACCGATTCATCGACCATGATGGGCGTGCCGACGCTCTCGCGGATAAATCGCAGACCGGCCCAATCCCAATAGAGGACAGGCTGCTCGCAAACCTGCAGTTGCTGTTCCGCAACCGCGCGCAATACGTGCACACAGTCCGCAGGCGACCAGCCCTGGTTCGCATCGATACGTAAGTTGATCTTGGGTCCGATCGCGTCACGTACGGCTCGGATCCGCTCGACATCCAGGGCCGGCGCTTCACCAACCTTGATCTTCACCGCCTTGAAGCCCTGCTGCACCACGCCTCGCGCCTTCTCGGCCATCACCTGGGGAGTGTCTATCCCCACCGTCAGATCGGTTTCGAAGGAGTCCCGATAGGCGCCCAGCAGATGGTAGACCGGCTGTCCCGTCACCTTTCCGCAGACATCCCACAACGCCATCTCGAACGCGGCCTTGATGCTGCCATTGCCGGGAGCAAAACTCTCCATCTCGGCAACGATCCGCGCCAGTGAAAACGCGTCTTTCCCCTTGAGGAACTGCTCAAGACTCTTGCCCATCGCGATGTCCGACTGCTGCGTCTCGCCGGTAACAGGAGAATAAGGAGACGCCTCGCCATAGCCGGTAACGCCATCTTCGGTGCGAAGACGAACGAGGATGTTATCGCAACCGATCTCGGTCGAGAGGGCGACCTTGAAGGGCTCTTTCATGGGCAGTGAGTAGGGAAACATGTCGATGTCCCGAATTCGCGTCGACTTGCTTGGCACGCGGGACTTCTCCTGGGCCGCCGCCAAGGAAGGAAGCGAGAAATCGCAGAGTGCGGCGGCGCCGATCGCGCCCGCGAAGGACTTTAAAAATGATTTGCGGTTCATGGTCATGGGAACTCCTGCCCAGAAAGGCTGAGAATTCGGCTCGCAAAAACTAAGGAGCCGCCGGGCAACTAAAACCCGACGCTTTACGTGTACAACACATGATGCATACTGTCAACGTTATTCATCATATGATGCATACCCCCGGCCGGCCAACGTGGGACGCCGAGCCGCGGGGGCGACGCCATTTGCGGACGAGGAACGATGCGAAACATTAAACAGGAGCGTATGCAACGAGTGATGCATCGCTAATGACAGTCGCATCATATAGTGACATTTCTCTTGACATGCCTTGTGTCGGGGGCTTTAATCTAGCGCAAAAGTATTTGGCATGCGAAAGTCGCGAGTTCGCCCTCGCTTTGGGTTGAACGCGCGGGTTGAAGTTGTGGACTTGAGAGGAGCAGGACTCATGAAATCTTCCATCGTTCAACTCGTTGCATCTCTTTTAATTCCGCTTGCATCGTTGGCCCCTACCAGCCTCGCTCAGAGTTCGAGTACGGGCGCGATCACTGGCAGCACTATCGATCCCTCAGGCGCGGTTGTTGTTGGGGCGGAGATTACGGCAACCAACGATGCAACTGGAGAAGTGCATACCACCGTCTCTACGTCCAGTGGTGTTTTTCTGTTGCCGCTTTTGTCCCCTGGGTCCTACACGCTCAAAACGTCCAAGGCCGGGTTTAAGGAACTGGTCCGGACGGGGTTGCTGGTCACGGTCACCGAGACGGTGCGTGCCAATTTGCAACTCCAAATTGGCAAGGTGTCGGAAACCATTACGGTGACCGGCGAAACGGAATTGTTGAAGACGGAGGATTCCGCTCTAGGAGATGTGACGAACGCGCGCGCCGTCTTGTCGCTGCCATTGGCCTCGCGCAACTATACCCAGATTATCGGTCTGTCTCCAGGTGTCTCCTCGGAAGTCACCAACGCAACCGCCCTGGGGCGCGGGACCGGGAGTGATGCCGCGGGGGCTAATGGGTTCTCCGCTCACGGCGCCGGAACCAACGACAATAACTATCAGGTCAATGGCGTCGAAGTGAACGATCTTATGGGATCCGGCTCTCTCAGCGGTGGCGTCGCGGTCCCCAATCCGGATTCCATTCAGGAATTCAAAGTTCAGACGGGGCAGTATGACGCCTCCTATGGCCGAAATGCGGGCGCCAATGTAGACCTGGTGACCAAGACCGGTGGCAATCAAGTCCACGGTTCACTGTTCGAGTTTCTCCGCAACGATGCGCTCAACGCGAATGACTATTTCCTGAATCAAGCGAATCAACCAAGGGCGGTTCTCAAACAGAACCAGTTTGGTGGCAGCTTGGGCGGACACATTGTCAAGGACAAGTTGTTCTATTTTGGTTCCTACCAGGGCACCCGCCAACGGAATGGCCTTGCCGGCGGCCTCTGTGTGAGCACCGTGTTCTCACCTCCATTCACCAACGATCGTTCCGCCTCAGCATTAGGAGCGCTCTTTTCCGGCCCGACCGGCGGTGCAATCGCTTCCGACGGTTCTAACATTAGCCCGCAGGCGTTGGCTCTTCTCAATCTGAAGTTGCCGAATGGAAACTACGTGATTCCGTCGCCTCAAAATGTCACGCCGGTTTCAAACCCTACGCTTCAGCAACTCTCGACTGAGGGCAAGTCCTCGTTCAGCAACGCCTGTCCCTTCACGGAAAATCAGTTCCTGGTCGATGCCGATTATTTGCAAACGGCAAAGAGCAGCCTCTCCGCCAGTTTCTTGTATTCCAACACGAGTCAGACGGCGACCTTGGCCACCAATGGCAATATAGCGGGCGCCAGCGTACCCGCTTTTCCAGGGACGACCGTTAACCAATACCGGGTCTTTTCGCTTGTCCATCGATACAGCTTTTCTTCAAATCTGATCAACCAAGCGAGCCTTGGCTATCACCGGTTGGTCGGAGATCTAATACAGACCGAGCCCTTTACCTACTCCGATATCGGTGTGAGCGCGCCCGCGTTTGACAACCCTTCACCTGAGATTGGCGTGGCTGGATCTTTCCAAACCGGTGGCGTAGGAGAAGGAATCAAACTGGCCCAAAACTTCTACAGTTTCAACGATGCTATGTCCTGGACTCGCGGGCGACAATCACTGCATGTCGGTGGCGGTATTGAGCGCTCTCAGGTCAACCAAACGGGTTTTCATTTTTTTGGGGGCACACAGTTCCCCGATTATGAGCAGTTCCTGCTCGGAAATGCGAGTTTCGCGCTCGATGTTCCCGGCCTGTTCGATCGATATTATCGCACCTGGGACGGCAATCTATATGCGCAGGACAATATCAAGATAACGTCGAAGTTTACCGTGAATCTCGGACTTAGGTATGAGCGCCTCGGCGACCTGGGTGATACGCTGGGAAGGAATTCGAGTTTCAATTCGCTTCTGGCGGACCACACCGGCGAGGGCAGCCAGGCAGGGTACGTGGTGGCCTCGAATTTCTCTGGTGGCGCTCTCCCGCCTGGAGTCATACGATCGTCAAATGAAGCAGCCACGAACGGCCTGGGCCAAAACACCTGGGGACCGCGGGTCGGTTTCTCCTGGCAGATGCCCGGCTCGGACCGGGTCGTACTTCGCGGAGGCTATGGAATCTTCTATTCACGAACCACGGGGCAGCCTATTTTTCAGGAATTAACCTCGCCGCCATTCGGACAGATCCGACAACTGTCTGGCATTGCGATTCCATTCGCCAATCCCTTCCCCCCGGCACCGGTGCTACCTTCATTCCCAACCTATTCCCTGGCGACCTGCACTTCGGTTTTGGATCCTGGTTGTGTTTCTTTCGCCAACGTTTCGGTCAATCTCCGGCCCCCAGCCATCCAGCAGTACAGTCTGGAGACTCAGGTTGCTCTGGCGCATAATTTTGCGCTGGAAATCGGCTATCAAGGTGCCCGCGGCACCAAGCTGCTGGAAGCGCGTACTTTCAATCAGGCCCTCCCGGCAAGCGCTTCCAATCCGGTCAACGGGGCGACGGACGACACCTTCTTTAATGTCACACAGCGCACGCCGGTGCCGGGTATTTCTACCTCAGCGTACCAAGTGGGTTCCACCGGTGCTTCCTGGTACAACGGACTCGCAGTTAGTCTGAACAAGCGTATCAGCAAAGGCCTCCAATTCCTTGCTTCTTACACTTGGTCGAGTTCGTTAGCAACCAGCCAGAATTTCGCCACCGGGAACACCTTGGGAGGCGTCGCCACCGGCGATCAGAATCATCCCAGTGAAAGGTATGGTTGGGATCAGTTTGATCGACCTCAGCGTTTTATTCTCAGTTGGGTATACCAGCTCCCAGCGTTCGATCATCGTGCCCTTGCGATGCGGAAGGTTTTGGGAGGATGGTCGGTGGCTGGTGTGACCACGATTCAGTCTGGGCAACGCCTCACTGTGACCGCTACTAGCGTGCAAAACGTGTTTGGAACGCTTCCTGACCGTGCGCCTGCCTCCGCATCAGGATGCGGTACCCACTTCGTCAATTCCGGCTCCGTGCAAAACAAGCTCAACGACTACATTAATGCGTCATGTTTTGATCTCAGCAATTACCCCGTAATTGGAGCAGATGGAATAGGAACTGGCTTCGGCAATAGCGGGATTGGCGAGGTCACAGGTCCGGATCAGAACAACTGGGACTTGAGCTTGCAGAAGGCAACTGCGCTGAGCGAAAGAGTGCAGCTACAGTTCCGGACGGACTTCTTCAATGCGTTCAATCACCCGCAGTTCGCTAATCCAAATCTCGATCTTGGTCTCAGCGCGCCGGCATTAGGACTGGTAGCGCCGGACCCAACCTTTGGCGCCATAACGGCTACCAGTACAAACCCGAGGATTTTGCAGTTTAGCCTGCGACTGGTTTTCTAGTGACGGGATTCCAGGTACCAGCGGGACTTGTCCACCCGTCGCTGATCGAACCTCACCACCAGATCCGCGCCGAGTCTTGGGGATGAAGAACCTGACGCGGTGACCCGGCGTCACCTGAGGATCGGTGGCGTATTCGCGTCTACCGTCGCGTTCATGATATTTGCAACACGGAATGCCGAGCGAGCACATCACATTCAACTGCGACTCCGGGATGAGTTCGAAAAGTGTTTGAAGAATGTTTTCTCGGCGAGCGGTTCGAATTACACCGCGAATTCGCGACGCATGTATGGGAGAGCTATGAAGATTGAGATGATCACGCTACGCGAGCTCCGCATGCGTCTTAAGTCCCCGTTTGAGACCAGCTTTGGCGTCACGCAAGAGCGCAGAATTCTGCTGGTTGAGCTTGTTGCCGACGGGATCAGTGGCTGGGGCGAGGTCACCGCGATGGAAAGCCCGTTTTTCAATTCCGAAACCACGGATACGGCATGGCACGTCATCGGCGATTTTCTGGCGCCACAGTTGATCGGCAGGGAGCTGGCCAGCGCCGTCGAAGTGCCCGCACGGTGGGCCGGGGTCCGTGGACACGAAATGGCCAAGGCCGGCGTCGAGAACGCCCTTTGGGATGCCGAAGCCCAACACAAGGGATTGCCTTTGTCCACGTTGCTCGGCGGCAGGCGCGAGGAAATCACTTGCGGCGTCTCGATCGGCATCTGCGAGACTCCGCAAGCGTTGACCAGGAAGGTGGAGAAGGAAGTTCGCTCCGGATACCAGCGTATTAAGCTGAAAATCAAGCCGGGAAAAGATTTTGCGTTCATCGCCGAAGTTCGCAAAGAGTTTCCTGACATTCTCCTCTCGGTCGATGCCAACTCCGCCTACGACCTCGGAGATAGCGCTCACCTGAAAACTTTTGATCAGTTCAATCTGCTGATGATGGAACAGCCGCTGCAATGGGATGAGATCCACGCACATGCAAAATTGCAGCGCATGATAGGCACAGCGATTTGTCTCGATGAGTGTATTACCAATTCCAGACATGCTAACACTGCCATTGGGCTGGGGGCGTGTCGCATTATCAATATCAAGCTGGGACGGGTCGGAGGGCACTCCAGCGCCCGGCAGGTACATGACGTGTGCCAGAAACACGCGATTCCGGTGTGGTGTGGAGGAATGCTCGAGTCCGGAATCGGCCGCGCCCATAACATCGCGATGTCGACACTGCCAAACTTTACTCTGCCAGGAGACGTGTCGGCCAGCCAGCGATACTGGCATGAAGATATAGTGGAACCGGAGGTTGAGGTAACACCGAATGGGACCATCCGGGTACCACGCGATCCCGGCCTGGGGTTCACGGTAAAACGAGGCTTTGTCGATCGACTGACAGCCCGCTCCAGGAATTGGAAGGAAAATCAGGCGGTGTCAATAACGCTGCCTAACAAAACCTTCGCTTTCGACAAGTAAGACACCTCGGCTGCGGAGCCGTTCCGAGCAAGTCCGAACGCGACCCAACCGCCGCCCTCAGCGGCAAGCGCCCACGGATTCAGCTTTCCGCGTGTAGTAGACTACGATGATCTGAAGGGTACTCAAAAAGAAATGGCGAAGACAGAGCTTTGACAGACACCGGAGACTAAGGAGTAGCAATGCTGGGCAATCGGTTCCAGGCGTTCGCCACCGCAGCACCAATCCTTCTATTTGTAGGCGTAGCCATGCCACCGATGAAGGCGAATTTGTCGAGTTCGTCTTTTTCTGCGCAAGTTAAACGACTGGAAGCGGAGCCTCAGAGCCTGACCAGCAGCACTTATGATGTGATCATCAAGAATGGAAGGATAATCGATGGGTCCGGGAATCCATGGGTCTCAGGCGATTTAGCCATCCAAGGGGATCGGATCGCAGCGATTGGACGCTTAGACGGTGCCAAAGCCAAACGAGTTATAGATGCCTCAGGTTTGGTGGTTTCCCCAGGTTTCATTGACATGCTCGGGCAATCGGAAATGGCGCTGCTGATCGACAATCGCGCGTTGAGTAAGCTGTCGCAAGGAATCACGACCGAGATTACCGGAGAGGGGGCCTCGATTGCTCCTCAAGATGAGTTTACTCTCTCCGCTCTCGTGCCCGAGCTCGATCACTACCACCTGAAAGTTGACTGGACGACGCTCGATGGCTACTTCGCAAGACTTGAGAAGACAGGAACACCGCTGAATATTGGCACCTATGTAGGCGCGGCGCAGATTCGAGAGGCAGTTCTGGGCGATGCGGATCGGGCGCCGACCTCTGAGGAGCTTGAAACGATGAAAGGCCTGGTAGCTCAGGCAATGCAGCAAGGGGCCTTCGGACTCTCCACCGCTCTCATTTATCCGCCAGGCCACTACGCCAAGACCGACGAACTAATTGAACTGGCAAAGGTAGCCGCACACTATGGCGGTATCTATGGCACACATATGCGCAGTGAGGGGCAAGCTGAAATCGCCGCCATTGAGGAAGCGCTGCGCATAGGCCGAGAGGCGCATTTGCCAGTTGAAATTTTTCACCTGAAAGTAATTGGAAAGCGCCGATGGGGGTCGATGCCAAAGTTAGTAGCCATAATCCAAGCAGCACGAAACTCGGGGCAGGACGTATCCGCGGACATGTACCCCTACGTTGCCGGTGGCACCTCGCTGGCGGCCAGTTTGCCACCATGGGTGGCAGAAGGAGGGCTAAACAAACTTCTCGTGAGACTGCACGATCCTGCCACGCGCTCAAAGATCAAGCGTGAAATGAGTGTCGAGCAGCTTGCCTGGGAAAATCTCTTCCTGGACAGCGGGGGCGCGACCGGAGTTCTCGTAGCGGGTATCGAAAATGCGCGACTCAAGAAGTTTGACGGTCAGACAATCGCGCAGATTGCCAGTGAGCAGAAGAAGCAACCTCTGGATGCGCTAATGGATCTTGTCGAAGAGGATCAAGCTCAAACTGGAGCCATTTACTTTATTGCCGGTGAAGACGATCTACAGTACGGCCTCAAACAGCCTTGGACCAGCCTTTGCCTTGATGCCAGCGAGGAATCGCTGGATGGACCCTTGTTTGAGCCGCATAACCATCCGCGCGCCTATGGATCGATGCCGCGTTTCCTGGGCCATTATGTCCGCGATCTTCACCTGCTTTCTCTGGAACAAGCGATTCGAAAAATGACTTCACTTCCTGCGCAACGAGAACGCCTGCGAGAGCGAGCCCTGTTGAAAGAAGGATACTTCGCCGATATTACGATTTTCGATCCGGGTAGTATCCGGGATCGGGCAACTTATCAAAATCCTGCACAGATATCGGAGGGGGTGAAGTATGTATTCGTGAACGGCCAGCTCGAATTCGAAAATGGACGGCTAACCGGAGCCGCAAGCGGCAGAGCTTTGCGCGGCCGTGGCTGGAAACAACCAGATTGAGGCAGAAGGGCGGGCGAAGTCATAGGGACCTCCGAGTTCCTCTCTCGAGCGTGACCTCACGACGGTTTCCTGCGCTTGTTTCCGACTTGCTCTTCTTCCGTCGACTTCGGAGAGTACCATCGCGTCCTGAATCCCTGCTCTTTCCGGCGTAAGGCAGCGAGAGATCTCTGCGGCTTGATTTGCGCGCAAGCCATGATGAGCGTATTGATGAAAGCCAATGGTGCTACATAGGACCCGTGAAACGAAGGATTGGCAATCGACGCAATCCCAAAGGAATCACAGAAGCGGGCAATCGGACTCTTGTCACTGTCGGTGATTCCGAACGTCGGCACACCGTTCTTATGCGCGACGAGCACCGCGTCTACAGTGTCTTGCAGGCACCGGCCAAAGCTTATGGCGAGGAGCAGGTCCCTGGGTCCGAGTAGAAGGACCTTCTGATGCAGGTTCCCTGAGGATCCGATTGGGGCCTCCGCATCCAACCCGATCGAAACCAAGGCGTAGGCCAAAATATTGGAGAGGAAAGCAGCAAAGTCAATTCCCACCACCATAACTCGCCGCGCTCGATGAAGCCGTCGGGCCAATTCCGCTACACGGGAAACATCCATATTCGAACGCAAGGCGTGTAGATTGCGCTCGTCCATTTCGAGACTGTGGTGAATGCGGTCAGAGATACTCCGTTTCTCGCGGGTCATGGACTTCATCACTGTATAAGGAGTGATCCGGCTGATAAAATGTGACCTCAGGTCGGCAGCGAAATCGGCGAAGCGGTCGTAGCCGAGTGCCTGAACGGTCCGCACAATCGTTGCAGTATCTACCTCGTAGTGCCTCGCAAGGGCACGGGACGACAAGAAATATGTGTCTTCGGGACGGTCTAATACCGCGCGAATCAGTCTCATGCGACTGGCACTGAGATTGGATCCCCTGGCTGCCACACGATTTTCCAGCGTTGTTGTCCAAGGCTTTCCAATCCCGCCGGTTGCGAGCCCATTGCTTTCGGCCTTTCTTGCTTCAGACACCCGAGGAGCGGTCATTGCGGCTCACCCATGTTCGAAAAATCCTCTTTAAGCTGTTCCATTCGTCCACAAAATGGCAGGTCTATACCAAGCGTTGCAGAAGGTCATTAATTCGCATTAGCGGATGCAGTGGATTGCGGCAATCAGCCGTATCTAGCGATTGACCTGCCAGACATTTATACCAGATTCGAGTCTGAGTTCGAGGTGAAGGCCCAATGGGAGGCCGTGAAGAATCTTCCGTCCCAGTTAAAGGTTACCGCAGCTAATGAACGACTGATTAGCTACGATGTACCCCGACTGCAATGTTACGCTGCTCTTGCCGGCTTCGCGGGCTCTTCCCGCCGGTAGCCCGTTGGGATCGAAGAGCCCAACATCTTGCGCACCGTCACACGCGCTCGTCCAAACCCTTCCATGTCGACCATACGGGACTGACACTCCAACCTGCGGCGGAAGAACTCTCCTTTGCGCTCTAACTAGACGGGGAACGAGGCTGAAACCGGGAGCTTTACGTGCGAAGCAGGTCCCCGATTACCTGCTTCATCGCCTGCCCATAAACGATGCTAATCGCGGTGGTCAGAGGGATGTGTTTCGGACAAATGCGAACACAGTTCTGGGCATAACTACACTCGTGGATGCCTCCATCCCCCATCATGGCGCGAAGGCGCTCCACCCGTAGGGTCTTGCCGGTGGGGTGCAGATTGAAAAGCCGCACCTGATTGATGATAGCGGCGCCAACGAACCCTGTCTTCTTGGTGAACTGCGGGCATACCTCCATGCACAAGCAGCAGGAAATGCAGCGGGAAAGCGGATACGCCTGCTCTTGCACCAGTGGCGGCACGCGAGGCCCGGGACCCAAGTCATATGTTCCATCTATCGGGACCCAGGCTTTGACGCGCTGGAGATTCTGAAACAACACACTACGATCTACGGCAAGATCCCGCACTACTGGAAAGTGCGAGAGGGGCTCCAGGCGGATGGGCTGCTCCAGCTTATCGACGAGCGCTGAGCAGGCCATGCTCGCCCGGCCGTTGATCAGCATGGCACAGGACCCGCACACCTCTTCCAGGCAGTTCGACTCGTAGGTAATAGGCTGCGTGGCTCTTCTCCAACGGTCTACAGGATCGGCAGCGATATCCATCAGCGACGTGATCACATTCATGCCTGGGCGCCAGCGCAACTCAAACTCCTCCCAGTAAGGCTTTGAGCCAGGTGCCCGCTATCGTTTCACGTTCAGGCGTACTGTTCTTCCGGCCACATTGACTCCTGCGGCTAAGCCTCCCGTGCGGTGCGTTCAGGAAGGGTTCGCGCTGAATCTCCTGTTTCGAGCCCAAATGAGTCTACCGCCGGATCTGGAATCGAGGACGGTGGATCGCTAGCCGGGAAAGAGTCGGCGATGGTTTTATCCAGCATGCGGTCGCGAACCTCTTCCGGCTGGCAAAGTCTACTACTCGTAGTACGGAGACAGGTTTCTGTCGTTTCTTGCTTCATACCGGCACGCCCGGGGCTATCTTTAGCAAAAGGACCCTCCCCTGAGCAGCTGACGAGCTGGTGCCCGTCATTTTCGGATCGACATTTCCTTACGGTTGGCGGGGTCGCGCTGTGGTATGACTGGTCGCCGTCCGAACTCGGGCCTTGGTCCAGAACCGGCCAAGTCCCTCTGACTTCCCCCACAATAAGCCGTGCTGACCGCTGAAATGTGAAGAATGCCCACGCCCATTCGAAGAGCACAAGAAAGCGATTGCGAAACCCGATCAGGAAAAGGATGTGCACAAAGACCCAGGCTATCCAGGCCAGGAAGCCGGAGAGCTTTATCGGTCCGAAGTCGGCTACCGCAGCCCCGCGTCCAATCGTCGCCAGAGCCCCGCTGTGCACATAGCGGAATGGCAAATAGGTTTCTCCCCTGCATGCGCAAATGACGTTTTGCGCTGCATGGCGGCCTTCCTGGATAGCAACGGGTGCCAGCCCGGGCAAGAGCTTGCCATTCTCATCGTTCAAGGCCGCCAAGTCCCCGACGACAAAGATCTCTGGATGCCCGTCCACCGTGAGATCCGGTTTGACCCGCACGCGTCCCGCTCGATCGAGTGGCACCCCAAGAGATCGGACCAACGGAGAAGCCGCGACTCCTGCCGCCCAGAGTACAGTCGCTGCGCTGATCTGTTGGTCGCCTACCGTAACGGAGCCACCTTTGATCGACGTCACCGGTGTGTTTGTTCTGATCTGTACGCAAAGCTTCTTAAGGGCAATCTCGGCCTTGGCGGAAAGATCCTCGGGAAAGGAAGCAAGTATTCGCGGTCCGGCTTCAAGCAAGATGGTTCGGGTCTCGCATGGATCAATGTTGCGGAAATCATGCGCTATAACTTTGCAGGCGATCTCGGCAATAGCTCCCGCAAGCTCCACGCCCGTGGGTCCGCCGCCCACAACAACAAACGTGAGCAGAGCCTGTCGCCGGGCCGCATCAGATTCCCGCTCAGCCTTTTCAAACGCCAGTAGAATCCTGCGCCGAATCTCGAGTGCATCTTCCAGGTTCTTTAAGCCGGGCGCGTACTCCTCCCACTCGGCATGGTGGAAATAAGAGTGCCGGGCGCCCGTTGCAAGAATCAGGTAGTCATAGGCCTCTTCGCCATCTCGCAGAATGACCTTTCGCTCACTCGTGTTAATGCCCACTGCCTCCGCTAGCACGACGCTCGTATTCTTCTGCCGACCCAGTACGGCGCGAATTGGGTAAGCAACGTCGGTCGAAGGAAGCGCGGCAGTGGCGACCTGATACAGGAGCGGCTGAAACAGGTGGTAGTTCTGTCGATCAATTACCGTGACTTGCACCGGGGCTTTGTGCAGGGCACGGGCTGCATAGAGTCCGCCAAAGCCAGCGCCGACGATTACGACGTGAGGTTCACGTCCCGGACTTGTCCTCGGCCGCCATCCCAGGCCAAACTCCTCCCCATAAGGCTCAGCTTCCGGATTGGCCTGCCTCTTAATCACGAAGTGGGCTGTCTTGTCGGCCATGTCTCTCCCTTGCTCGTGAGTGCCTTAACGAGGATATCGGAAGCTTCGAGGGCCAGCTTCCTGGCCGCTTCCTGAAGACCAGCTGATACCAGAAGTCAGGGCGCGCCACGATGCTTTCGCAAGCCATTCTCAACTCCAACCAGCGTGCGGACAAATCATGCACCCGGGCAAACACTTCCAGGGTCATTCCGCGACCTCGGTTCAGAGATGACTTCGCTCTTGGCGTCCTCTCGTTCATACGGCAGCAGCAGACGACTTTCCATTACATAGTTCAGCACTTCTGAATATCGCCCCAGAGTACCAGAAGAGAATAGATCGTCTCTCGACGGCACAATCAAACGAGCCTCCCTGGGCAAGCCTGCCTCGGTTTCATCATGCGTTCTTTATCGACTCAGTCGTTTCCGGCATAGCGATCGTGAGTATATAGGCGCTGTCCTCGACGGCCTCTACGTCATGGGGCACGGCACGATCGAGCGCCAGCATGTGTCCGACTGGCAGGTCAATCAGCTTTCCCGGCACCTGCATACGTATGTGTCCGCTAACGGTCTGGACCGAGATTCTTCCGATAGCTTTATGCTCTTCAATGCGGGTACCCGCTTTCATGACGGTCAGCGCAATGCGGAAATCGGGATGCTTAACGAGGGTCTTGGAAGCGATTTTCTTCCCACCCAACTGCTCGCGTCGTAGCTGTTCGACTCTAGCCGAAAGATCAAATTCAAGGAATAGGCCAGCTTTCGACTCCGGCGTCCGTTGCGGACTACTACCTTGCTGTTCTGAAATATCGGGCATCGTCCTGTCACCTCACGGTAGTTCGAATTTCATTATTCGTCGCGTTCTTATGAATCGCCTGGACGGAGACGCCGCCGGGCCGGTCAAAGTCCTTGTCTCAAATCCGTTGTATGGTCAACTAGCTGTTTACCTTCGCCGACTCCGGTGACAGGCTTAGGTTTCCAAACGCAGCAGGGTTCCTCGGCGAACACATCTCCCGTCAGGGCGTAAGCTCGTGCCCGCGATCCGCCGCAGATCTCGCGGAATTCACAAACGCCACACTTGCCTTTCAAGTTTGTGCTGTCACGCAGAGAGACAAAAAGCGGCGAATGCCGATAGAGATCCGTCAACGACTGCTTGCGTACGTTTCCAACGGAGACGGGCAGGAACCCGCTAGGGAATACTTCTCCGAGGTGAGAGACGAAAACGAAGCCCTTGCCGTCGTTAATCCCACGTGGGGCACGTCCGATTCCGTCCGTGGTACTTGTGCCGAGCATCGGTGGCAGCGACTGGCCGTTGCCTTGCCGCTTCTCTTCCGTCCGGCGTTGAAGCAGAAAACGACGATAGTGTTGTGCTTCCGTGCTCTTGATATCAAACTTCACCCGGCGCGAGGTCTCGTAGAGCTTTTCAAAGACCTGCTCGAACTCCTCGGCTGAGATCAGGTCGATCGTGGAACCTCGACCGGTCGGCACGAGGAAGAAGACACTCCACAGCACGATGTCGAGTTGCTCGAGCAGGGCGATCATCGCGTCCAAATACTGCAAGTTGTGCCGCGTAATCGTGGTATTGATCTGCACGGGAAGCCCGATCTCACGCGCCCAGCGCACTGCGCACAGTGTCCAATCGTAGGAACCGGGAACTCGACGGAATGCGTCATGAATTTCAGCGCCGGGCCCATCCAGGCTGATGGCCAAGCGCGCCAGACCACACTGTTTCAGCTTGTGTATGGCTTCCTGCGTCAGAAGCGGCGTGGCACTTGGGGTGAGGGAAATTCGCACGCCGTGAGTTGAAGCGTATTCGACCAACTCGAAGATGTCGGGACGCTTCAGCGGATCGCCTCCGGTGAGCACAAAAACGGGGGCGCCGAGAGCCGCGACCTCGTCAATCAGGCGCTTGGCTTCATTGGTGCTCAGTTCGAGACGGCTGCGGAGGGGCTGGGCACATGCGCGGCAGTGCACGCAGGCTAGATCGCAGGCCTGGGTTGTCTCCCAGATCACAATGAATGGGCGCTCATTAAAGTCAAAACGCGGTTCCACGCTGCCCTCCTGCCTCTTGTCTTGTAGTCAAGCCTGACAGACTTGTCACAGGGTGCATATGACTGATGTCACAGCAGGAATCCGCTCGGATACAATAGCCACCGTGCCGGAAACGAAGGTCAATCATGGTCAGACGCTGGCGAAGGTCCCGATATTTTCCGGGCTGACAGAGGGCGAACTCGCTTTTCTCCTGCAGTGCGCGGTGCCGCGCCACTACGCAGCTGGCGAGATTGTTTTCGGCGAAGGTGAACCCTGTCTGGGCCTGTACGTTGTCGAATCCGGGCACATCCGTATCTTTAAGAGTTCTTCAGGTGGGCGCGAGCATGTGCTCAGCGTTGACGGACCAGGAAGCTCGGTGGCGGAGTTGCCGGTCTTTGACGGCGGAAACTACCCGGCATCGGTGGCAGCAATCGACGACGCCACACTTCTCTTCGTGAGCAAACAGGATTTCTGCGCATTGTGTCTTGCCCATCCGCAGGTTGCGCTCAGGGTATTGCGGGTCGTGGGTGCACGCTTACGGCGGCTAGTTGGGATTATCGAAGAGCTTTCGTTTACGACCGTGCGTCACAGGCTCGCGTCGTTCCTGCTGCGACTAGCGCAAAGGGAGGGCAAGCATACCCGCGAAGGTATCGAGGTCACTCTACCAGGCAGCAACCAGGAACTGGCCTCACAGATCGGAACCGTCCGCGAACTCGTCTCACGCAATCTCAGCCGGCTGCAGGCAGAGGGAGTGGTCCGGATCGATGGCCGGAGCGTATTCATCCGCGATCTGAAGAGCCTCGAAGCAGAGACTCAAGCTCCGGAGTAGCTGCCTGTCCTGCACGTCACACGTCTTTGAAGGCTGGGTGCGTCTCAAAACTCACCAGAGCGAGAACGTCGGGAAGAGTGTGTTTGAGATCGGTGTTCTCGAATTTGATGATGCCGCATGAAGATAGTATGCCGGGGCTCCATGGTGAGGGGCCGCTCGTTGCTTGATGCTCTTAAAAAGGGCTAGTCTTCCGAGAACGTTACGGTTACAAGCACGTGTGATGGGGATCACAGAAACTCCGTCCTCAAAGAGTTCAATGTTGCGGTTGGTAGATGACCTTCCAAGGTTGGGCCAACTAGAACTCGGATGGAGCTTGCAGATGAAGAGAATTGACGTCCCAGTGTTTGCCGTCACAACAGCATTGGCTGTTGTTCTCAGCCTTCCCCTATAGGCACATGCGCAAAGCGCATCAGAGACACTCTTTAAATCAAAGTGCGCCGGTTGCCCCGGTGCTGACGGAAGCGATTCGGGGATGGGGAAGAAAATAGGC